>Ga0115002_10004158_pt1 | contig 17657 bp, 14 predicted proteins | sample ArcticOcean_MG_C_8_FD_89576 | JGI IMG/M metagenome (GOLD analysis project Ga0115002, IMG submission 89576) | Marine microbial communities from western Arctic Ocean - ArcticOcean_MG_CB11_86 | ecosystem: Environmental > Aquatic > Marine > Oceanic | place: Arctic Ocean: Canada Basin | collected... | reverse complement strand
GCCAAAAAATGAGGTAGTTCGACAAGCGCTTGATCCTTGATACTCAACGCCTGCGAAATGGCTTCACCGAATTGCGAAACAACCTTCAGTTCTTTTATTACTTCTTCAAATTGCTGACTCGCTTCGACAAACTGCCCCGCAAGTAGATGGTCTCCGGCGATTCGGCGGCGATCTTCAACCCCATCAACACGAGTTCGGATCCAATAATGGACGGCTGGATCCGACCAGATGGCGGCGCGTTGCGACAACGTCCGCGCCCTAATTGCCTGTCGGATAACTCGGTTTCTTAAATTCTTCTCATCTGCTGCCTCCCAATCCAACTCGGATTCCAGCAATCTCAAAAACTGAATCTCAATCCATTCGACCCCGCGGGGGTTGTTATCGAGCCGGTCTTCGCCGTCGATAAAGGCGAGAATCTTCTCGAGTGTTTCGTGATCCAAAGTGTAATTTACTGGCGACTTCGAGTTGAGATCATCGTCCGCAGTTTCATCCAACCAAGACCAGGTTAACCAAGCCGCCTCGTCTTTTTCCAGCAGCGCGATGGCAGGGATCAATCCGTCTGGTCGGGGAGGTTGCAAATAGGGCGGAAGTTTCGTTTTCCAACTAGTCGCGCGAGACGACAACTCAGGATTGAAAGCAGGCCCTAAAATTTGCCGCTCCACCAAACTCATCGGTAGCCGCGCAGTTCGTTGACTCGTCTTTGTCAGCGTCAGAAAATCCGAAGTTGCGGAAGCCATTAGACTATCGAACGCGGAGGACGGACCGGTTTCCAATAATTGCTCTAGGCGAATTAACTTCGCTTCCGCCCGCCCCCAAAGTACCGGATGCTTGCGGTAAACTTCGGCGTCCTTCAACCGCTGATGACTTTCCCACAACGAAAGCAGCGAGTCCTTGCCTTCGACCCGGCGACTGACTGTCGGCACTGTACCGCCCGACTTTAGCGGCTTGGGTGTTCCGACAAAGGCCATTGAACTCAGCTTGGCTTCGTCCAACTCTGTATTGGTCGTCAACAACATCGGAGTCTGGCTGTCGCCACGGTGCTGTGCGACCCAACTCGCTACATTGTTTTCGACATAGTCAGTGAATTCTCCCAGCGAAATCATTTCGTCTGCATCATCGGCTGAATCTGCATCACCATTGAGTCCGGTAGCAGAAAAATAAGCAAACACCGATCCACCGAGCTCGGCAGAAGTCCAAGATCTTTGTCCCGTATCAGCAGCCAGCAAAACGAAAGTGTTCTTCGAGAAGAAATTCTGCTTGGAATCAAAAAGCGATTTAGCCTTGATGGCAAAGTCGCCATCATCCAATGCATTTTCGCCAATCGGTTCGGGAAACTTGACGTCCAACAATACGAGTGTCTTGGTCCCCTTGGCAGCGCCGCTGGCCAATTCAATTTGGTCAATCAAGCGTTTCACTGGCAGCCAGCTGTCGCTCTTATTCACCGTCGAATTTGTCAACAACAGACAAGCGTCGCCCGTTTCGTTGACCGCCCCATATGCGGAGACATAAAAAATGAAAAAATCCTTCCCGGGGCCGCCGGGAATCGGCGGATTGATGCTGTCGCGCAACTCGCGGGAAATTGAATCGTCGTTCCTCTGAACTTCCTTCAGCGTCGCTTGCTTTGCTCGAACGAAACTGACATTTCCTGGATTCACCGACGCAAAACGATTGGCATCCTCTTCCGCGAACGGGTTAACACCCAAAAAACTGTGCTCGTCTTCAACCATGTAGTCCGTCATGTTGATGACGATCAATGGCACGCTGCGAGCTGTGCTGATCACACTTGCGATAGCGAATATAGACGCGACGAGTAACACGCCACCAAGAACCATGATCTTCAAACGGTGAGTGTACATCGCAGCTTCGGAAGTGTTTTCACCGCCGCCACTACCCCAACTCGACCGTTTTTGCTCGCTACTTGCGGCCGCGCCTGCCTTCCGCCAATTGCCGCGATCTTTCTTCTGAGAAGGCGCAGGATTCGACGACTTACTCTGCGCAGGATTCGACGGCTTACTCTGCTTCGCAGGCTTCCGCTTCTTATCGTTGTTGTCGCCGCGCCAACTCATAAATGCCTCCATCCTGCAAGTCGTCCTCGAGTCCGTTCACAAAACTGCGTTCGCGTAGATCGCATTTGCAAACCAGATGTTCAGACAACTTGCCGATATTCCAACTCAACGTCTTACGCTTTTACATGCTCTTTCAATTCGTAAACGAAACCGCCATCGCCAACTGTGACATTGATTCCACCGATCTCTCGACCTGCTGCCATAAACGACAAGAATTCTGTCGACAATTCTGGAAGCATCGTGCGATTGAGAATCTTGTCGACGTTTCGAGCACCCGTGTCGACTTCTGTACAACGGGAAGCAATTTCGTCGACCAGTTCATCGGTGTACGTCATATCGGCGTTGTAGTTTTCCTTGACCCGACGTTGAACCTTGTTCAACTTGAGACGAATGATCTTCTTCATGATCTCGTCGCTCAGCGGAAAGTAAGGAATCACGCTAACGCGACCGAGAAATGCTGGCTTGAACGTTTTCAATAGTTCGGGATGCAATGCCTCGGCGAGCCCTTCTGCATCGGGCATCGTGTCTGGATCGCTGCAAAGACTCATGATCAAATCCGTTCCAGCATTCGACGTCATGATGATCACGGTGTTCTTAAAGTCGATATCGCGACCTTCACCGTCCTTCATATTTCCTTTGTCGAAAACTTGGTAAAACACATCCTGAACGCCAGAGTGAGCTTTCTCCATTTCGTCGAGCAACAAGACACTGTAAGGCTTGCGACGAACGGCTTCGGTCAGAACACCACCTTCGCCATATCCGATGTATCCAGGAGGGGAGCCCATGAGCAACGATACTTTATGCTCCTCTTTAAACTCCGACATATTGATCGTCGTGAGATTCTGTTCGCCACCGTACAGCAAGTTGGCCAAGGTAATAGCAGTTTCTGTCTTACCAACGCCACTGGTTCCGGCGAGTAAGAAGATACCGATCGGCCGGCTGGGGTCTGTTAGTTTTGCTCGGGAAGTTTGAATGCTCTCGGCGATCTGTTCCATACCATGGGACTGACCGACAACCGACTCTTCCATCAAGTCTTTCAAGTTGAGAATCGTGTTGATCTCATCGGCGACCATTCGTCCGACTGGAATTCCCGTCCAAGCGGCGACCGTTTCAGCGACGGCATTGGCTTCGCAATAGGCGTGTACGAGCGGTGCCTCGCCTTGCAACGTCGAAAGCGAAGTCTGCTTCTCTTCTAACTCACTTTCAATCTTCGCGCGATCGGCCTCTGAAAGGGGAGCGGGAGGTGCTGCCTTTTTCTTCTCCGCCTTTTCTTTCTTTTTGCCGTCGCCTGCTGCAGCCTTCTCCGCGGCCGGGTCATCGAGTGGAGCGACGCCAGAGAGCCTTTGCCGTAGCGACAAGATGTCGGTAACGAGTTCTTTTTCTTGTTGCCAACGAGTCTGAAGTGCTTCTAGCTCTGTTTCGGCGGCTGTACATTCAGCTTGAATTTCGCCAACTTTGGTACTGTGATCGACGCCCGCCACAGACTCGCGTACGAGAATGTCCATCGCGACGTTGTACTGTTGTATTCGTCGCTCGCAATCTTCGACTGCCGGGGGCTTTGAATTCTGGCTGAGATTGATGCGAGCACAGGTTGTGTCGAGAAGGCTGACCGCTTTATCGGGAAGCTGTCGCCCGGTGATGTAGCGACTGGAGAGTTTGACAGCGTCTTCGACCGCTTCGTTCATGATATAGACTTTGTGGTGCGCTTCGAGTGTCGCGACCAAACCGCGCATCATCTCGATCGCCGAATTCACGTCGGGTTCGAGAACATTGACAACTTGGAATCGTCGAGCAAGCGCGGCATCTCGTTCGAAGTACTTTTTGTATTCAGCCCACGTGGTTGCAGCAATGGTCCGCAATTCACCTCGAGCCAATGCGGGTTTGAGCAAGTTGGCTGCGTCGCCCTGTCCAGCTTGTCCGCCAGCGCCGATCATCGTGTGTGCTTCGTCGATGAAGAGGATAATAGGTGTCGGCGAGGACTTCACTTCTTCCATGACCGACTTGAGTCGATTCTCAAATTCACCTTTGACGCCCGCGCCGGCTTGAAGTAGCGCCAAGTCCAAGCTCCGCAGCGAAACACTCTGCAGGGCAGGGGGGACGTCTCCTTCGGCGATGCGGATAGCAAAGCCTTCGACAACTGCCGTTTTACCAACGCCAGCTTCGCCTGTAAGAATCGGATTGTTTTGTCGACGACGGCAGAGGATGTCGGTGATCTGACGAATTTCATCGTCGCGTCCCAACACGGGGTCAATTTCGCCACGTCTCGCTCGTTCGGTAAGATCGATACAGTACTGGTCGAGCGACGGGGTTTTTCCACTGCCGGGAGGACGTCCAGGCGCGTGGCCAGCAGGGCCAGCCGTTGCCGGCGTTTCCGTCTCTTCCGACGAACCGTCACAAATATCGTTGTAGTTCTTGCGCAGCGTTTCGACAGCGATCTTGTCGAGTTCTTCGGAGCTGGCCATCGCCATGCGTCGCAAGCCATCTTCACTGAGCATCGCCAGCAGCAAGTGTCCGGTACGAGCTTGACTCAATCCAAAGTCGACGGACGCGATCAGCCACGCATCGCGGGCGAGATCGACGACGGTTTGACTCAACGCTGGAGGTCGAGCGTTACCTGTTTTGAGTCGATCCATCGCTTTGGTGAGATCGGTAATGAGCTGCGTTGGATTCACTTCAAAGTGACGGCAGATCATTTCCACGTCGGTATTATTGGCCTCCAAAATCTTGGCCAGCCAATGTTCGATTTCGACGTTGTAATTACTACGGGACAGGCAGAGCCCAGCTGCGCCTTCAAGAGCTCGGCGACATGTTGGGCTTAAACGACCGACCAGGGATTTTAGATTTAAAGCTGTCATTTGTATGTACCTGACTTGAGGTTATGAACTCTCCAAGTTTCAACGGGTGGGCTGTCCATTCGAAATGAACACTGCGTCTTCCGAGTCATCACTCGCGGAGTCGCAGATCAACCACGTATTGAATCCAAGTTGTGGTGGAGGACCGCCTCCACCGAGTTGTAGTTTTGGGATGGACTTTGCATCGAGCAAAACCTGGAAATCAAAATCGACAGTTTGTCCGACGTAAATTCGGACCAGCTGTCCTAATTCCTTGAGCTTTCGAGAACCGGGCATCAGCCGACAAAATTGTTTGTAATCGACCGGCCCAATTCGAATTCGGATATTGCTTTGTACCGACCACACTCGATCGCCGATGATCGCGCTCACTCCAAGTTGGCAATTAGAGCCCAGCGGCTTCGCCATCGAGGGCATGGCAGTCACATCGTCATCTTCAAGTTTCAGCCAACGACCTTGAAATTGGTTGACCTTGAGATCAGCACCTAGGTAATCGGCTAAGAGAGCTTGCAGTGCCACGGCGTTGCGTGGATAGTGTGCGAAATGGCCGCCGTAGCAGATGAAGGTTTCATCATCGACTTCAAAGCGGTCTTGCATCTGCGAACCGCCGAGTCCAAGCAGGCTCTTCAGTCGCTGAGAAACGGCATCGTTCTTTTCGCCCATTGCGCGACTGCGTTCAAACGCAACCGGCAAACGGTATTTTTCCCAAGCGCGATAGAACAACGAAATCGCTCGGTGGTTAAACAGGTCGAGGAAATCGCGAAGCGCGAATTGCTTTTGCCTGTTTTCGCGAATAACGGATTGGGTGTAGTGCCCTGGCAAGACGCCGGCCGGACCGTACAGCCCCATAAACGAGACGACCATTTCCAAGTGTGAGTTTTGCCCGTCTTCGTGTTCGACTTCTTCGACCGAGACGATATCACAGGGCGGAAAACTACGAGCAGGATAGGCTCGAAAGCGGACGATCTCTTTCGAGGGATCGAAATCGTAGCCAATTGCATCGGCGCGTTCCGAGGAATCCAAATCGCGTTTCTCCAGCGCAATCCGTTCCATCAGCCGGATCGCTTGGAAAAAGTTGAATCGATATGGATGTTTTCGAAACGTGCTTTCTAGAGAAGCACCATTTCGCCGGTTCGCGGTGGCCATTGCCGCAGCTCCTCGCTATCTCGCTGTTTCGTACGAACACTCGTACGAGTAAATGAATTGATCGTTGTGTACAAACCCATGAAGTGTTCTAAAACGGAAGCAAACAGGAACAGCCCACCACTCTTGAACTGATCTTCGTCCAACATGATCTGCACGTCCGTCCCTCGGCAAATTCCGCCTTGAGGTCCGTGCCCGACTCGAGCAATAGAGCTTTCGGCCACGACGGAAACCAAACCTTCGATCATCCGCCGCGTCTCATCGCTGTCCCGCATGTCGTAGAGTCGCAGGATTTCTCGCAGCGCTTCGGGACCGTTCTCACCATTGGTCAAAGAAATATGATTTAGGGATAGCTGCGAAATCAAACGCCAGCGAGTTCCATGTTGCAAGGCGGGTCGCAGCGTTCGCGAAGGCAGCGTTAGACACTCTAACTCCGTGATCGCGCCGGCGTCTTCCAGTTGCAAACGCGGCTCGCCACCTCCAAACGGCAGTCGATGTGGCCTATTGCGATTGAAACATGTCGTGTCGATGTCAATTGTCCATTTGCCCGCTTTTGCTGGCGAGAAATCTAGATCGACAAACGATATGTGCATCTCGGAACCGCGATCTTCCACGTTTTCGACCGCGTCCTGTGGTCGTCGAGTCGCGTGCCAAAAAGCACCCGTCGTGTCCCGACTTCCATGTTTGAACGAATAGAACGGGTGAAATTCAACTTGTCGATGATCTTCGGATGTGGCGACCACTCGATCAATCGAGTAGACCTCGTGGGCCAAGGGTCGTCGAGCGTCCGGGACAATTGGATATTCGCTGTCGAAATGGGTCAGCCGAATTGGTTCGGCGCGCTGCTTGTAAAGGTTAACAATCGGCGTACAGCCCAAGCGGAAAGTGTCTGCGGTAATATGAGAGTGATGATCTGGATACGGCTTTTTCAAATACAGATAGACTTCGACATGCGCGACATCTAGCTGGTGCCGGATCGATTCCAGGTCGAGCTCAAAGAACAAGAACTTCTCGGGAAAACCAAAGAACTCCGTCAGGAGTCGATAGCCAATAAACGACTGAGGCGGATAGTCGATCAGCCCTTGATCTGCATCAAAACCAACCGGTCGAATGCATTGCTTTGGATCGAGTCGAAAGACCTTCTTGGAGGCCAAGTTCTCGACGACGGCAACACCCAAAACATCATTCATTAACATCTCGTAAATATCGTACGAGATTGGCGGTTGTGACTTGATGTAGAACGTCGGCTTGAGTTCGGCAAACTGGTGGAACTTCACATCGGGTGAAAATGTGTTGAGGTCCAGTCGCAAGACGGATTGAACTTGATATCCAAATGCGTGCTTGGGCGCCTCGACGGGCATTTGTTTCAACGTCGCATCGCCCACTCGCATCGGGAAACACTTGACTTCGTAACACGTCTGGAAGCGACAAGGTTCGCCTTCGATTGGATCGGATTCCATCGCAGTTCGTCTAGTGACCGTTTCGCCGTCGAACCGATCGGCTTGCGCCGAATCCAAGGTGAACTGCACGATGCCCATAGCAGGCAACGGGCGTTGAAAATGAGGGTAGAGCACTTCCAACATCGACGAGGAGATTTCAGGGAAATCGTCCTCGAGCTTACTTCGAATTCGAGCGGTGAGATAAGCAAATGACTCCACCATCCGTCCGACATGCGGATCGTACTCGCCTTCCGATCCAATTTTCAGATTTCCAGCGATCCGAGAGTGCGTGCGCGAAAACTCGTCACCCAACCGACGAAGGTAATGCAACTCGTTGTTATAAAAGCGAAGAATCTCGTCGCTCATCTCGCCTCACTTTTAACTCGAATGCGATGACTCAACGGTTCCACACTGGAATCGAAGATGACTGGCTCTGGGTTGGGATGTGTTCGTAGTTCTGCGTCGATTTTGAAGTGCAAAGTTCGCTCGGGAGCTCGGTCTTGGTCAATGGTTACTTTGACATTGATAAAACGTGGCTCGTGTACTCGAATCGCATTTTCCAAAATGCGGCGAAAGTCCTCTTGGTCATCGGAGGACCTAAGACTGGAACCAGAGAAATCTGGAATGCCGTAATTGACGACGGAACGTTCGAGTTCATCGAGAGTTGGTGGCCAGGCAGAAACACGCCAACGGGTGTTCAGCAGATTCTCTAAATCGCGCTGCACAGAGGCCTTCAACTCTTCAACAGTCATCGCGTCACCGTAAGCCGCTCCACGCTTGTCGACCAAACCCATTAGTCGATCCATTACGGTCGGAACAAGTGGAGTGTCCTCTTGAGGCGCCATGTTTACTCACCCTTCACTACGCTTGAAAATCCAATTCGGAACGTCCGTTCCGCAATACCATTCCGCAAACCATTTCCAATGCTAGTCATTAAAACTGATGGCTCCGATTTCCATAATCGACTTTACATTTTCGTCGATCCAAAATTCTCGGCAACCGATCCCGCGAGCAATGCCATCGCTCTCGATCCAATCCGTCGATCGGCCGAGGCGGTGTTCGGTTGTCAGTTCGGAATCGAACGGATAATAGGTAATTGGTACGTAGACAACGCCAGTCGGGCCATCGGTGACGATCATGTCGGCCTGTCGCCAGAGCAAATCCCAAGGCCCCTTGGGCGGCTGGAAATCTACGACCTCCAGTTTTTCAAACGGAACCCAATAGTATTTCCCTGTACTTGTCAGCACTTCCATATAACTGGAAGTCAGGTCGTCTTGGTCGCGAATGTCGGTGAATTCGACCTCGTCGCACACGCCTGTAATTCGAGGACGTTTCTCTTCGACTTCGGCGAGTTTCTCGGCGGCTTGTTCGTTTCGGCCTTCGCGCAGATCGATAAAAGCGGAGATGTGCAATTTTGCGATATCGCTTGCCTCGCCCACAAACTCCGGAAGCCTTCCTTTGGTCAGACATTCTTTGCGGCTAACTTCGGCTCTTAGCAATTGCCGATACAGCGCGAGTTGAACTCCCTGCTCCGGAGATTGAATAAGCGCCGTCTCTAGGTGTTTGTCGGCTCGTTCTAAGTCGCCTTGAAAACACAACATTTGAGCCAATGCGAGTCGCGCTGGAACGGAGGTCGGCTTGGCTTTCACTAGTGCGATTGCGGAGCTAACGGCGGCTTCGATATTTCCGGCATTGAATTGTTCGAGTGCTTCCATTTCTGACTCTCTTTTTGATTTAAATTATCGATCGTGTAGTCCGCGGTTACTGATCCGATTCTCCTACGGAAGTTCGCATGCGAATGGAAGCGGACAGTCCGTCCAATTGATAGTGTGGCCAGAGATGAAAAGTACAGAGGTAAGTACCTGGTTTGCCGGGATCGCCAACCACTTTTATTTGCGCTTCGCGCAGTGGTCGTCGAGCCTTAATGGCAGGCTTTGCATCTTTGTCCGCCGAAATGTACTCTTTGATCCAGTCGTACAACGCATATTCGACGTCTTCGGGATCGGTAGCGGAACCGATCATGTCCCGAGCGAGGACTTTCAGATAATGCGCGAATCGAGCGACGGGAAAGACGTATTGCAACATCGAGGAAATCGCTGCATTCTCAGTTGCGGATTCGCGGTCGTACGTTTTTGGTTTTTGTGCGGTTGGACAGCTATAGAACGCTGAAAACTCGGTGTCGTGACAATGGCATAACGGTATGAAACCGAGGTGAGCCAACTCTGCTTCTTGAGTATCGCTGATCACGACATCGGTAGATGATTTAGTAGCGACGCCCAATCGGTCGGTACCGAAGTTATGAACCGGTAATCCGGACACGAGTCCGCCGTCTTCAAGATTTCGAGTAACTCCACGAATGTCGGCCAACCAGCCGCATTGTGCGAAGGAGCGAATGAGTACCTCGCCAAGCGCGAACGCGGCGTTACCCCACAAGTATTTGCTGCGGTCAGTTCCCGATACGTCTTCGCGATAGCAAAAACCTTTGCCCGCGCTGGTTTCGTCGTAAGGAAGTCGCATTAATGTGTGTGGCATAGCCAAACCAACGTACCGGGCGTCCTCCGATTCGCGAAACGCCCGCCATTTTATGAACTGCTTTTGATCGAATCCACGTTCGATATTATCGGTGTGATCTAAGTCGGAATATTCATCAATCCCAAACATGGAGGGATGAGCACCAGTAATAATTGGGCAAAATGCCGCGGCACCTACCCCCGACAAGGCTTCCAATATTTCAAGATCGTTGTGTGGGTGTTCGCGAGTCGGGAAGGGATGAATTTGATAGTCGGCAATGATCGTTCCGAGGGGCTGACCACCAGCTGTACCGAATTCTTCGTCGTAGACCTTCTTAAATAACTGGCTTTGGTCGAACTCCGCAGCGTGTTCGAAATCGCGTTCTAGATCTTTCCACGAAGCATTGAAGGCACGAATTTTTACTCGTTCCGTTCCTTCGTAGTAAGCTCGTTGAACGAGGAAATCCAAGCCCCGCCAAGTCGACTCGAGTTTCTGAAACCTGGGGTGATGGAGGATCTTGTCGATTTGCTCACTGAGCAACGCATCAATTTCACCGACGCTCCGGTTCAACAGCCGCACGACTTCGTCCTGCTGTAGTGATTCGAATTGCGGCAGAGCTATTTCCAAAGCCTCGCGAACGGTAATGTCGGCGCTAAGAAACCGCTCGAGCACCTCTGTTGGCGCGCGTCCGTCTGCGGGCTGGAGCGATAGGATTTGGTCTAAAAACGAAAGCGGGGCGCTGGGAGAAGAGTCTTCCTCCAGCGGATGGGTGATTTCTATTTCTTGCATCGGATAATCAGATCCCGATGCTTCACCAGCACTCATTTCACACCCCTACAAAGCCCAAGAAATACGGGCGTAGCAAACATCGGGCACACCAGACTTATGCCTGGTGTGCCCAATAAAGTCAATTCAATTCACAGTAATCTACGCTTGGCCTGGCAGTCGAGCTACCATTCGTACCGAAGCATTCAGCTCTTCCATCTGCAACCAAGGTCGCAAGTGGGCAACCGCGTTATAAGCTCCTGGCGAACCAGGGATTTCCGATACTTTGATCGTTGCTTCGCGGAGCGGATAGCGAGCTTTTACTTTTTCGCTAGGCTTCTCGTCGGCGGATACGTAGTTCATTATCCAACGTTGTAGCCACACTTCGACATCCGAAGCTTCCTTGAATGAACCGATGCTTTCGCGAGCCATTACTTTGAGGTAATGGGCGATACGCGAACTGGCCATCACATAGGGCAAGCGAGCGGAAATCGCAGCGTTTTCTGTCGCTGCTGGACGATCGTATTCTCTGGGCTTCTGGCAAGTTTGCCCACCAAAGAAGACCGAGAAATCCTTGTTTTTATAGTGACACAATGGAAGGAATCCAAGATCACTCAACTCTTTCTCGCGGCGATCGGTAATAGCGATTTCCGTTGGGCACTTCACCTCGGTATCACCATCGTCAGCTTTGAAGATGTGAGTCGGCAGGCCTTCGACTTTACCGCCACTGTTGGCACCGCGAATTGCAGTACACCAACTCGTTTCGGAGAAAGCACTCGTCAGGCGAGTCGCCATAACGTACGCAGTGCTCATCCAGCAGTATTGGTCGTGGGGAACCGAAATCGGTTCGCCCTTCGCACCCAGTTCGACTTCTTCGTAACCGAATTCTTCGACTGGCTTGGTCGCTGCACCGTATGGCAAACGAGCCAATGTTCGAGGCATGCACATCGTGACGTAGCGAGCATCGTCGGTTTCGCGGAAGGAATTCCACTTGACGTACTCTTTGGTATCGAACACACCTTTGAGGTCGCGGATCTTGCTGAGTTCGTCCCAGTTCTTGAGACCAAAAAGGTCTGTCGAAGGAGTCGTCAGGAAGGGAGCGAAAGAAGATGCGGCAACGCCGGACATATTCTCGAGCAACGCGATGTCTTCGGGGTGATTGTCGAATTGATAATCGCCGACCAATGCGCCGTAAGGCTGGCCACCGGGCATACCAAATTCGTTCTCGTAAATTGCTTTGAAGATATTGCTCTGATCGAACTCAACCGCTTTGTCGAGATCTTTGAACAATTCTCGTTTGCCGCAATTCAGGACGCGGAGCTTGAGGCTCGTTCCCGTTTCCGAGTTCATTACCAGATAGTTCAAACCACGCCACGATCCTTCCAACTTTTGGAATTTTTCGTTGTGCATGATCGCCGACAGTTGCTTCGATACGACTTCGTCAATTGCATCGATTCCAGCGTTGATAGTTCGCGTGAGACTCTTGTCGAATTTCACGGTCCCTTTGTTCGCCTGCTCAACCAATGTCTTGATCAAATCTTCCGCTTCGGAACGTTTCGTTTGACGAGTGGCATCGCAGACAGCATCCAGGAGACTACCTTCCTGGGGTTCAACTGCAGCTTGTTGTTGTTCTTGTTCGCCTGAGCTCATGATTATTCTCCTTCGACACCTAGTTCGTCCGCCAAAGCTTTCAACTTATCGCCGTCTCCACTAAGAATCTCGGCCAACAGGCCTTCCAATTCTTCACTTCGATCCACTTTGGTTAGCAGGTCTCGCAAACGATCGCGAGTTTCCAACAACTTAGCTAACGGATCCACTTGCTTGGCGACATTTGACGGGCTGAAATCGTCGAGCGAGTTGAATTCCAACTGCACGCCCATTTCACTGCCGTCGTCTTCCATCGTGTTTTCAACACGCATATTGAGGCCAGCGTTCATGCTCTTCATGACATCGTTGAAATTGTCTCGATCCACTTGCGTGAATTTACGCTTGTGCATCGGGTCGAGTTTCTTGGTGGGATCGCCCGAGAAGTCGCCCATTACGCCGACGACAAATGGCAATTCTACTTTTTCTTCCGCACCTTCCGTCTCCACATCGTAGGTAATGTGCACACGTGGCTTGCGAACTCGACTTAGTTTCTTTTGGTTACTTTCTGCCATTGCTCACCCCTTTAATTGTCCGAGTGGAAATGAATTGAAAATGAGTAGGCGGGAGGCTCACCGCTAGCTCATTCTAGACCTTGTAAACAACCAATCGCAATCCCGAAATAACAAACGCTACAAGCAGTTACCCCAGTTTATCTTGCTTCTCGTTATTCAATCCTTTGACTCTCAGTTGTACGCTCAAAACCTGTTTTTGTCGCTCCGTTTCCAGAGCCGTAAAGTTCGTCTGAATTATTCTTAATGTTATCTATTTGCGTTATCTATTTGTGTTATCTACCTGTGTTATCTATATACCCGAGTTTATTCGTCTTCATCATCGTCTTCGGGCAAACCAACTCGATTGCGCAGTTCTTCCATCGCTCCGCGATCTTCAATCAGCTCTTTTGCTAATTCGTAGAACGAAAGGTCGCCCCAGCGAACAATCCGATCCAATGCAAAAGGGATCGGAGTATGCGGTTCAGTTCTGCGGAAAAAGCGAGCGATTCCACGAAGTGCTTCGAAAGCATCGTCCCGGTCTGCAACAGAAGTATCCGACATGCGACTGAGCTGGCGAGGCTGTTGGGCTTCGCCCGCTGGTGGAGTGTCACCGTATTCGATTAAATCCGAGTTGGCTCCGTCGGCGTCTGCATCTTCGCTTTGCCCAAACCTTTCGGCGACTGATTTCGCAGCGGTTTGAATTTGTTCGAGCTTGTTGCGGAACTCCGTTGTCGCTGGAGCGATAGGTTCGTCGTAGCTGTTGTTTTGGCAGTTATTGCGGAGGAAGTCGGAAAGATCGTAAAGCGTACTTATCGCTTCCTCGAGATCTTCGGCCATATTGTTGTAGAACGAACCGTTGGTTTCCGTCGCACGCGCTTCAAACTCGGAAAGCTCACGGACGCCTTGTTGCTCGCGTTTGCTACGCTCTTCGGAGTCGGTAATGCCATCGAGTTCCAGCGAGGCTTGATATTCGCCCACGGTGAAATCGTCGCCGCTGGTGCCGTCGGAGAAGGGCACTGCGAGCAGCGCGGAAAAGTTCGCTTCGTTAGTGAGTCCGTCGAAACCGGAAACCGTCGATTCGTGACCATCCTCATTTGGGATGGGACGAATCTGATCCCAATATCGGTTCGCGAATTCTTGACACAACTTGAATCCGTCGCGCAAGCCGCCAACCCCATGTACTCTTAACAACGCTTCTGCATACCAAGCCGCGACACGATAATCTTTGGCTTCGTTGCGAAGGATTTCTTCCGACGTCTCGATGACGGTTTCCCAATCGGGCTGCTCGATTTCATCGCCACCGCCATCTTCACCGAATTGAGCAGCTTGAGCGAGTTTTCGCTCTGCCTTCTTCGCGTCGCGCCAGGCATCGTGAACCCGATAGTACGACCCGGATGGGTCGTCCTTATTGAGCTCGTCCCCTGTTGGAGAGTCTTCGCGAATTGGTTCTAGCAACTCCTCTAAAGGAATCACAGGATCCGTAGGCATGATGTCATCCTCGTCGTGCTTGCAATGTTCCCGCGACTTTCATGAGCCGCGAAAACTAAGTTGTCATATCTAGTTGTATCGAACTACATCCTGCAGCCAAATCTATCTTCATGCTGAAATGTCGTTTTAGCTCACTCGTGAATTTCCGGAGGTCCCAATGCAAGTGGTTTGTCTCTAAGTGAACTGCAAGTGGCCTGTGTCAAAATGGTTCAACGGATTGTAACGAGCGCGCCATTTGGTCGAGTATTGCGGTGTGGCGCCTGCTGGCCCACGATTTACTCTTGCCAAGCTTATCGGCAACCTCTGTTAGAGAGAGTCCATCAAAATACTTCAATTGGATCAGCTTTCGATCTTCCCCAACTAAAGACTCCATTAATTGGTTTAAAGCGACCACTGCTTCCCGTTTCGTTGCCTGCTCGTCCGGCGCTTCGGTCTTTTCATCGACTAATTCAGCAGCACCGCCAGAATCGTCGCGACTTGTAGACGCCAAATAACTGACAGCCAATCGCTCCGTCGTCTGCACTAACCACTTGGCTTCCGACTGCTTATTCTCCGATGCAGGATTCTGCTCGTTGCTTTCCTGGATAACCTCCGCAGCTGCCTCTTCTGCTTTTACGCGGTTGTACACAGCGCGGCTCGCCCAACTCATCTTGGCCAGGCCGTCATAAATAGCACCGCGAATACGGTAATAAGCAAAGGTGGCAAAACTTGTCCCTTGACCCGCTCGGAATGAACGAGCTGCCTGCGCTATCCCAACCTGACCGTACGAAAGTACATCGTCAAAGTTAACATGCGGTGGCAATCGACGATGGATCTTGTGGGCGATGGAATGCACCAACCCTTGAGATTCATCAATCAGTTGCTGGGAAGTCTTGAACTCAACCGGCATCGCTGGTGGCCTCGGTCCATAAATTGACAAGCCGGTCTCGAGCCGCTGGATCTTCCAACAACATCTCGGCGACGTGCCTTAATAAATTTCCGGGAGCCACCCAATTGGGCATCCGGCGATGGAGAATTTCTCGGACCAGTTCCTCGGCCGTGTGACTATTGGCTATGTCTTCGTTTCCAGGACGCTTTGCAACCACCATGACCAAAGCGTAAGCTTCCGGCCCCGATGTCGCTGCCATCGTCTCCTGCAAAACTTCTTCCAGCAAACGCTGCTCTTCCGGTTCCTCGGAGCCAGTGTCCTCGGATTGCTCGCGCTCTAATTCGATGTAGCGCTTTTGATTGTCGTCACTTGAATCGGGCTGATTCATAGTTGTCGCCTCACAGTTTGTAGGTATCCATACTCTCGACCAACCGAAAAAAAAAGATGAGTTGAACTAACGTGGTTGGCCCTCCAAGTTCGCGACTCTTCTAAATTGTTACGCTATCGTTTTCCGTTTTCAAGCAATTTAGCCGTAAATTAACACATTCAATTCCCCGCCAAACAATGACTAACGCCATGGCATATACTTCTTTTCGGGCCTGCTGCAGCGCGACACCAGCGTAATGCAGCCTTCTTCATTGAGGCAACACTCGTCACTGAAACAATGTCTCGCACAAGCGCGAGCTGCCGGTAATCAAGCTATACCAACGTTGAGACGAAAATCTATCTGGCAATTTTCGCGTCGTCAATTTTCACCTTTACCAAGTTGGCAAAAGCCGAGTGACCGACGCGTTGAATCTTGCGAGGCGATTTAGAGAGTGTAAATAGTTTAGAGAGTGCAAATTAAGCAGCGGGAAGCCGCATCTACGAATTGCTAGCAGATGCTTGTTCGCGGATTTCGTCCAGTTCGCTGGCCAGTTGAGGCAAGGGCCAATCTGGGTTCTGTTCCATGAAATCACGTAATTCCTGCGGCATTTCGTCGAGCCGTTCGCGAGGATCTGCCAGCAGTTCACCTGTTTCCAAGTTCACGCAGAGCACTCGAGGTTCGGGCGTCATCGGCATGCCTGGGATAATGGGAATGCCATCAATTTCGTCCGCAACGGTTGGAGTCGCTCGAAACTCGCGCGATCCATCTTGTTCCAACCACGCCACATCCGCTGTCATTTCCAACTTCATACCGTCGGGAAAGAAAAACTTGATACGGGGCATGGTCGCTTCCAGAAAGATAAGAATGAATTAATGCATCCAAGATAGTGGATGCTAGGAATTATCGAGGGAAACCGGGAGCTGTTGCCAGAAAAATGAAATTTTGCCGAATTTATAGAACGTTGCGGCAGTATCAGAAGTACAGAATACGACCGGTTCGTTCGTAAGATGTAGTTATCAGGTCTCGAGTTACAACGGAAATTCGAATCGAGTATGGACCCCAAATAGGAAGCGTCCAATTAATTGTTAAAAGTTGAAGGTGGTCTCCCGATGGGCGAAAATCGCCCATCGAGATTTCTTAACTTCAATCGTCGGTTGACGCCGACGGGGAGACCACCATGAACGACTCTAATCTTTTACAATCGCTTGGACAAGTTTCGAATGAATCGGCAGCCGAGGTTTTTCGGCTGCATCTTCGGGGCTTGGTCCGTCAGATGATCACGGACGTGATGGCGGAAGAAGTCACGCACCTATGCGGGGCGAAACATCAGCCGAACGACGAAGTCGTATATCGAGCAGGCAGCACACCTGGGCGATTGATCTACGAAGTGTTCGATGAACAACGTGAACAATACTTCGTCTATCGAGAAGTATCGACGCGGCAGATTTGGCCATTTGAATCGACGTCAATTAGGAATGGGGCATCTTCTCGCCGCGAACGAATGACCTTAGCTAGCGGCCACTGAATGTTCACCGTTTCGTCGCAACATACTTTGCACTCAAATCGGGTGTAGCCCGTGACGGCAGACCGGGTTCGACGCACTTCGACGCTGATGTTCGATTGAGTTGAATTGTGCAGCGTGGGCAAACCGATTCCCGGACGCGGAATTTTCTTCCACTTCGCCAACACCTGCTCGCGACTAGGAGGCGGCGGCTCGACAAGATGCCTGTGGACCCAAGCGACAAATGGCGGGCCGATTGAACAGAGTATCAACAGAGTGAGCACTCCAAACTGAAATCGAAAAAATCGCTTCTGGTAAGACATGCTCTCAAACTCCAACACTTAACCCTGGCTCCTGATGATCAATATGTTAGAAGTCATCGCGAGACACAAGAGGAGTTACGTCGCGGCGAAGTGCGCTGGGGAAGTGCGTTGGCGCGACACTGTGACCGCTGACCTCAACGCGTCGGAGATTAAGATTAAGTAGCGAGATTAAGTAGCGAGATTAAGTAGCGAGATTAAG
>Ga0115002_10004157_pt1 | contig 17661 bp, 22 predicted proteins | sample ArcticOcean_MG_C_8_FD_89576 | JGI IMG/M metagenome (GOLD analysis project Ga0115002, IMG submission 89576) | Marine microbial communities from western Arctic Ocean - ArcticOcean_MG_CB11_86 | ecosystem: Environmental > Aquatic > Marine > Oceanic | place: Arctic Ocean: Canada Basin | collected... | reverse complement strand
TGGATCACGGGCGCTGGCACCGGCATCGGCGAGGCGGGCGCTATCAAGCTGGCCGAGGCTGGGTGCAAGATCGTGCTCTCCGGACGGCGTCCCGAACCGCTCGAGGCAGTACGCGCTCAGCTCGAGGCTGCGGGCGCCGAGGTGATGGTCGAGCCGCTTGACGTCTCCAGCAACGAGGATGTCCTCGCGGTCGTTGGCCGGATTAAAGAGCGCTTTGGCCGTATCGATATCGGCGTCTTCAGCGCTGGGATCAACATCAAGGACCGCAACTGGCCGGTAGTCACGCCGGCGCTCTGGGACCAGGTCATCAGGATTGATCTCGATGGTGCCTTTTACTGCTGCAGCGCCGTGCTCCCGATCATGCGTGAACAGGGCGGCGGGTTGGTCATCAATATCTCGTCGATGGCCTCGAAGGGCGTCAGCCCGCTGACCGGTCCCGCGTACACCGCGGCGAAGCACGCGATGAACGCGATGACAGCGAGTCTCCTCGTCGAAGAGCGCAACAACGGCATCCGCGCGACCGCGATCAGCCCCGGCGAGGTCGCGACGCCGATCCTCGACAACCGCCCGGTCCCCGTGAGTGACGAGGACAAGGCGCGCATCCTGCAGTCCGAGGATCTCGGCGAGGTGATCCTCTTCGTCGCGCAACAGCCCCCGTCGGTCACCCTGAACGAGGTACTTGTGACCCCGACCTACAACCGCTTCGCCGCGGGCTAGCCCTACCGCGTCCAACTGAGTCGTTTATTCTCCCGTGGAGTTCCCCATGTCGCTGAAAGTCGTGAACGCCGGCCGCCCGCTTGCCGACAAGAGCATGTTTGAAGACGCGGGTATCGAGCTGGTCGAACAGCAGGTCGGCGCGCTCACGCCGAAGGACGCGTACATCGAACTGCTGCGTGACGCAGACGGTGCGATGATCGGCACGCTACCGCTGACCGACGTCGATGTCCTCGAGGCCGCGTCGAAGATCAAGGTCGTGAGCCGCGCCGGTGTTGGCGTCGACTCGATCGACCTGCCGGCGGCGACTCGCCTCGGGATCCTCGCCTGCAACACGCCCGCGGTGAACACCACCGAGGTCGCCGACCACGCGATGGCACAGCTTCTCGCGCTGACACGGATGATTCGTGAGTTCGACACTGCGGTGAAGGCCGGTAGGTGGAGCAGCGACACCGCAGCGGTGCGCGGCATGGCGTCTGGTCTCAAGCGGATCGCGGGGAGTACGGTCGGCATCATCGGCTTCGGCAACATTGGACGCGCCTTTGCCTCGCGAGTGCGCGGGTTCGGACCGTTCCGTGTCGTCGCGTACGACCCCTACATCCAGCAGACCTCGGCAGACCTCTTCGGCGTTGAGCTCGTCTCGCTGGAGGAACTGCTGATGGAGTCCGACTTCGTGACGGTGCACGCGCCGGCGACTGACGAGACGAATCACATCATTGGCGACGACGCACTGAAGCGGATGAAGCCCTCGGCGATCTTGATCAACTGCGCGCGCGGTCCGCTCGTCGATCCGACGGCGCTGCACACCGCGCTGACGACCGGCGAGATCGCGGGAGCGGCGCTCGATGTGACCGAGCAGGAGCCGATCGATCCCGAGGATCCCCTGCTCACCCTCGACAACCTGATCCTCACGCCGCACGTCGCGGCTGCTTCGTCCGTCACCGCCGTCGAGGGCGGCAAGCGACAGGCGGAGAACGTGCTGATGGTGCTCACCGGCCAGAAGCCGCACGGCCTCGCCAACCCCGAGGTAATCAAGACGATCGCCGTCATGCGCGCGGGCGACCCTGATCGCTGGGAGGGTGTTAGCGACTTCTCGACAGCGCTGGTGCTCTAGCGCATCCCTGACGAATTCGGGACCAAGGTCACGCGTGGGGACCGGTCGCTGAAGCGTAGGATGACGAGGTACCGAGGAGGATCGAGTGAGCGATCAGGAGCGTGTGGTGGCCGACTCAGCGTATCGGGCGTTCGTCAGCTACATCGACAAGTCGCGCGAGTTCTATGACGCTCAGCAGTACGAGCGGCCCTATCGCTGGGCGAGGCACGACGAATCGCCGTTCACACCGCTCGCCAAGCCGCTCTCCGAGAGTCGGATTGGCCTCGTCACCACTGCGGTGAACCTTGATCTTCCCGACGACACTGACACGGAGAAGCTGCCGGTCGCCTCGACGTTCGCCGCCCCTGTGGAGCCGGTCCCGGAGCGACTGTTCACGCAGAGCCGCTCGTGGGACAAGGAAGCGACCCACACGAACGACCTCGACTCGTTCTTCCCGATCCACCACCTGCAAGCCGCGGTCGAGGCGGGGCGCGTCGGGAGCATCTCCGAGCGCTTCTACGGCATCCCGACCGAGTACAGCCAGCGCCGAACCAACGACGCTGACGCGCCAAAGCTGCTGGAGCTGATACGGGAAGACGGCGTCGAGGTGGCGTTGCTGGTCCCGCTCTGACCGGTTTGCCACCAGACCGTGAGTCTGGCCGCCCGACACCTCGAAGCGAACGGGATCTCGACCGTGATCTGCGGTTCCGCTCGGGACATCGTCGAGCAAGCCTCGGTGCCGCGTTTCCTTTTCACCGACTTCCCGCTCGGTAACCCGATGGGCAAGCCCTACGACGAGGATATGCAGCGCGCGATCACCAACATGGGGCTCGACCTGCTCGAGGACGCGCGGTTCCCGCGAACGACCGTGCAGACGCCCTTCTCCTGGGGCGATGACGCCTGGCGATCTAGCTTCATGCGTGTCGACGACTCGAACCGTGAACTGCTGCGGCGCGCAGGCGAAATCCGCAAGAAGCAGCAGGCGCGCCGCAAGGCTGAGGGCCGCGTCCGCGCAGAGTAGCGCCTAGCTCTGGGCGAGCCGCTCGCTCGCAGGCCAGACGCCCTCGACGAGGTCCGCCTCATCCATGCCGGGCCAGGGCGGCATCGTGACGCCGATCGCGCTCAGTGGTCCGCCGTCGCCCGCGCGGAACTGGAAGCTCGTCCCAACCGGGATCGTGACGCACGTCCCCGGCCCGACCTCGACGGTCTCTTCGTGGCCTCCGAGTCGCCGCCACATCTCCCCACGCCCTTCGAGGAAGAACCAGATCTCCTCGACCGTTCGGTGCGCGATCGCCGTCGAGGCGCGCTCCGTCGCCAGCTCGAAGTGCGCGATGCTGCCGCCCGCTCGCTGCAGCAGGACACGCACGTCGGAGCCGTCCGGCGCGACGATCGTCGGTTCCTCGGGCAATTGCATCATCTCGAATGTCACGGGCAGCACCTCCGACCTCGAGGCTACTCGTGAAGGAGGAGGGGCTCCGCGTGGAAGAGGATCGTCCAGCGCGCTGGTCCGCGAAGCGTGGCGGCGAGCAGCCGTCCATCCGCTTCGACATGCCACGAGGTGAAGATGTCGGACCAGGGGTGCTGGGTGCATTCTTCGCCCACGCAGGTCCGCGCAGTCGCCTGCTCGAGGCACGCCAGCAAGCGGGTAACGTTCTCGGATGCGTCCTCGTCGGAGCGATGAGCGAGTATCACGGTCGTGTAGGCTGCCCCAGCTTCCCACCCCGCGCCGAGCGCGAAGGCTTCGTACGGGCGGAGTCTCGCTTCGGTGTCGGCTGGGTCAGACGCCAGTGCTGGGCTCTGCGGTTCACCGCGGATCACGACCGCGAGCAGCGACCAGCAGTCCCGCTCCTCGGCGATCAGACCTATTGCGTCATTTTCGAGGACCGTGCGGCGCTGAAGACGCGCCTCCAGCGCCGCACGGAATGGCTCTTCGTTGAGCTCGAAGAGGATGTGATTCTCGGTCAGCACGATGTGCCCGCCTCGGCCGAGGTTGTCGAAGATCGGCGGTCGGAGTCGGTCCTCAGGGGCCAGCGCGAGGCCTTCACGCCAGCTGTAGTAGCTCTGCCTCAGGTGGTGATTCACCGTTGACTGAATCACCACCTGGCAGGCTTCGATGCGTGCGGGAACGGCGCGGGGATCGAAACGGCCGGCGACTAGACTGATCGCGTGAGGGCCGATCTCCTCGGTAGTGGGTCCGGAGAAGACGGCGCTCGTAAGTGCCCGATCGATATTGTCGATTGAGAACCCGAAATCGACTTCCCAGTGATTCACAATCTGCGGCAGGGGAGAGCCGCGTTGGAACCGAGCGGCGCGACAAGCCTGAAATTGCTGTATTGCCACGCAGTCGCGGCGATCCGCCCGAGCGGTGGGGTATCGGCGGCGAGCCCATCTGGTGCCGGAAGAGCACGGACCGCGTCGTAGCCCATCACCCAGATTTGGCAGCGATACTCGGGTTCGTTCGGCACCCAGTAGAGCATCTCGACATACGAGGTCGGCTCATCATCCGAGCCGAGGCACGCGCCAGCGGCGAACACCGTGGCGAGAACAGTCAGAGGAGAAACATGCGACTTACGAAGTCAGAATATCGTGAGTTTTCTAGTGTTTCGTTCCGACGAGCACATAGTGGCTGCCGCCGCGCTTGCCATGTGCGCGGATGCGATGCGTTCGAGGCTCGAATCCCGCCCGCCGGAGCCGGCGTTCGAAGCCGCGTTGTTCATCGACCGACCAGATCGCGACGGCACCGCCGGGACGCAGGGCGTCGGCGACCTCCTGGAGGCCGCGCTCCGTGTAGAGGCGCTTGTTCGCCTGCTGGGTCGGCGCGGTCGGGCCGTTGTCGACGTCGAGCAGAATCGCATCGAAGCGTGCGTTGGCGTCGCGGATCACGTGTACGACGTCCCGCGCGTCGACCTCGGTCCGGGCATCGTCCAGGGGACGGTCGGCGAGCGAGCCGAGCACACCTCGGTTCCACTCGATCACCTCGGGGATCAGCTCGCTGACGACGGCTGCGCCGTCGGCGGGCAGCGCGTCGAGTACCGCGCGCAGCGTGTAGCCCATGCCGAGGCCGCCTACCAACACCTGCGCGCCGGAACGCGGACGCGGGCAGGCGCGGGCCATCATCTGGTCCTCGGACTGGTGCGCACGGGAGACCATCAGGTCGTACCCGTCGGCGCGGATTGCGTAGTCGCGATCGTGCTGCCACAGCTCAAGGTGGTAGCCGTCCGGTGTGGGTGCGGTCGCGAGGTGTTCCCAGGGCTTCACGCAGTCCACGATAGGCGGCACCACGGGTACCGTCCGCGTCGCCGAGGAGACACCGATGACCGAACAGCCGATCAGCCGATTCCCCGTCCCGGAGCTGAGCGAGCTCCCCGACGACATGCGCGAGCAGATCCTGCAGGTCCAGGAGCGGACCGGTTTCGTGCCGAATGTGTTCCTGACGTTGGCGCACCGACCGGCCGAGTTCCGTGCCTTCTTCGCCTACTACGACGCGCTGATGGCGAAGGACGGGGGGCTCTCGAAGGCTGAGCGCGAGATGATCGTCGTCGCCACCAGCGCGGCAAATCACTGCCTCTATTGTGTGGTGTCGCATGGCGCAGTGCTCCGGATTCTCTCGAAGGAACCGCTACTCGCCGACCAGATCGCGACGAACTACACCAAAGCACCGATCACGCCTCGGCAGCGCGCCATGCTCGACTTCGCGCTGCTCGTGGCGACCGACTCGCACCTCGCGAGTGACGACGACCTCGATGAGTTGCGTGAGCACGGCTTTGAGGACGAGGACATCTGGGACATCGGCGCGATCACGGCGCTATTCGCGCTCTCGAATCGGATGGCGAACCTAACCTCGATGCCGCCGAACGTGGAGTTCTACGCGATGGGACGCGGGACGAGCTGACGGCGAGATCGCGCGACGAGTTTCGACGCTACTGCGCGGGCGGATCCCGACTGGAGATGCTGTCGAATCCTAACGATGAGCCGACAATCAGTCAGTGAGTCGCCTGCCGGGAGCTCGGGGTGCGGACCGCTCTCGACGACTTCGGGACCGTGCACTCGTCGTTGGTCCGCCTCAAGGAGCCCCCCCTCACTACCCTCAAGATCGATGGTTCGTTCGTTCAGAACGTCACCACCAACGAGGATTCAGGAGCGATTGTCAGCGGCGTGATCGCGCTCGGGCACGCCCTTGGCCTCACGGTCGGCGCCGAAGGTGTCGAGCAGAAGCGCCAGTTCTCGTTGCTCCGCCACCTCGGGTACGATCTCGCCAAGGAGACTTGTTCGCACGGCCGCTCACGGCCGCGTTACTGAGCGAGCATCGCCGCTTGGGCGTGGGCTTCGCAGCCTAGACGGACTCACTTGCCCCGCTGACGGGTGACGGATCGGTTCAGAACGCGCGGCACCGACGGCGATGTAGAGCTGACGTCCAGCCTCATCATGTCTTGAAGTGACCGTCGCTCTGAGGTGGCTGCCGAGCGTCTCGAGGGGACGGGCCGTCTCGTCGACGTGTACGTCGTCTGCGCGTCGCCTAGCCGAGGGGAATCGCATCAGATCGCGGATTTCCTGCGCGCAGGACTGGTAATATTCCTTGCCGTTGGCCATATAGACAAACGGGCCATCGGGTCGGCGGCACGAGGTGCAGCGGACGACCAGGGTGCTCGGCTGGGTAGTTGAGTTCGTGATCGTACTGGATCATCGGCAGTTATTCGGCGGGCCATGACAGCTCTCGATTAAGCAACGATCAGAGTTTGTTCACAGATTAGGGCGGTTTCTGACGAGTTTCTTGATCTCGGCAGCGACAACGCCGTTCTTCACGTCGAGGTTAGCGAACGTTCCAAGGTCGCCCGCCGCATGGCGAAAATTAGGGCGGCGAGTGCTCCCGGGATTCACGAGCAAGATCCCGTCCGCCATGCCGATGTACTCGTGGTGCGTATCACCGAAGCACACCACGTCGACTGGCCCCCCGAAGCGACGTTCGAGCATCTCTCGAGGGTGCTGCGAGAACTCCACGGTGTGCGTGAAGCTCACCGCACCGCCGTGCAGCCGGATGTCGTGCACCATCCCGATCCGCACACCGTCGACCTCGACGACGCGCGTCTCATCGGCGAGTCGATCGCCCTCCTCGCGTGGGTCGGGGTAGCCGCGTACTGCGAACACGGGGGCGACCGTTTCGAGGTGGTCGAGCACGCCGAGCGAGTCCAGGTCGCCGCAGTGCAGGATCAGATCCGAGCCGCCGAGCGCCTGAAGCAGCTCGGGTGGCGACCCCCAGCCATCACCCTGCTCATGCGTGTCCGCGACGACGGAGATGCGTGTGCTCTCAACGCGCATCACGCCGGGCCAGGCGTCGCCAGTCGAGGGCAACCGCTACTCCTCGAGGACCGTCGTCGCGGCGCCAACCGGCATGATCGAGAGGTGCGCCATCGGTGAGCCGCTGTCGTGGGCGCCGTGCCAGTGCTCCTCCTCGGCCGGGACGACCACGCAATCGCCGGTGCTGACGACCTCTTCGCGCTGGCGGTCGCCGACTTTGCCGATACCCGAGACGACGTAGAGCACCTGGTCGTGGGTGTGCGTATGCCAGCCAGCGCGCGCACCCGGCGCGAACTGCACGACCGAGACGTTTGTGTGTTCGCTGATCCCGGCCGAAAGCCCTCGGCCCCAGACCCGACCGCCTTCGAAGATCGCGGCGTCCGTACGCTCGACGGTTTCGCCCTCGTCGGACTTGATGACCTGCATGCGTGCTCCTTAGGCGACTGGCTCGGGGACGCGCGCCTCGATGAACTCATAGTCCTCGGGATCCGGCGCGCGCGTCTTGGTCCAGAACTCTAACAAGGTGAACGGCCAGTTCTGGGTCACGTGGCCGTCCGCGTTCTGGTACCAGCTCGTCACGCCCGAGGCGCCCCACGCCATCAGCATGTTTCCGCGGTCGATCTTTTCGTTGTAGGCGTCGCGTACTTCGAGTTGGAGGTCGGCAGAGAGCGCGTTGATCTTGTCGGGCCGGTTCAGCGTGACCGTCGCGATCGGTGCGTCCTTCTCGTAGAGGATGTTCTCGTAGTTCATGCGTCCCGCTCCCTCGCCTGCCGCCTGTGCGGCGGATCTGCTGCGCGTGTGCCGCGGGATTGTAGGACGCGGGTGACGAGCGGGTAGGGCCGTTCGACCCAGCGAGGCGTGGTGGGCGGCTAGCCGAAGACCCGTTTCGAGGCCAGTTCGGCGATCTCGTCCGAGGTGAACCCGAACCCATCGAGGATCTCATGGGTGTGCTCGCCGACTTCTGGCACCGGCCCGCGGGCGTGGATGTCGGCGTCGTGGATCTTGAACGGCGCGGCGAGCACCTGGTAGCTCCGGCCGGCGGCGTTCGTAATTGTCTCGAACGCACCGCGGTCGCGGAGTTGCGGGTCGTTGACCACCTCGAACGGGGTCGCGATCAGGGACCAGATGCACTCTGTCGCATCGAGGCGCTCGCGCCACGTGGCGAGGTCATCTGCGCGGAAGATCGCGTTGATCTGAGGCAGCAGTGCAGGGCCGTTCTCGCGCATCGTGGGAGTCGAGGTGTATCGATCGTCCTCGGCGAGTTCGGTGAGTCCGACCGCGGTGCAGAACCGCGCCCAGTAGCGCTCGGGCAGCGGCATCGTGAGCTGCATCCAGCGGTCGTCGCTTGTCTGGTAGGTGTTCCGCATCAGGTGCCAGTGGGTGTTGCGGTTCTGACGTTCGAAATCCCAGTCGTCGCGATTGAGCGCGTGCTGAGTATCCGAGGCGACTGACCACACGCCGGTCTGTAACAGCGAGACATCGACGAACTGGCTCTCGCCGTCGCGGTCCCGCAGGCGCAGCGCGGCTAGGGTCGCCGCGAGGAGGTTGAGCGCGGCCATATGGTCGCCCTGGCCAGCTCGCGAAAGCACGGGCGGGCTGCCCTGCTCCCCGATCAGCCAGGTGAGCCCGGACCGCGCGAAGAACGTCGTCCCGTCGAAGCCCGCTCGCTCCGAGTCCGGTCCATCGGCCCCATATCCGGTCAGCAGTGTGAAGACGATCTGCGGTGCGGCTTCACGGACGTCCTCGTAGGTGAGGCCGTAGCGACGCAGCCGCCCCGGCGTCAGGTTGGTAACCAGCACGTCCGCCTGTGACGCTAGCCGGCGCACGACTGCCCCGGCCTCGGGGTTGCCGAGGTCGAGCGTCATCGATCGCTTGCCGCGGTTGTCGACCGCGAATGGGAAGCTGACCGGATCGCCGTCGCGAACGGTGCGATGGCCTCGGTAGACGTCGCCGTCCGGCGGTTCGACTTTTACGACGTCGGCGCCCAGGTCAGACATCAACGCAGCAGCGGCGGGCGCGGCGAGGTAGTTCGCCACTTCAACGACGCGAATGCCTTCGAGGGGACCGGCCATCGTGCTTCCTTATCTCCGACGGGTTTCCGAATCGTAGGCGCAGCCCTCGGTGCGCAACACCACGCGGTGATCGGGACGCCGCATCGGGTCCGCTGACGTACTGCGCTCGCTCTGACCTCGCTTCGACCTCTTGAGGCTGGACGGGCTCTCGTGCTACGAGTGCAGCCGGTGCTCGCGCATGAACGCGGCGACGTCGTCATCGATCGAGTGCAGGAAGTCGAAGCCGGCGCCGCGCGCCATCATCTCGTCGATCTCGGTGTCCCCGATGTGCAGGTAGTGCTCCATCTCGTCGAACTCGGCGCGGACATGTGCGAGGTTCTGCTTCAGCACGGTGAACTGCATCGGGACATCGTGTTCCGACCAGAGCTCCTGCTGGTAGCTCAGTGTCCGGTCCGAGCAGGAGCCGATCACGAATCCAAGCTCGCGCGCCATCCGCACAGCGGTCAGCGGGATCACACCCGGCGGATCGCCGACCTCGAGCGTCCCATCGATGTCGAAGCTGATCAGTTGCTGCACGCCCCACCGTCCTTACGCGAATGCGCCAGCATACCGAGGCCATTCGTCACAGCCGAGGTCAGCGCTGGCAAGTTCACTCGTGACGACGCTCACTAGCACGGAAATCTGACAGCGATGGAGTCCCGTAATGGCCAACGTGACCAGACCGCCCGCACCGCACCGGCCGCGTCCCCTCGATGCCTGGCGCAGTGCCCTGCGTAACCGCACTGTTCCCGATGCAACGCCCGCCATAACTCCGGAGCAGTTCTCGCGCCGCCGCTTCATCGCGACTTCGTTCTGGACCGGCGCCGGCGTCACATTCGTTGGCGTGCGCGGCTTCGGCGGTCCAGTCCCGGCGGGCAACGTCGTGGACTTCGAGGCGAGCGTCGACCCAAAGGCGTTTCGCGCGGACCAATTCTGGCTGATGAACCTCGATCTCGAGGAGACACGACCGGGCGGCTCCGATGGCGCAGCCGGGCTGCTCGCGCTCTGGCGGAAGTGTTCGCATCTGGGATGTGCCGTCCCGTGGGAGTCGAACGTCACCTTCGATAACGATCGGGGTTGGTTCCGCTGCCCGTGCCACAGGTCGACCTACTCCAAAGCTGGTGTCCGCGTCTGGGGCCCCGCTTCCCGATCGATGGACACGATGCTGATCGAGATTGACGAGGTTGGGGACATCACCGTTCAGACCGGTATCCGACAGAACGGCGACACCGACAACCCCTCGAGGGCGGTGACACACCCGCTCCTGTCGACCTAACGCCGCATTTCGATCCTTCCGGCCGACCTCGACGGCAGGTACCGTGAGCGCCGCCACCCGTGCTCACGAGGGGACCCCGATATGCCGAGGATGACCGGCGCTCAGGCGCTGATCGAGATGCTCAAGGCCGAAGGCGTCGAGTACGTCTTCGGTAACCCCGGCACCGCCGAGAGCGCGATCATCGATGTGCTCGAGGACACCCCCAAGCTGCAGTACATCCTTTCCGTGCAGGAGGGGACGGCGATGGGCATGGCCGACGCCTACGCCCGCATCACTGGCAGGGTCGGCTTCGTCAATCTCCATATCGACAGCGGTCTTGCAAATGGCATCAGCCTGCTCACCAACGCGTACGAGGGCGGGACACCGCTGATCCTCACCTCCGCCAACAAGGACGTGCGCAAGCTCGCTGAGGGGCGTTTTGAGCTCCACCGCATGGCCGAACAGTTCACGAAGTGGAGCGTCGAGCTCACCCATCCGGAGCAGATCCCCTCGGCGATGCGCCGCGCATTCACGATCGCGAAGACACCGCCGACCGGCCCGGTCTACGTCGGGTTTGCCGCGAACTCGCTCGATGACGAGGGCGAAATGGAGATCGTCCCTTCCGCCACGAGCTACAGCGAACTTCGACCCGACCCCGCGGCGATTGACGCAGCCGCCACGATCCTCGCCGAGGCGGCCCAGCCCGTCCTGATCGTCGGCGACCGCCTCGGCCTTGCAGACGGCGCACTCGAGGCAGTGCGCCTCGCTGAGCTGACCGGAGCGCGGGTCTACGCGACCAACCTCGGTCGCGTGAACTTCCCGACCAGCCACCCGCAGTACCTCGGCACCATCAACCCGACGATGCCCGCCGGCCGCGCCGTCCTGTCCGATGCCGACGCTGTCGTGATGGCTGGAACCGGCTTCGGCGGCGTCTTCTATTTTGAGGGTCAGTCGCTCCCGAACGCGCAGCTCATCCACATCGACTCCGATGCAGTTGCTATCGGCGCCTCGGAGCCGACTGCTGTCGGGATAGTCGCTGGCCCGCGTGCCGGTCTCGCGGACCTCTCGACCGACCTCGAAGCTCGCCTGAGCGGCGAGGGCCGCGAGGCGGCGGCGATCCGCGCAGCGACGGTCGCGGAGCAGAAGGCCGCACAGCGCCAGGCGTGGTCCGATCGCCTCGAGGCCCGGCGTGACCTCTCGCCGATGTCGACGGAGCGGATGATGACCGAGGTCGCCGAGGCGCTTCCGGACGACACGCTCTTCGTCGACGACTCGATCACAACGCGAGCCTCCGTCTACGGCGCGCTCGACTTCGACCAGCCAGATGACCTCGTCGGTATCTCGGGTGGCGCCCTCGGCTGGGGGATGGGCGGAGCGCTGGGTGCCAAGCTGGCCCGACCGGACCAGCCAGTAGTTGCCGTGATCGGCGACGGCAGCGCGATGATGACGATCCAGACGCTGTGGACGGCGGCGGCACAGAAAATACCGGTTGTCTACGTGATCTGTAACAACGAGAGCTACCGGATCCTCAAGCTCAACATGAACGTCTGGCAGACCCAGATCGCCGGTCGCCCGGAACCGCAGACCAACTACCTCGGGATGGACTTCGCGGTGCCGTTCGATATCGCCGCGATCGCGAACGCCTTCGCCGTCCGTGGCCGCCGAATCGAGGACCCAGCCGAGGTGGGCCCAGCCATCACCGAGGCGATCGCCGCCAACGAGCCGGTCGTCCTCGACATCCGCATCGACGGGTCGGTCTAGGAGTCGAACTCCGCCTTGTCGAACGGCGACCCGAGGTCGCGCAGCCGCCGTAAATCACGGTCGGACTCCGCCGCGACGATCGCGTCGCGGTAGTCGGTGCGCGCCAGGTCGATCATCTGCTCGAACTCGTCGAGGTGCGTGCGCTTCGCGACGAAGCGCACGCACCCCGCGCCCCATTCGACTTCTCGCGTGGCCTCGGAAAGACTGATCAGCGCCTTAGTGATGGTGGCGTGTTGCTCGGCCGGAGAGTTGGCGGTGATCCGTGCCTCGATGTTGGGTGGGAGGTGCGGCGCGGTCACGTCGCCGACCGCCGGCGCTCTCGATCGCCTTGCGCGACACGCACGAGGTAGAGCGCCAGGCCGGCGATCGGCAACACTCCGACGACGACAAAACCGAACGAGTATGAGGTCGCGTCAATCACGAAGCCGAGCAGCACGCCACCACCGACGGCGCCCACGTCCCAAGCCATCGTGTAGGTCGCCATCGCCGCACCCCGCCGTGCGGCTGGTGTGCGATCGATGATCAGCGACATCACCGAGACCTGCACGCCACCGAGGGCGACCCCGCCGATCGCAGCCGACATGAGCAGCATCGTCTGCGTCTCCGCGCCCGCGAGCAGAAACAGCGAAACCGCCTCGGCGATCAGCGCGGGCACCACGATGGTCGTCCGTCCGAAGCGGTCGCCGGCGGCTCCCGCGAGGAACCGAGCGCCGAGCAGGGTGGCTCCCCACACGCTGTAGTACAGCCCGGGATTCCCGAGGACTCGTTCCTCCGCATGCAGCGGCATGAAGGCGTTGATTGCTCCCACAGTCGTGGTCATCGTGAGGAAGACGATCGCCGGTGTGATCGCGGTCTTCGATATCCACTCCCGCTGTCCCCACGCAACCCTCGGCTGGTCCTGAGCCGGCGGTTCGAGATCGCGCACGACCCAGCCGACGAGGAACGCGAGTCCGGCGGCGAAGGCACCAACGAAGAACGCGACCTCGAAAGAGAAACGGTCAGCGATCGCAACCGACATCGGTGCGGCGTAGAGCTGCGCGAGAGCGTTCCCGCTCTGATAGAGACCGATCCCGAAGCCCCGGGTTGCGGTGGGAATGTGGCTGGCGACCATCGCGAGCAGTGCGGTCGTGAAGAGCCCCATCGCCACGCCGTGGATCAGTCGGAAGAAGAGCATTACCCAGGGATCGAGGCTGAGCCCGTACCCGACGAATGCGATCGCCGTGGCGATCCCGCCGATCTTCAGCCACTTCTCTCGAGCGCTACTGTCCACCCAGACCCCGACCAGCGGCCTCGTGAGCATGCCGGCGAACCCGAGGCCGCCCGCGACGATCCCCACCACCCAATCCGCCTCGGTCGAGAGCGACGTCGGCACATTCACGATCGAGATGCCGTAGGAGACGAAGTAGAGGTGAATCGCGAGCGTCGCGAGGAAGAACTGCAGACTGCGCAGACTCGGGCCGGGCGTTCGATGACCAGCGGTCTCGGCGGGGATCGGGGTAGTCATCGGTCGCCACAGCGTGCCACTGCCGCACTCGGAGCACGAGCCGGAGTTGGCGGGTGGGTCGGCTACCCTTCTTGCTCGACGATCGGTGGCACGCATCGGTGCCAGTCCGTCACCTGCTGGTACGCGTGGCCTGCGCTGAGGAGTAGCCCCTCAGCGAACGGTGCGCCGACGACCTGCGCCGAGTACGGCAACCCCTCCGGCGAGAACCCAGCTGGGAGTGCGAGCGCGGGATACCCGAGGAGGTTGAACGGGCCGGTGTAGCTCGGCTGGCGGATCCGCCGCGCTGGGTCAGTCATCTCCGAGGACACTGGGGCGATCCCCGGGCTCGTCGGGGTGAGCAGTACGTCGACCTCGGTCATCAGTTGGGCCGCCCGGCGGGCGTACCAGCTGCGGAAGCGCTGCGCCTGCACGTAGTCCGCTGCGGAAAAGAGCGCGGCGCGTCCGATCGTCATGCGGGTGCTGGAGCCATACTCGCTCCAACGCTCACTGCCCATGTCGGGGCGGTGGTAGGTGAGCGCCTCGCTCAGCATCGTGAGGGTGTTCGCGTCCTTCGCGATGTCGGAGTGCGGCAGCTCCACCTCGGACACGACCGCGCCGAGGCTGGCGAGCTGATCTGCCACCGCCTCGACAGCGTCGCGCGCTCCGGTATCGAGTTCGGGGTGATCGAAGAAGTACGGCCGCGGCAAGCCGACTCGCAGACCCTCGACGCCGTGTTCGATGCCTGCGAGGTAGTCGTCGGTCGGTTCATCTGCCGCGTCGGCGTCACGCGGGTCGTGCCCCGCGATGACGTTGAGGATTGCCGCGCAATCCCAGGCCGAACGCGCCATCGGACCGACTGAGTCGAGGCTGTAGCCCAGCGGTGTCACGCCCCACTTCGGGACCCGGCCGAACGTGACTTTCAGGCCGGTATGCCCGTTGGCCGCTGCAGGACCACGCACCGAGCCGCCGGTGTCTGTCCCGATACCCCCCAGCACCATCCCCGTCGCCACGGCGATGCCCGTCCCCGACGAGGAGCCTGCGGGCGAGCGGTTGAGGTCCCACGGGTTACGCGGGATTGGGAACGGTTTATTGGCATCCGGCGCGCCGATTGCGAACTCGGAGAGCACCAGCTTCCCCATGATGACGGCGCCACTCTCGCGAATCCGTTCCGTGACCACCGAGTCGGTGCCTGCGCCCCACGCTGGGTCGAGCACGAGCGAGTTTGCCGTCGTCGGTTGGTCGCGGGTCGCGAGAATGTCCTTGAGGCCGAAGGGGATGCCGTGGAGCGGACCTCGATCGGTCCCAGCCGCCAGCTCGGCGTCGGCCCGCGCGGCCTGCTCGTGTGCGGCGGCGTTGACCTCAAGGAATGCGCCCACCCGCTCGTCCAGCTCCGCGACACGAGCGAGGGCGGCCTCGGTTAGTTCGGAGCTCGTCACATCGCCTGCGCGGAGCGCTGCCTGCGCCTCTTCGATCGTCAGCGGGAGCTGCCGAGGGCTGGTCATGACCGCGGCTCGGGCCGCAGCGGAGTGAACCGCAACGCCGGTTCCTCGTAGCGCCACTCGTCGGCATACAGCGCGTCAGCGCCAGAGCGAAGTGCCGGATACATCTCGACGAACTTCGCGGTCTCGTCCTCGGAGGCGGGAATTCCGGCAGCTTCAAGGAGCGCTCGCACAGTCAGGTCGGCATCGTATGGTTGGGGCAACGGACTCTCCTCTATGGGATGGGAAGTTGTTCTCTCACGGATGGAATCTACCCATTGTTGGAGCTGGCGGTCTCGAGCCCATCGATGATGCCGTTCCTGTTGCTATCAGAATCGTCCGGTCGAGTTCCGCTGCTGTTCAGCTCATAACATGTGCTCAGGCAGTCCCCGTCCGGATCGGCCCAGTTGGCTGTCAACTCGTTGTCTTCGATGTAAGTGTCGGCTTTCTGCTGCCACTCATCGGGATCGCAAGCGCTGCGGTTCGGAGTCGTTGCTGCGTTGGAGCTGGGCGAGGCGGGGACCGTCGGTTCGATTCCGTCGTTGTCGTCGCTGAATTGCATGACCGCTATCACGACAAGGATTGCTTCGCCGTCGCCGCCGCCTCCACCCAACAAGACCCTCGTCCAGCTCGGTAGTCGGCTCTCGGTGTTTGGCTCCGTTGGTATCGCAACCTCCAGACGCACGCTCTGCCGCACTCAGGTTCGCGCATCTTACGAAGCCCTCGCGAGAGTTGCCTGACGGATGATCGGATCCGCATCCGCGGGTAGTCTGGCTGTCGCTAGCGCCTGTCCTCGAGGAGGTTCGCCATGTCCATGATCCTGGGTGTCACTGGCTCCATCGCGACCGGGAAAAGCGGCATGTGCCAGCACATCGTCGAGAAGTACGGCGCGACCCACGGCGATGCCGACAAGATCGTCCACCGCATGTTCGACCCGGGTCGCGAGGGGTTCGACAATGCCGTCGCTGAGTTCGGCGAGGAGATCATCGGCGAAGACGGCTTCATCGACCGGAAGAAGATCGGCAACCTCGTCTTCGGTAACGCCGAGAACATGGGCCGCTGGATGAAGGCGATCGGCAACATCGAGGAGGAGATGCGCACCACCGTCGAGAACTGGCGCAACACCCTCGGCGAGAACGACGTCGCGATTCTCGAGGCCGTGAACCTGATCGAGGCGGACTACTCCGCCTGGTGCGACGCCACCTGGCTCGTCGCCGCCGAGGACGAAATCGCATTACCGCGCCTCATCGTTCGGAACAACTTCAGCGAAAAAGAGGCCCAGCAACGCCTCGGCGCCCAGCGGAAGTGGACGGACCGCGCTCCCGCCTCGGACCACGTCTTTCACAACGACGGCAGCTACGAGGACTTCCTCGTGGAGGTCGAGCGCGTCTTCGAGGACACGCACGCTCAGTTTAAGGCCGACACGCTGCCGACGACTGAGTGGTTCGCCTGGCGTGAAGCGAATCCAAAGCCGGAGCCTGCGAAGAGCTGAGGCTGTCTACGCCTCGAGATCGAACTGGCCCGCTATTCGACGGGCCTGTTGGTTAGTGGTCCCGCGATTTCGCACGCTCCACGTTGAGATAGAGGTGACGGCTGCTGTCGCCGTCGCCCGGCTCTGTTCGAGGCGCCGTGTTCGCGCTGCGCACGGCGTGGTCCGAGTGCGAGGAGTAGATGTGGGCGCGGAAGCCCTGAATCTCTTCCATCTGATTGATCGAATGCTTGATCATCCGCAATTGGAACGGATCCATCTCCGCTACACGGAGCGCGTAGGCGATGGCGCCCGCCTCCAGCTCTTCAGGCGGGAAGATCTCGGACACGAAGCCGATCTCCATCGCCTCTCGGCCGTCGATGAAGCGGTTCTCGAAGAGCAGATGCTTCGCCTTTCGCACGCCGATGTCCCACGGGACGCTGAAATACTGGAAGTTCGTGCCGAGGAACTGTGTGTCCTCAGCCGCGAAGACGACATCCATCGAGGAGGCGAGCATCCACGCTGCGTAGATCACGTGCCCGTGCACCATCGCGATCGTCGGCTTCGGTATCGAGCGGAAGCGAAGTAGTACGTCGGGGTCGATCTGGCGGCTGCGGTCGTACTTGACCGACATCGGCTGGGCGTCTCGCTCGGCGCGGTCGGCCATGTCGGGGCTGCCGAGATCGTGTCCGGCGCTGAACGCGGGGCCGTCGCCTCGAAGGATGAGGACGCGAACGTTGTCGTCTGCGACGGCCTCGTCGAAGGTAGCCTCAAGCTCGTCCATCATCTGCTGGCTCAGGGCATTGCGGTAACGCACGCGCATCATCGTCACGACGCCGATCTGGCCGTCCTCGCGGGTCTCGTAGCGGACGCGGGCTTCGTCGCTCATGGCGGCTCCTCGTTAGGCGGCTTCGGCCGTATGGTGTCGCAATCGTTGCAGCAGAGGACTCCGCATGGCCACCCCGATCGCCGCGTTCGACCGCCTGGGTACCGAAACCGCCTTCGAGGTGCTGGCGCGAGCCAACAAGCTCGCCGCTGAGGGCCACGACATCATCAACCTCGG
>Ga0115002_10004155_pt1 | contig 17666 bp, 16 predicted proteins | sample ArcticOcean_MG_C_8_FD_89576 | JGI IMG/M metagenome (GOLD analysis project Ga0115002, IMG submission 89576) | Marine microbial communities from western Arctic Ocean - ArcticOcean_MG_CB11_86 | ecosystem: Environmental > Aquatic > Marine > Oceanic | place: Arctic Ocean: Canada Basin | collected... | reverse complement strand
CGTGAATGCCTTTACAGCGGCAATAAAGGGCGCAAAAATATATGGTGATAAAGATGGATATGTATAGAGAGATACGTGTAGGCATCTAGGAAGGTCGTCCTATTCGTACCCATTCAGAATTGTTTCACCATATATATCACCGCAGCTACGGTAATGACACTGCTAATCGTGGAGAGGAAAACAGCATTCGCGGCGAATTCTTCTTCACTATCAAATTCCATTGCAATTAAGACGGTATTAATCGCCGTAGGATAACTCGTTGAAAGGATCAGGATTGGAGCGATAGCCTGATCTATATCCATAAGAAAAACGAGACCATATCCAATAATGGGTGAAATAAAAAGACGGCAAAGGAGAGAGACCAGACTGACTTGCCATGCATGGTTTATTTTTGTTTTTGCAAGTTGGATACCCAGGGTAAGCAGCGCCATGGGAATAAGTGCCTGAGTCAGATACTCAAGAGGTAGCCAGATAAATGCCGGCATTTGGATATGATAGGATCGAATAAGCCAAGCCATGATAATCGCATAGATAAACGGCATTTTAAACATTTGAGTAAATGCCTGGCGCGCAGGAATGTGGCGGGCTGATATGATAAAAAATCCAAGGGTGAAGATGAGAAAATTCTGCACACAGAGAATAATCGCCTGAACGGCTAATCCCAAGCCAGGGAAAGCCAGATCACTCGCCGGAAAACCATAATTGCCACTGTTGTAGTACATGACCGATAAATTGAAGGCCCGGGTCATCTGTTTATTATATCGAAATATTCTGGCTATGCCCGCACTGAGTAGAAAGAGAAGTATTAACATGGCGAGACAGAAAAAAAGGGTGTCCCAAACATAGGCAGATGACAATTTGGAGGTGCTGAGTGTGGTAACAAGGGTGGCTGGCATGATCAGATACAAAAGGGCTTTCGTCAGCACTTGGAGATCATATCGCGTCTTTTTTTCCATGAAAAAACCCATCCCGATGAGAACGAAGATGGGTGCAATTATATCGAGCAAAATTTGAATCAAAGCCATGTTTTATCCGTTTATTTATCCATTTCCATCAATACAGTATAGAGTCTATCAGGGTAATTTGTCAGAATGCCATCCACGTCACATCCTATAAGTCGTCTCATTTCCTCAGGATCGTCCGCGTAAAATGGGTTTACCTCCATGTGGTTGCCATGTGCCCGTTGCACGAACGATTCATCGACCATGGCATTACCGGGTTGTAAAAGGGTACATCCTATTAAAAGAGAACGCTCAATATAGGTTTCTTTAGGTTGTGTTGATAAATTACAAATAGAAATATCCGGACCGACTTCCTTGACCAACCGAAGCGTTGCTTCATCTGACGCGATAAAACATTGGGTTTCTATTTTATATTGTTCTATTTGTCTGACGACAAGAGGCGTTACAGTTTCCCGATCTTGATCATTGGCTTTAATATGTATATTTAATCTGGCTTTCCCACCGATTTGTTCCAGCGTCTCTTCTAATGTAAGAAACCGCGTTTCTTTAAAACGGTAATCCATCCAAGAACCTGCATCTAATCGTTTTATCTCGGACAATGTCATATTTTCGATCGCACCCGTCCCATTAGACGTTCGGTCCACAGTCGCATCATGACAGATAATTAACGCCTCGTCCTTGGAAAGATGTACATCGAACTCAATCATATCAACTTCAAGGTTTAACGCTTCTGCAAAGGCGATGGCTGTATTTTCGGGATACAAGCCTGAGAACCCTCTATGGGCAGTTACTTGTATAGATTTCATATAATAAATTTCAGTAAAATGAGGATGTATTTTGGCCTGATATTACACGCCCGTTGGTAATAAAACCTGACTGAAATTTCCGGTCACATGACCATCAATTCGTATTCTGTCAAACATTTGTAAAATTAAGTGCTATGTTTCCGGTGGAGAAAATCGTCCATCCTGAGCTGTCCAGCCTCCATCAACGAACAAAAGGGAACCGGTGGTATAACTACTAGCATCAGAGGCGAGGTAAATCACTGCTCCGACCATTTCCTCGGGTTTGGCCCACCGTTTCATCATGCTTTTATTTGCATAGGCTTGATACCAGTCCTTATTATTTTTTATTTGCTGGGTCAGAGGTGTGTCCACCACGCCAGGAGCAATGGCGTTAGCCCGTATCCCTTTATCTGCTAATTCTGAGGCTAGTGCGCGGATCATTTGTACCACACCCGATTTGGTGGCCGCATACACACCTTGGCCAGGTTCTACCACTTGTGATCTTATACTGGACAAGACAATAATGCTCCCACCCCCATTGGCTACCATATTACGAGACACTTCACGCACCAGACGAAACGTACCTTTTAAATTTAAATTTACGACGCGGTCAAATTCATCATCAGTAATATCGAGGATTGGTTTTCTTACATTAATACTCGGGGTACTTACAAGGATATGAACTGAGCCAATATGATCCAGGCCATTTTGAATACTTGATGTATCACACATATCAAGATGAATACTTTCGGCGGTACCTTCTTCTTGATTAATTTCTGAAGCAAGTGCCTCGGCGGCAACAACATTCACATCGGCACAGACCACGTGGGCACCGAACTGTGCGAGACCTCTTGCCGAGGCCTGACCGATCCCACTCCCACTTCCTACCACCAGTGCTGTTTTTCCAGACAGGTCAAAAAGTGTCTTAAAATCAAACATCTATCCTCCATTCTTGGGCGAAACATTTTATAACGATTTTCTTGTTTTCTTTAAGCTATGACAAGTTAAAAAGCAACGCAAGAACTACCAATAATAATAGATTGGTATTGACGACAAATTTTAATCAACTAATTTTCTATGAAGATATCTACTGATTTTAACCCGGTAAAGGTGGAAACAAATGCTTTTTTATATGGTGAGGGCTCTGCCACTGATATGTATCTTCTGGACAGGATGTCTCCCGGAGAGGTTGGACGCCCGAAGAGATATGGAAGGGCTACCCCTTCAAGTCCTGATGAAAAAAATTGGCGCTTCTCTGGAGCAATTTTCTCCCCTTAAAAGTAGTGAAGGAAGGATCATAAATGAAACTCAGAAATTATGGCATTATCTTCAGGTTTCATCCACTACACGACTTGTTTTTATCAGAAGCCAATATACATTCTTATCCAAGGTAAGAGAAACCATTGTTGCGAGGTTCGATCATCCCCTTGGCACCATCGACGTCACGGCAGTTGACGATGATGTGAAAGAAAAAAATGGGGTAGATCGGGGACACATCAAGTTCACTGCCGAAGTGGAAAATCCTTCTCCGGGAACAGCGAGGGGAGAGATTTATCCATTTATTAGGACTTTGAATGGGGAAACTTTCCCACCTTCCATGCAGATGACTTTACCACCGGGGTTTGTATTTCCCACAGGATCTAACATGGACCATAGAAAAAAATATATCAAAGATGAAAAATCGATAGAAATTTACCAACAAATTATTATAGAGTTATTTGATGTTGGCATGCGGGAAGTAGTTTTACCAGAGTCATGGAAATTCTTATTTTAAGACTTTAATTCAAGGAGGGTGAGGATATGTTGAAATTATTTTCCGTCCTGGGTTGCCCATTATTGATCTTGATTGCGATGTCATGTAGTCCGGAAGTTCGGGAGTCTTCAGTCATCTTAGAGCGCGAACGGGCAGATAAGATTATGTCACAAATAGGTGCAGCATTGTCAGAAGTCACCCCTTCTTTCGAAGACGAAGGTCTGGTGCTAAATCATCTTCAAAACATATGGCATTACATTAGAGTGTCCAGCAAGACGAATATTACGGTAACACGTAAGTCATGGGGCCGTGGAGAGAAACAAATCGAAACGATTTCAGCTGTATTTGGTGGTGGCCATATTGGAACCATCACGATCAACACGAAAGATAATGATGTCCCGATGGCCAATGGTATTGAGGAGGGAACCATCCATTTTTCTGAGCAGGTAGAGGTGCCTGAAAAAGGCACAGCGAATGGGGCGATATACCCCTTTGGGAATAAATCTGGAAATCAGAAAGTTCCACCCTCGTTCCAGCTCGAATTGCCGGGCGGCTATTTTGTACCTGCTGGTGGATTACAAGATCCCCGCAAGCGCTATATGAAACACGAGGAAGGTATTGATATTTTCCAAGCCATATGCCAGTCCACAGCCGATTTAGGACTCCAGGTTGTGGTATTTGAGTAAGAATGGAGATCAGGTTTTCATGGATAAAAAGTGGATCATCATTGCTAATCCAACCTCAGGTGGTGGACGTGGGAGGAAGGTAGCGGAAGCGGCAGAAAAGCTTATCCGGGCCGGAGGTGTCGAGACTGAATTCGTTTTCACCAAGGCCAAGGGTGATGCCGCTATGGCCGCCAAAAATGCCGTAGGTGATCAAATATCTGGTGTGATTGCCTGTGGTGGGGACGGTACGGTACATGAGGTAATCAACAGCCTTGCAACCTCACAAGTCGTTTTCGGATTGATACCCTGTGGCCGCGGGAACGATTTTGCCAGAGCTATGAATATCCCCACTTCATATAAGAAGGCTACGGAAATATTACTGGAGGGTCGCACAAAACGAATTGATCTTGGCATCGTAGAGGGGCATTTTTTCGCCACAGTGGTCACATTAGGATTTGATTCTGAAGTTGCCCGTCTTGTATTTGAAAAAGCCGTCCCTTTTACTGGAACGGCTGCTTATATTTTGGGTGTAATAAAAATGTTCAGATCCTATAAAGGCATAAATTTACGGATGACAGGAGATTTCGGATCGGTCGACCAACCAGTTTTGCTCACAGCAACTGGTAACACATCGTCGTATGGTGGGGGAATAAAAATTGTGCCTGATGCTTCACCGACGGATGGCCTGCTTGATGTTTGTCATGCACGCATGATGAGTAGAAGTAAAATTCTTCGCTTGTTGCCAACAGCCTTCTGGGGGGGACACACGTCTAATGAACATATCTCCATGTTCCAAACCCGAACACTGAAACTCGATACGGATGTCCCGGTTGTTCTTTTTGCAGACGGTGAACCCGTGTGTGAAACCCCCGCAACCATATCCGTGGTCCCTCAAGCGCTTACAGTCGTTTGTCCATAAAATCACGGGCCGGATGCCATCGGTTTTATCCAGTTTTCCTCAATACCCAACCCAAATCCTGGTTCATCTGAAGGACATAGGAATCCATTTTCGGGCATAGCCATGCCTGGGAATGGTTTTACTTCATGGAGTGGGATTCCTGGGTCGGTCCCTAACCAGTATTCAGCCATAGGCGATTCAGGCATGGCTATAGAAAAATGTTGCCCATATGGTGCATTGGCCCCACCATGAGGAATAGTGGTGATCCCAGCAGCCTCCCCGATAATATATATTTTAATGGCTTCGCTCAGTCCCCCACACCAATTAATATCCGGTTGCAACACGTCTACACAACGGTTTTCGACCAGTTGACGAAAAGCATGACGGCCATGGTGGTCTTCCCCGGTGGCGATAGGCATCCAGGGTACAGCACGTTTGAGGGCAATGTGCCCTTCAAGGTCTGGTGGAATAAGAGGCTCTTCCAACCATCGTAAACGGTAAGGGCGAAGCCGTTCAGCCGCCTGAATCGCGAAGTCTACATTATAAGACATGACCGGGTTAATCATAAGATCTGCATCTTTGCCTACCGTTTCACGGGCTTGAGCAACTTTTTCTTCCAGCCGATTTAGACCCTCAGTTCCAGAATCATAATGCACCGGATTTGTGATTTTGAATGCCGTAAAACCAAGTTCTATTGCCCAGTCCAGGTCATCTCCTGTCGCATAGCACCGCATTTTATCTCTACATGGTCCGCCCAACAAGTGATAGACGGGCTGATCCAATAATTTCCCCTTTAGATCCCATAAAGCCAGATCGATCCCGTTTTGGGCCACAGCAGCGTGGCCAGCGGACCCTAAACGTTGCATGGCTCGCCACATCAGGTCATTGAGGAATTCCATGGCGAGACAATTACGCCCTTCCAGGAGGGGAGCGAAAATCGTTTCAATAACAGATACCACGGGTGGACCGAATCCGCACCGACCCAATCCCCATGTTCCATCTTCTGCAATGACCTGAACCCAGACTACGCCACCACCGATACCTGGCTGTGCACCCGGATGTCTTGAAAACTCAGGATATTTATTTAATGGCAATGCGCGCGGTGAGGTATGACTCCAGGATGACCGCCGACTTTTAGATTTTGAAGGGGTCCGTGGGATATTAACTTTAACGGTACGAATAGTTGAAATGTTCATGGAACGGCCCTCAACGTTATTTCTCAACAAATCTTACGTGAGTCGTCCTGCAATCGACTTAAGCGCATTAAAATCTTCGGAAACAAGAAGTTGACCATAATCTTGTATATATTCTATCTTCTGCCATGCATACCAGGGCTCTGAATTTCGCCACCCTTGGACTTGCGCAGAGACAAATGCCCGTTCCGCCTCAATAAATGAAGAAAGCATGGGTGTATCCCAACATGGCATACGCCTTGCCAGCCTTGACACCCGATCGGTAATGAGATCTGCATATTGTTTACCTAATTCTTGCGATGCCCCATTTTTAATCACATCATCTTGCCCATAATCTGGATCACGGTCAATGCGGTTCATATCAACAAGCTCAGGCTTTAGATGCCAAAGCAGGGATGTTTCTCCAATGCCTGCATGATCTCCATGATAGCCTAAATCGAGAGCGAGCCAATATTCAGGTGTACCAAGGATGGGGATTTGTAATCTTTCAGACATTCTTGCCGCCGTTTCACGTACGACAATTTGCTGATTGTGCCCATAATGCCCCGTGAGCATAATGATGGCTTTAAAGCCAATCCGGTGGCATTCACTGCACATCTTTTCCAGCCATGGTCTCAACAGATGATTGTCCCAGGTGTCTTCCGGCTCTATTTTTATTGTAGCAGGTTTATTTAATCCACCCATACCTCCATAAATAGGTGGATGGACAATTCCTCCTTTGGCTTTTTTTGCCGCCTGGATACATAAGGTATGGGCTTTGATTGAATCTAGCCCCAGAGCGTTATGAAGGCCGTGCCATTCGACGGTTCCCAAGGGGATAAAGCAGACAGCTAACGCCTCAATAGCCTGCGTAAATTCATCAGGAAACATGAGCTCCCATTGACAGGTGTTTATAGGTTGTACCATTATAGTAATTGCCTATCAGATACCAAAAGTGAGGGTGTATTTCTTGGTTTTTATGAATGGACCGTCAACCAACAAGCAGGTTGTGACATAATATTTGGATAACCACAATGAGGGCTTGTGGTTAAGGCCAGGATAAAATTCCTAAGTAATGGGATGTATTTGTGTTGAGCAAAACACACCCTGGTGTGACTTGGCTGACGATTAATCTCGCGAAATGTATAGGTTAGAATAATTGATGGTGCCCACGGTGCCATCCGGATATCGTGTGTATCCTTTGAGGCGTGGTTTCCGTAATTCCATCGTCAACGGATGAAAGACAAATGCTGCTGCATAATTCGTAACCAGGATTTCCTCGGCATCTCTATATAGTTGCGTTCGCCGCTCAGAATTTAATTCGGCCCCTGCTTCCTCTACTAGCGCGTCAAAGGATGCGTTTGACCAATCATGCCGGCCTGCACCTTTGGGTTGTGACCGCCAGGTCATATCGAGCATATTTCTTGGATCAACATAATCAGCGACAAATCTAAGAAACCCGAAATTCAATTCCCAATTATATAATTTACTCATGTACGCTGTGCGATCCAGGGTTCTGATATTTATATCCACCCCAAGATTTTCTTTTAGCATACTTTGTATGGCCACACCAACCATTTTTAATGAGGGGGTTGGGGCGCGTATCCACATTTCAGGTCGGGGAAACCCACGACCATTTGGATATCCAGCTTCTCGCATCAACTGTTTTGCCCTTGCAATATCATATGCTTGATGAGGTTTCATTGCCTCCCCGTTGTATTCCTTGAAATCAGGGGGCATCATTGAATAGGCGGGGACGGCGGTACCCTTCAATACATATTTACAGATGGCATCCCGATCAATAGCCCGGGAAAATGCTTCCCGAATACGGATATCATCAAACGGTGGTGCCGACATTTTGAAGAATAGATACCAGGACGTTCGACCAGGAGACTTAACCAATTCTTTACCCAGGACGGGGTGTCGTTGAATCCGCTCCAGATCATTAATATCAACCGCCTCTACATCCACTTCATTATTCTCATATGCAAGGACCGTAGCAGAGGAGGCATCTCTGAAGGGATGAATTACCTTTTCCAGGTAGGGTTTGTTCGGCCCATTATACATTGGGTCCGGCACAAAGGTCATATGACTTCCATTCATCCATTCGGACATTTTAAAAGGCGCGTTAGATACAATATTATCTACCTCTGTCCATTTTAATCCGTGTTTTTCAATCGCCCACTTTGGGGAGGGGTAAGCTAAGGCAAAAGACACAATATGGGGAAAATAGGGGGCTGCTCGCTCAGTCTCGATAATTAAGGTTACCTCATCTTTTGCCCAAATGCCTAACAGTGTAATATCTTTGATGCTCCCATCGCTAATAGATTTGGCATTTTTTATATCGTAATAGAAAAAAGCATATGGATTGGCATTTAATGGATTAACCATCCGGCGATAACCATACACAAAATCGTCAGCTGTTACAGGTCTGCCATCACTCCACCTTGCCCCAGGCCTAAGATGAAACGTCCAGATCAATCCATCATCGCTGACGTCGTATGACGAAGCCGCGGCAGGAATTGGTTGCCATAACTCATCACGAGTCAACAATCCTTCGAACGGTTGCATGGTCGTCTCACCATCGTACAAGTTTACCTGTATATCCAAGCTTCTTGGTTCAGGACTCATGGTTCGGAATATCTGCTGAGATAGAGGTGCGGCATCCATGGGCATTTCACGCCCCACGGAATTTACCATCTGGGCGGAAAGAGTGTTATTCAGATATATGACACCGACAAGTGCAAATACCGTAATGATTAACATAGAAGCATTTCTACGTTTCATGCCTGTTCCTTTGCAATTGTGTATTATAAGTAGATAAAAATACTAAGTAGATTATTTCTTTGATATTGTAAAAACGTATTCCTTGTTGTGTCTAAGGTCAAGAGAAACCAATTAATTTGGTTAGGGAGAATACCTTGACACCTCTTCCTAATTACTACAGTTTTCTATGAAATATGTTCTTGGGTTTATCTAGTATCCAATGGCATTAAAAAAAAACGATTGCTGATCAGGTTAACATACACCAGGATCTTGGAATGCTCCTCGAAAAACCTTTTACCTTCGACCGGGTGATACGGATAGCCATAACTGTTGGTATAACCTGGGGTTTACTCACACTAGTGGCATATTTAAGTGATGTGTTAATTCCCTTCGCAGTGGCCCTTCTGCTGGCTTATCTAATTAACCCACTCGTTTCCTGGATCCAAAGAAAAATTCGCATTAATTCTCGTGCCTTGGCCGTAATGATCAGTCTTATGATCATAATTATTATGTGTACACTATTTATGATTGTGATGACACCCCTGATTCTTACTGAACTTACGCACATGAAAAACCTGTTGTCCGGTGCCGTAAACGCGGATCAGATTAAAGCCCAGGTGTTTTTTTATGTGCCCCAAGACCTTTGGAATTATCTTACTGACTTTATAGAAGGCGAAGAGTTGTATCAATTATTGAATATTCAAAATGTGAAAGAATTATCACAACAAATATTGCCTGGCGTGTGGGGGGTATTTTCAGGCACGATCAGTTTTTTTATCGGACTCTTAGGTATTATCATCATCTCGCTATATCTTATTTTTATACTAATGGATTTCGAAGAGGTATCTGAAGGATGGAAGAATTTAATTCCACCGCAGTACAAAACGCTGATAATTGATGTGCTGGATGATTTCACAACAGCGATGCAAAGTTATTTTCGTGCTCAAGCGCTAATAGCATTTATTATAGGCATCCTTTTCGCTACGGGTTTTTGGTTAATTAACCTGCCGATGGGGATAATTCTCGGGATATTTATCGGGATATTAAATATGGTACCCTATTTACAGGTCGTCGGATTAGTTCCGGCAGGATTATTTGCTCTGATGTCATCCCTTGAAACCGGCGAGAGTGCATGGATTATTTTATTATTGGTCTTATTAGTTTTTGTGGTTGTACAACTGATTCAAGATATCATCCTGGTGCCCAGAATTATGGGAAAAGTTACGGGCTTTAATCCGGCGGTCATTTTATTATCCTTGTCAATCTGGGGTAAACTATTGGGGATGCTTGGATTGATCATCGCTCTTCCGATTACTTTTCTCCTCCATTCTTACTATAAACGTTACATCAGTTTATCTTTACATAGAGTGAATGATTAGGATCACTTGCTCATTCAAGATTTATTCAATTTCAATAAGAGGGACCAACAAATGTTCAGATGGATCAACTTTTTTACTATGTTCTGCACATTAACGATTATGAATTGTGGTCAGGATACAACAGAACATCCGACCCCCGCCCCTCAAAATTCTGAAGGGGACCGGCCTATGGACTATATGACACAGAAAATCGTCGAAAGAGATATCGATGTAGTTGCCCTGCCTTCGACCATCAAAGATTTTCACGGCATTGAATATGTGTTAATTCGTCCCGGGGAATTTAATATGGGATCCGAAAGTGGGGATCCTGACGAAAAACCCGTCCATAATGTTATAATAAAATATCCGTATTATATCGGAAAATATGAGGTTACACAGAAACAATGGATGTCGATCATGGGGAACAATCCCAGCAGTTTCAGAGGGGATGAGCTGCCTGTTGAAACGGTATCCTGGGATGATGTGCAATCCTTTATCAGGAAACTTAATAAGTTTGAAAAAGGGAATTTATATCGGTTACCCACGGAGGTCGAATGGGAATATGCCAGTTTGTCTGGCACATCAGACGGTGGCGTATCTAATTTGAACCGAATCGCTTGGTATGAAGGTAATTCACGAAAAAAATCACATCCGGTTGGCAAGAAGGCACCCAATGCATGGGGGCTTTATGATATGTTTGGAAACGTCTGGGAATGGTGCCACAACCCCTATGCGGCTTATCGTGGTTCCGATCTCGTTGTTGAAGATGCATTTCGGGTTATAGACGGTGGTCAGGCGACTAATAATTTTGTAAAAGACAGTAAAATTATACCGCGAGTCTTTCGTGGTGGGAGTTGGTTGGTTCCTGCACATTTGATACGTCCCGCTCAGAGAGAGAAACGAAATGCAGAATACGCCTTCGATAACATCGGATTTCGTCTAATGAAAAAAGTGAAGTAATAGAGCGTGGACCCAAGTTCTAACGGAATATATACCATCTTCTTTTGGCACGGCGGTGAGGTCATTCGGTGCATGTATGTAACATAACAACTGGTATGTCTGGTTTGATCTTAATCCTTGGGATGAGTGCCATTATTGTCTGATCAGGTTAGGCGGGAGTCCATTCGATACAGGTTCTTAGTTTATAAAGGGGTTTGCAGGCTATAAAGCATCTGCTCGTTCAACTAATAAGGTTCGAACCCTCTTGGCATCCGCTCTTCCCTGGGCTTGCTTCATGACAATACCGATGAGTCTATTTAAGACCTTATCATTTCCCTCTCGATACCTTTTCACCGTTTTCGGATCATCGGCCAGTGCTTGATCAATCATTTGAACCAGATCATTTTCTTCTGGGGGCCGCAACCCTTCCTGTGCTACAATCTGTTCTGGAGATAGTCCTGACTCCAATATTTTTTGCAATATTTTGGGCCCCATGGCTTCACTGATGGATCCATTATCCATAATGGTAAGTAACTCAGCAAGGTAGGTTGCAGTCACGGGTAAATCCGAAATACTATTATATGGGCAAGCCGGATCATTAAGTAAACGTAAGATGTGATTCCTAACCCAGTTTGCTGCTTTTTTCGATGACCCCTTGTAGTTAATAACAACCGCTTCAAAATAATCTGAAATAGATCGATCATCGATCAAGGTGGCTGCATCAGCAGCACTTAATCCAAACTCGGTAACGTATCTGTGATGTCTTTTAGACGGTAGTTCAGGGATATCAGAAATCGCATGGTTTACAAAATCGAGGTCTATTATAACAGGAAGTAAATTAGGTTCTCTGAAATATCGGTAATCTGCTTCGGATTCTTTTTCTCGAGACACGTTCCCTTCGCTCGTTTGTTCATCCCAAGATATAGTAATTTGTTTTATGGCCCCACCTTCCTTAAGCAACCGGGTTTGCCGATTTATCTCCCAGTTGATTGCGTCTTCCATAAAATGGGTTGAATTCAAGTTTTTAATCTCGGTTTTAGTACCCAATGGATCTGAAGAGGACGGTCGAAGGGAAACATTAGCATCGCATCGTAAATTCCCCATTTCCATGTTTCCCTCACTTACCCCGAGATATTGTACTATTCTACGAAATTCCGTAACAAAAGCAGAGGCCTGTGACGCACTTCGCAAATCGGGCAGTGTCACGATTTCCACCAGAGGAACGCCACACCGATTCATATCCACAAGCCAGACCCCATCCTCTATTTTGCTCTTACCTGGATCCTCTTCGAGATGCATATGATCCAATGCAATTCTGTGGTGAACCCCTTCATTGTAAAATTCTATATGCCCACCATCTGCCAGCGGTTGCCCATGCTGGGTGATCTGGTATCCTTTGGGCAAATCAGCATAAAAATAATTCTTTCTGTCAAAATCACTTTCAGGATTGATATGACTCTGTGTAGCAGAAGCAAGTCGGACCGCCAGTTCAACGACTTTTTTATTAATTGGCCGTGGCAATACCCCGGGATGGCCTGTACAGATCGGACAAATATTCCTGTTTGGAGGAATATCTCGTTCGTAAGCAGCCTGGGTACTACAGCCACAAAACAACTTACTTTTTGTTTTTAACTGAATATGAATTTCTAATCCAATAACTGCTTCGTATTTCATGGGATTCAAGGGGCGTTGGGTTAATATTAATGGTCAATTGGGGTTTGTTTATATACCTGTTCAAATGCAAAGGCCACCTGGAGTAACCGATCCTCCGTGAAATCTGGTCCGATAAGTTGCAAACCTATGGGTAGCCCTGAAGAATCAAGGCCACATGGAAGACTTATCGCCGGTACGCCTGCATGATTAGCTGGTACGGTTAGGCGGTCTGCATTTTGCATTTGGACGGTATCGCCATAGATACCACCAATCGGAAAGGCTGTTGTCGGTGTTGTAGCGGACATGATTACATCTACTTTTTCAAAGGCATGATCAAAATCCTGCCTTATCAGTGCCCTTAATCTCAACGCTCTTTCATATAATTGGTCGGCATAACCAGCGCTGGATACATGCATACCCATTAGTATACGTTGCTTAGGTTGGACGCCCAATCCTTCTGTGCGGCTCGCCTCGTACATTTCATAAACATCCTTGACAGGATTAGAGGTCCGGTGCCCGTACTTCACACCATCAAAGCGGTGTAAATCACTAGCCAGTTCGACTCTCGATATTACGAAATAAGCTGGAATGGCATAGGCCGTATGAGGTAAGGAGATTGGGATGATCTCTGCGCCTAAAGATTTGTATATCTCTGCGGCGTGACGGACAGCTTTCAGAATATCATCACCCTCAATCGGGTCAATTAAATCTGGGTCTTCAAAATATTCAGATGGCCAACCTATTTTGAGTCCCTTCATAGATTGTTGGATAATATCTTCAGAAAATAATGTCTCAGATGATGAGAGCGGGTCAGTAACCGTGGTCCAATCTTTGTGATCAAGGCCTGCGATTACTTGTAAGGCGAGGGCACAATCCTTTACCGTTTTAGTCAAAGGGCCAACACAATCCAAACTGGCTGCCATGGCAATAAGACCCCAGCGACTGACGCGACCATATGTCGGCTTCAGGCCAACCACGCCACAAAACGCAGCGGGCTGCCTTATCGAGCCTGCGGTATCACTGCCCAATGAAAACACCGCCTCACCAGCCGCTACAGCCGCCGCGCTACCCCCGCTTGACCCTCCGGGGACACGAGAAGGATCGATAGGATTACGGGTGACTGGTTTGTACGCACTCGATTCAGTAGAGGAACCATATACAAATTCATCCAGATTGGTCTTCCCAATTAAAATGCCACCCTCACCAAGAATACGTTCAACTGCTGTGGCATGAAAAGGGGCTATATAATTATGGAGGATATAGGACGCCGCCGATGTATGGGTATCTTTAACACAGAAAATATCTTTTACGGCAAAGGGTATACCGCCAAGTAGACCTGTATCTATTCCTCGGTGAATATCATTGTCGATCGCTTCAGCTTTTGCTCGCGCTGATTTAAAGAGGGTCGGTTTAACAAAGGCGTGGATATGTTGATCGTCTGAATAATTATTTTCTCCTTCTTCTTGATCCACCCCCCCACTCCGACCTTCTACAGCATTAATCTGATTGACGTGGGCATCATAAATCTCCACGGCACTCACTTGTCGAGATTGAATTAACGCTCTCAATTCAGTTGCTGAATATTTGCATAAACTTTCCGACATCATTCACTCCGGCGGACCAAGACGAGGTAGCCCATCTATTTTAATGATTCATGCTTATTGACAGGAACGACGAAATAACCATCACGACTCCTCGGAGCCATTTCTGTCAAAGCTTCCGGATCTGGCCAAGGCTCTACAATATCATCTCTCATGGAGGCACAACGTCCATTGAGATTCACGCCATAATGAGTAGGCATAATGTTTTCCAATGAGGAATCGAGGGCTGGATCAAGTACTTTGATTACCATCTCATTCAATTGGTTATTCAGTTCCCGAATTAAATATAGATCTTCCTCGTTGGATTGTGGCGCGATAGCTGCCCATTTTTGTAACTGCTTAAGTCGTTCTTCATTTATGAATAAAGCATCATGAGGGGCGTCATTTCCAGCCATAATATACTCCAATTTATCCGAACTCGATACGTAACTGGCGGTGCATGTCTCATTTGTGTATACATAAAAATAGAATCCTTTTATTTTATATCAAGCAGTTTTAGACTGATCTGGTTAATTCAACAAATTGTTTCAGTTTAAAGGAGAGATTCATGCACACGAGTAGCCTGTTACGCCAGAAAGATATTTCATACCAAGTATATGGTGCAGATAGTACAAAATCTTCAAATTTTGCCACCCTATTTCCCGATTATCATCCTCAAGATCGCATTGGTGTTATTTCCCCTTACCTGGAAGATGGCATACTAAATACATCGGGAGTATTACTTGGATTTACAATCTCCTTTTATGATGTTCTGAGAATGGGATCGGACGATTTTTTTAATTATCCACAGCATTTCGCATTTATTGGAGGCGCATTAGATGTAGTGGATACGAATATGGGGCCGTTAAAATTGACAAGCAATATATTAGGCGCAGCATGGGGATGGTTGGATGTCTGGCCAGAAACCAATTGGATTGTTTCTCCTGGCCATGCAGAAAATATGATAGATCAAATCTTTCGCTATCAAATTAATCGTGTGTTTTGGCCAATGTCTCTAGGAGCGTCTTCTAAACCAGGGATTCTATCACCGCTGATTTATCAAATGCTTACGAATCGGTTAAAATCTGTTTGGTATTACGACACCAAAGATCCGAATATAGAATTATTACTTTCCGAAACAGCTGGAAAAGTTGTTCTTGAAAGCGTTGGCCGATTACCTGAAGAAATCTTGAACCAAACATCGCCGCCGGAGGTAGGTCCGCTTGATAAAATGATAAAAAATCAATATCAGATGTCAACACCTGAGGAATTTCTTTCGTCCATGCAAACCTGTTTCAGCTTAAAAAAATGATAAATCAATTGACTTTTGATCCCGAATTTTTTTTTTAGATTAAAGTTCAAGATTTATAGATTGACTTCAGTAGACCACTATTTTAAAAGGAGAAAATATGATGGTGGACGCCAAGTATCTTATGGACGATGATATGATGAGAGATTTTATCGTCAACGGATTCGTTAATCTCAAACCGGAACACCCGAAATCATTGCATGATGCCATTTATGAAAAAACGACTGCTGTCATTGAGGAGGACGGTAATCCTGGTAACAATCTACTTCCGCGGATTCCCGAGATTCAGAAAATTTACGACCATCCAAGCGTCGTTGGGGCTTTGACCAGTATCCTTGGACCGAGCTATGTTATGCATGCACATCGGCATCCACATGTAAATCCTCCCCATAGTCGTGGTGGTGGATGGCACAAGGATAGTTACTGGGGTCATAAAAAAGTACGCGATCATCATCCAAGATGGATTATGGCGATGTATTATCCGCAAGATACTCCAATTGAAATCGGACCTACGGGGATTATTCCTGGTAGTCAGTATTTTGAAACCAGAGTGGAATCATTAAATATCGACCCCCAAGGACGTGCTTTAGACCCCGAAGGAATTGGTCTGCCAGGTTGTGGTGAGGCTGGGACCATCATTCTTATCCATTTTGATCTCTGGCACAGGGGATTTCCTAATCAAACAGATAAGACCCGTTATATGATGAAGTTTCAGTTTACTAGAATGGATGAGCCCGATAAACCCTGTTGGAATAACCGAAGAGAAACCATAGATTTAAATGGCTTATCAGACCATCCTCGGGCTGCGCAATGGACCAATATGTGGGATTGGTTATCTGGACATCAAAATCAGGGGACGAAGGAAATAAATTCAAAAGACAAGATGACCAACGTAAGTAACATATTGGATGAGTCCGAGGAAATACGAATGCATGCAGCTTACAATCTTGCAACACTTGGTGAAGAGGGTTTGCTGGAACTTATAGAGGCGTTACAAAATGAAAATAATGAAGTCAAACGTGAAGCAGGATATGGATTGAGTGCTTTAGGCTCCATTGCTATTCCCGCCTTAATTAAATTACTTACACATGAAGATGAACACGTACGCGGGTACGCTGTGTATGCGATGGGAGATATGGGCCGACAAGCATCTGATGCTATACCTCATCTTATCCCGCTCATTGATGATCCCTCGCCAATGGTTAGACAGAATTTATCGGATGCCTTGGGACAAATTAACAGGATGCCGGAATCTTCCGTTAAGGCCCTTATTAAATTAATGGGAGATGAAGACGGACAGGTTCGGTACAATACCGCTTATGCCTTGGGGAAATTTGGCCATGAGGCGCAGGCAGCCATCCCCGTACTATCCGATGCATATTATGATGAGAATCGATATGTACAAGGACATGCTGCTATTGCACTGGAGCAAATTGGAACCCCTGAAGCACTACAGACTTTACTTCACCAACTCCAAGCAAACAGATGGTGTCCTTTAACGACAAATAAGAGTACTTTCTGAGTTTAGCATGGGCAGGATTATAAATATTAGAATGGAAGTATTATGCCCATATAATAGATTGATTATTCTGTTCAGGACAGGTGAAAACTTATTTTGACATTACAATCCGAAACCCAATATTGACTCTTGACTCATCTGGTCGATTCATACTTCGATAGGAAACTCTGCAAAGCTGGGCGGTATCGTACCAGGACCCACCTCGTAGGACGCGTGCTTCTCCACCACGAGGGCCCTTAGGGTTAGTCCCCCGACTATTACTATAAAATTCTTGCGCATACCAATCTTCACACCACTCCCATACATT
>Ga0115002_10004154_pt1 | contig 17669 bp, 13 predicted proteins | sample ArcticOcean_MG_C_8_FD_89576 | JGI IMG/M metagenome (GOLD analysis project Ga0115002, IMG submission 89576) | Marine microbial communities from western Arctic Ocean - ArcticOcean_MG_CB11_86 | ecosystem: Environmental > Aquatic > Marine > Oceanic | place: Arctic Ocean: Canada Basin | collected... | reverse complement strand
TTCGCCGCCGCCGCCATTGCCCGGGTCTCGTCGACGTGCATACCGGGGGCTTTTTCCACCGAGGTGTGCACACCCCGTTCTAGACAATCGATAACAATGGCCTTGAGATGGCCAGGCATCGTCGCAACAACGACCAAATCCGGTTTGCACGCATCTAGCATCCGCCGATAATCGGCAAAACCCTCGACCCGCCACTCGGCTTGCGCCTGTTCGCGACGGGTGGCGTCAATTTCGGCAACACCCACCAAGTGCAGACGCGGCTCCTTGTCGATCATGCGCAGATGCAATTGCGCATGGCCACCACAACCAACGACGGCCGCTTTGAGTGAACTCATATCGCTTATCCTACATTGAAACGCCCAGCAGGCCGCGGGTAAACTGAAAATCGGTATTGTGTTGTGCGACGGCTACCGGCTGATAGCGACGCGAAGCAACCTCGACTAAGAGATCAAGTAATTCGTTAGCCCATGCATCGGCGGGCCCCACGAGCGCGAAGTCGAGGTCTTCCGCATAGCGCACTTGCACCGCCGACTCGGCCGACACCTGCAACACTGGCACTAATGGATGGCCTTGCACCGGATGATCACCGGTATGGGCCAAGATCATCTCGACACCTGTCGCGCCGAGCCCCGTCACGATCTCAGTCCAGTGCTCGGTCGGCGTCTCCAGCACATAACAACCCGGCGCCGACACCGCCTGCCCATGCGCCAACGTCGCGGCAGGCGTCTGACCGGCGAATACCGCATCTTTATAGGTCGCGCTGCCGAGCAATGCCCCACCCTCGGGCACCACTACCGTCGCCCCGGCGCCCACCAACCAGCGCGTCAAGCGCGCCAATACAGCTGCCGCATCTTTCGACAACGGTCCCGCAGCCAACAACCCCACCCGCAGCGCCTGCAAACCGGCCGATTCGGGTAAGGCCGGCTCAATCGCCGCCAACCGATGCTCGAACCAATCGACGACCTTCTCACCGGCTTTGTCGATACCGCCGTCCAATTGCACGCTGGCCCAGCCGAAATCATCAGCCTGCAAGCCGCGCTCGGCCAGTTCGTTACGCATATAGTCATTGTGGGTCTTCTCGCAGCCGTGTTCCAGCAACACCGCGCAACGCACCAGCGGGTGCGTCAGATAACTGAGCATCGACCGTGCATAGAGCGCCTCGGCTTCGGCACCGGCCACACCACACCCCTCGGTATGCACCAATGCGACAAAGCGCGAGATCCCCTTTTCGCGGCCGAACCCCTCGGCGTTGAGCCGGGCGGAGATCATCTGCGCGATCTGGCCGGAGCACAGACTCGTCGGCAGCACCAACCCAACCTGGTCGCTGACGAGCCCGCGACCACCGCGCAACCCCGCGAACTCGACCGCCGGCGCCTCTTCGCCCTCCACCTGCAACCGTTCGCCGGTAGGCACCGGCGCCGCGCGCAATTCCTCCAGCCGGCTCCCGTCTTGCTGGGGCCAGTTGCGCCAGATCTGCACCTGTGCATGACCAGCCTGCTCGCCCTTAGAACGCTGCCCTCCGGCCACATTCAGCGTCAGGTCGAATAGTTCGGCACCCAATTCATCCATCGGCGTGCCGTCCTGATAGGCTCCGGCATTGACATCCATATCCGCGGCCAGAAGTTCGAAACGCGGCGTGGTAGTGACAATCTTGATCGTCGGCACGAAGGGAAAATTGGTGATCGAGCCATTGCCGGTAACAAAGTAGATCGCGTTGCAGCCGGAGGCGACTTGGCCAGCGATACTTTCGAGATCATTGCCAGGACTGTCCATAAAGTAGTAGCCGCCGGCCCTCATGCGCTCACCGTATTCGATGCAATAATCCAGACGCACATCGGGGTGGCGCTTCATCGCCGCGCCGATCGACTTGAGCACGATATTGTAGAGGCCGCGAAACTTGTTACCGCCGGAAGGATTGCCCTCGCACGACTCGCCGTGCCATGCGACGCGCTCCTTGAAGCGCTCCACCATGGCGAGAAAACGATGCGCCGTCTCGGCATCGCGCACATTCTGCAGCACATAGGGCTCAGCCCCAATCAATTCGTCGGTCTCGGCCAGATTCGCACCACCGCCCCCGCGAATGATCTCGCGCGCAACCCAGGAGGCCAGCGGATTGCCCGAAATACCAGAAAAAGCGTCCGAACCGCCGCATTGCAAGGCCAGGCGCAAATGTTCCAGCGGCTGCGCACTGCGTTCGACGCCGACCTCGGCCAACCAACGCCGGATCTGCCGCTCGCCCTCCAGCAATCGCCCGGCGAACCCACCGTCGATGCTCATAAATAGATGCGGCACGCTCCCCAGGGGATAGTCGTTGCGCGCCATATAATCTTGCAAGATCTGGTTGTTGACCGCCTCCGAACCATAGTCGACGGCCAAAACAGCCGCAACATTGGGGTGAACGACAAAACCGGCCAAGGTCCGCAACAGATGTTCCTCGTTATTGGGCTTTTCCCAACCGCCTCCCTCTGTATGGGCTATCGCGACCACACCGTCGACGCCCGGCGTGTCCGCGTCGGCGAAACGCGCCGCCAACTCGCGAGCGAAACCCGTCGTGCGAGAACTGGTGCCCAGCACGACGATATAATTCCGCGTCCCCACCCCGCGGCCCCTAGCGCGCAAATATCCAGAGAAAGTCCGTGCCTCGTCAGTACCTGTAACCTGGTCGATCGGCGTGAAACTTCCTTCGTCAAATCGATAGGGCTCGATATGGTCAGCGAAGTTCGGCTCCGCAGGCAAATCAAAGTCGATCGCCCGCCCACCCAGCGCGTCGAGCATGCCTTGATTACACGCGTAAGCGCCGGGAGCGATCAGCGCGGTAGCCCGCCCGAAGGGCAGTTCCCAGGAGAGTAACTCGTCGCCCGGCGCAATCGGCGCAACGGCAAAACGGTGCCCCTCCATCACGGTGTGGCTAAGATAAAAACTCGCTGCCCCGTGGTTGATCCCGGTCCCGGCTTCGAGCCGCTGCGTGGCGATGGCGACATTGTCACCGGGCAGCGGCAGGCGGGCCACTTCATCAAATGCGTAGGTCTGGCTCATACCCGTTCCCATTTCGGATGTAAGACCACCGCAAAAAAAATCACCAGAAGTCGAGTTGCGACGACCGGCGGTTTCTTTCGATAGCCTCTAGAAAAGTTCGAAGTTTTGCACGTCGACGCGACGCGCCTGGTGCATCAGCACCGCGTTTAACAATTCAATGGCCAAGCGCGACTCCAAAGTCACACCCGCACGCACGCCAAGACAAGGATCGTGGCGTCCCTTCTGCAACTGGAACTCGATTTCTTCGAGATCTTTGCGCACCGAATCCTGGGGCTGGGGAATCGACGATGTTGGTTTGATGCTCACACGACAGACCAGCGGCATGCCCGTACTCATTCCTCCGAGCAACCCGCCGTGGCTATTCTGCTGATAGCCGTCTTTGCGGATTGTATCATTATTCTCGCTGCCCTTCCGGGCGGCTACCGCGCTACCGGCACCTATCTCGCAAGCCTGGACCGCGTGCATACCACCAAGGCTGCCCATCAAACGTAGCTTCAAACTCTGATAGATCGGGTCGCCGACCAGAGCCGGCACATTGACCGCCACGATCTCGACTGCCGAACCCAATGAATCCTTCTCCTTGCGCGTCTTGGCGATTAACTCAGCCGCCCGCCCTGCAAAATCCCCGTCGACCGTATGCAACTCTCGTTGCTCCAACTCAGCTTCGAGCGCAGCACAGACCTCGGGCGACAACGGCTTCCCTTCAGCAAGCAGTTCCTCGATCCGATCCGCCAGCGAAACATCCGCTTGCAAAGCGCCGACCTGGCAGATCGAAGAAAAAATCGCCGTGCCAAAATACTCGGCTAAAAAGAGACGCGCAATCGAACCGCCGATCACATCGGAAACAGTAGAGCGAAAACTGGAACGCCCACCGCCGCGCACGTCGACAAAACCTTTGGATTTGTGGTGTTTGACCAGATCCGTATGACCGGGCCGGACGTGGCCTTGGGCACCGGCGAACTGTTTGTAATCGCCAGAGCGCTTAGCCGCCGAGAGCACAATCGCGGCAATCGGTTCACCCGTGGTGAAACCGGCTTCATAGGTCGAGGTTTCCGTCCCCCCTTCGCCTGGTTGCACGCTCAATGCCGGTCCGGCCAGGAGTTGGTCGTGATCTTCCGCATAGAGCCCCGAGAGCAACGCGACCTGGTCGGTTTCGCGACGGGGCGTGCCCAGTTTATTGCCGCCGGGGCGCCGACGATCGAGATAGTGCTGCACCTGCGCACGTTCCACCCAGAGCCCCGGAGGGCAACCTAGGACCGTCGTCGTAATCGCCGGTCCGTGTGATTCTCCCGCCCCCGCAACACCAAAGAGCGGACCACCCAGCACTTCCATGCTTAATCCTTTGTAAGAGTATAGGGTTAGGAAATCTAAAGCTTTGCCATGGCATCGGCAATCAACGAACTCAACGCAGACTTATCCGACACCTATACATAGATCAATTGCACAGCACCCACGCGTTAAAATTGTAACTATTTGATTATAAATAACCTACGCCCTAAATGACTCAGAGAGATAGATCGCGTATATCATCGCGTCAGTTTTTACTTGGTGATAAAAGACGAGTTTTTTACTATTTCTATGTCTGAGTGTGATATTTATCACATTGCATTATTTGATGGTTTCCTATTTTTTTCCGCGACGCATTAAAGCGAAATCCAAGAACGGACTGCGATGTTAGAAGGGAGAGTACGTCCAGCGCCTTTTACCCCCAATTAGTCAAGATCGGATCTCATCTAGTAAGGAGCCTACGATGTTGAAGAAGATGCTATTATTAACCAGTGCCCTCATCGTGACCGCCACATCGGCGATGGCCATGTCCCACGAGAGCGGCGAAGGTCACGAACATATGGGCCCGCCGCCAGGCCTGATGATCCCCCTGCCGCCCGACACCGAGATGCCCGCGCCCGAAGACGGTCCCCAAGCCCTGGTCGAAACCGCGTTTTATGAGCTTGATGGGGACGAAGATGGTCAATTAAGCAAAGACGAAATCAAAACCGCCTATGACGCCGCTATGGAAATGATGGATGAACCTATGGGCGGTTGTGGCGGCGAAGGTCGCGAAGGTCGCGTAGGTGAAGGCCCTCCCATGGGTCCACCTCCCTTTCCGCATTTGCTCATCCCGGCTGATTTCGAGCCAACCCCACCAGAAGACGGGCCCGGCGCTATGATGGGAGCCGCCTTTAGCGCTCTTGATAGCAACGGTGATGGCAAATTGAGCAAGGACGAGATCAAAGACGCCTTTGACGCCGCTATGGACCACCACGGCCCTATGGGCGGTTGCGGAGGCGAGATGGGCATGGACCCCGAATGGGAACAAGCCGATTGCAATGGCACCACAGGCAACCTCGTGATCCGCGAATTGAGCATCGATGACGCGGTGGCCATCAGCCTGCCCGAAGGTCGCGAAGCCGGTTGTTTTACGCTTGAAGTAGACGGAGCCGACATCGATGATCTCGATTTCGAGATCCAGATTGTCGAAGAAACGGATCCACCTTCGGACCCGGCCCCGACGATGTGGCATTCGGACGATGGCAAAGAGGCCTATGAAGACTTGGTTCTCGAAGAGGGTATTTACCACGTCGAAATCATCGACGCCGACGGGGAAGGCCTAACTTTCACCGTCACCTTTATCGACTACCCGGCCGAATAAGCCGCTGATCACAGCGCATCACCGAACGATATGGCAAAGAGCAGCGCCGACCACCCAAGGTCGGTGCTGCTCTCTGTTGTCCCATAAGATTTTGGCAGCGGAACACGCCTGCGCTATACTTATACAGCTATTCGTCTGCACTAAGCGATGTGAAGTAATTAAAATAAGGCCCTGATGATAGTACTATTGGTCGAAGACGCGCAAGGTATGCGCAAACTCGTCGCCACCATGCTCCTAGGCATGGGTTTTACGAATGTGATCGAGGCCAAAGACGGGGCCGAAGGCTGGAAGCGGTTGACACAACATGACGTCGACGTCGTGCTCACCGACTGGAATATGCCCATTATGGACGGCATCGAGTTGGTGGAGAAGATTCGCCGAGCCCCCGACTTCCAAGACCTTCCCATCCTGCTCTTCACCGCGCGCACCACTAAAGAAGACGTATTGCACGCCCTCAAGGCCGGCATCGACACCTATATCACCAAACCCTTCACCCAGCAACAGCTCCACACCAAGATTCAAACGGTATTGCTCAAACGCTCGCGCCAGCAGGTCAATGATATTCTTCGCTACTAGGACGAGGTCGACCGCGAAGACGACTTCCCAATAATCATCTTCGGCGAGTCGGACACCACCGCCGACCAGCTCAGCCAATCCCAAAACAAGATCGTCATCAACTTCCTCGCCAATACCACCGCCGCCGTGCGCAATGTCGACGAACGCACGCCCGATTACCATATCGGTTACATGCTGTCCGACAGCACTGGGCTGGTCTGCCAGCAGATGAACATACTCAAAGACCGCACCAAGATGCTGGTCATCTCCTCCCAGCTCAAAGGCGGCGGCATCACGCTCGCGCGGTTGGCCAGTATCAACAACCACGGCTCCATCGGCATCTTCGTCGTCTGCGACCAGATCAACGAGCTAACAGCCAAGGAACGCTTCGGCCTCGACCGGCTCGACGTCACGGTCTTCGAACGCCGCCTGCTACAGACCGAGGACTTCGAACAGATGGTCTCCGAAAAAATCGTCGCCGTGCTCGCCGGTGATGTCCCAGTGGAGCTGCCGTCGCCCAAAGAGATTCGCAAGCGCATCGAAAACGATATCCGCAATATGGTGGACCTTCCGGTCCTGCCCCAGGTATACAACCAGATCGTCGCCCTTGACAAGGATCCCGAAAGCGAGATGCAGGACTGGGTCTCCGCGGTCGAAACCGATCCGCTCAGCGCGGCCCAGGTCATCCGCCGCTCGCGCTCACCGATGTACGGTTTCCAGGGCGAAATCAACGAAGTGGGCAAAGCGGTAGTGCTGCTCGGCAAGAACACGGTCAAGGAGATGGTCGTCGCCGGCGCGTTAAAACGCTCCTTCGAAGGCATCCAGGAACAGGGTTTCAGCGTCGAGGCCTACTGGCTGCACAGCGTCGGCGTCGCCATTACCTCGCGTATTCTGGCCTTCCCGCTCGACCAAAAGGCTTGGACGCCCCAGCACCGCAAAGAATTTGAGGAGCATCAACTCAGCGCCGGGGCACAAGAGGCCCTCAAAGAGCTCTGTCTCTGGGAAAAACTCAAATTCCCGCCCACCAGCGATCCCTTTATCGGCGGCATGATGCACGATATCGGCAAGGTCGCCCTGATCCAGAGTTATCCCGGGCTCTACCCGATTATCATAGACAAGCTCAAACGCGAAAACTGGAATATATCGATGCGAGCGGTCGAGCATATTGTGGCCGGCGGTGCCCACCACAATATGGTCGGGCAGATCCTCTCGGAGAGCTGGAAGCTCGGCGATATGCTCACCAAGGTCATTGAAAACCACCATACGCCCCCAGCCGATGACCCGTTCTGCCAACTTATAACCCTCGCCGACTTTGCCGGCGGCTATATCTACCCCTACCCCAAAGACTCCGAATATCCCATGGCCAAAATACTGCGGGAGGAGGGCATGCAAGCCGACGCCGAACCACCCGAAGCAATGGCGACCACCAGCCCAGCGGCGGACAGGGGTGAAGAGGGCGAACAATCAAACGACGCGGAGCCCGGTTCGGCATCCGGTCTGACGCCAGGAGCGGCGGTATACAATTTCCTACCGCCCCACCTTCTGCAGCGGCTCGACATCGATATCAATAAGTTGATCACGGCGGCGCGCCATATAAAACCCACCGTAGAACGACTCACTGAGGAGATTCGCAAAAGCGCCTAGGCATTATGGACGAGTACAAATGCAAACACCCCCGGCGGCCCTTCGCGGCCACCGTCTATATTCAGGTCGGCGCGGATGCCATTTCCGGCGCGACGCGGGATATCAGCACAACCGAGCTCTATATCGAAAGCCTAGTCATGCCGCCACTTGACACCCCCTACCAAGTCCACATAGTGCTGGCCAACGGCGAGGTGACCCATACCATCAAAGACGAGGGCAAAATGACCCCCCTATCCAAGACGCCTAACGCCAGGGCCTGAGGATCGAATTCGTCGACCTCGACCCGGAATCACTAGCCTATCTGTGGCGCGTTATTCGCTACAATTCTCCGGCGAAGCATTAGAACAGACGTCATGCAAACCTATTTTCTCGACGACCAGACCTTCGCCCAGTTCAGGGCTTATATCTACGACCTGACCGGTATCGATTATACCGAGAGCAAGCGCTATCTGCTCGATACCCGGGTCAAGCGTCGAGCCCGCGAAACGAATATGGACGACGGGGCAAGCTATCTGAACTTTCTCAAAACCAGTGCCGACAACCAGTCAGAAATCGACCTGTTGATCGACCTGGTCTCTACCCACGAGACTAGTTTCTTCCGCCACCCCAACCAGATCACGATTTTCGAGAAGATCATCGACGAGATCATCGACGAGCGGCGCATGGCCGGGAACAAGCGGATCAACATCTGGTCGGCGGCCTGCTCCACCGGCGAAGAGCCCTATACCTTAGCGATGGTCGTGCGTGAAAAACTGGGCGGGGAGACCGGTTGGGACATCTCCATAGAGGGCACCGATATCAGCTCCGGGGCGATAGCGCAAGCCCGGCGCGGACGCTTCTCCGAGCGCAACGTGCGCAGCACGCCGGAACCCTACTTATCCAAGTATTTCCGCCAGGACAAAGACCCGGGCTTCTACACGCTCACCCCCGATATGGCCAATTCGGTCAAGTTCGAAGCCATCAGTCTAATCGACGATGCCAAAACCGATGCCCGCCGGGACTTCGACATCGTCTTCTGCCGCAACGTCCTGATTTATTTTGACGATGTGGCGAAGAAGAAAGTCCTCGAAATGCTATGGAAAAACCTGGTGCCGGGTGGCCATCTGGTACTAGGGACCTCGGATTCACTACACGGGCTGACCGACTCCTTCCAACGCACGCAACACTCGGTGTTCAACTTCTTCCTACGCCCTCCGAACTCCACCGCGCCGAACACAACGGCTGCGGCTACACAGGCCACGGCCTCAACCGCACGCGCCGTTGAGGCGGCGCCTTCTTTACCCTCGCCGCCCGCCCGTGACAACAGCCAATCCCTACGGCTAAAAACCCTGATCCAGCGCCTAGACCGGGGCATCCGCGACCTGACCCAGGACCTCAATAATTCCTTGGGGAAAACCATCAACGCGGTCAGCACAGTAAGCAGTACCCTAGAGACACTGGGGCAAAGCGAGCATCTCGACCCCAAGACCCGCGCCGAGTTGCGGGGAGCCGACAGGCAATTGATGCGGATCCTGCTCTTTCTGCAGGTCAGCGACCGCGCCCAACAAAAGACAGAGGCCCTGCGCGCAATGTTGCAAGAGCTCTCCGACAATCTGCTCGGAGCGGAGAAAGAGGCGCTCGATCTGCAGGTCAACATCACGAGTTTCGACAAGAATCTGCTGCCGCAGGACGACGACGAATCGGACGACGGGGACGACGACGGCACGATGTCGCAGGACGACATCGACGCACTCTTCAATTAGCCCTTATTCGCCGAAGCGCCGCAGGATCGCTGTGGCTACCCCCGCCAACGGACAAACCTCATTGGCCAACTCCACCGAGATCTGCCTCGTCGTGCGCGATGATTTGCCCGCCGTACCCCTTTCAATACCGCCATCGGTCTGCCGCAAAACACGGAGAATTTCCGCTACTATGCGTTTTGCCTTTCATGAGCATTTCTCCATTTCGTTTAAGAAATACTCACGCCCAACCTGGGCCAACTATCGAAGGTCAGCCGAAGCCTCGCGCATTTGCACCGGCGAAGCCGCCAACCCATCGGTCTTTAACACCTCGCCGCTCGCCCGGTCTACCTGGCCGAACTGCAATACCCCAGTCGGGCACGACTGCACACAGGCGCTACAGCGCACGCATTCGGGATCGGCCATCGGCAAACCTTTGTTGGCAAAATTCATGACGTCGATGCCTTGGTGGCACACCGAAGTGCACACATTGCAGGAGATGCATTTTTTCTTGTCGGCAAGGATGCGAAAGCGGCTAAAACGCGCATAAATGTGCATTAATGCCGCCAATGGGCAGGCGAAGCGGCACCACGCTCGACCGCTAACCAGAAATAAGCCCCATAGCCGACCACCCCAGCCAACATCAAATCGACGACCCAGCGATAGTTGAGCTGAATGCCAAAAGCCTGCCAACCGTAGAGCATGCCCTCATAGAGCCCGCGCATCCACTGTCCGAAACCCGTATCCGGCCAGACCCAACCCGCTACCCGCCCGAGCAGCATCACCACGCATAGCAAGAGTATCACCTGGCCTAGAACATTCACTTTATTCCACCCGGTGCCGTGCGGCATCTTGTGCCGCTGCGTATCGCCGAGCGTCTCGGCCAACGCGCCGCACGAGCAGATCCAACCGCAATAGGCCCCCTTGCCCCAGAAATAGACGATCACCGGCACGACGACAAAAGTCTGCACCACACTAATGCCCAACCACCACCACATCGGCTCCTCGCTGAACACGTTCCAGACGAAGAGCGGCCAGGCCAATACCAACCCGAAAGCCCGCCAATACTCGCGCCCGTGGTCATAGCTGACTTGTGGAAAAAGTGCGTCGGCAACACCCCTGGCCCAACCCGCATCGAAAAAGCCATTGTGCCCCAAATAGGGCAGGACGATATAGGGCAATAGAAAAAGCGGCACGATCTGCACCGCAGTCAAAGAAATCGTCTGCCATTTGACATAAGGAGTCTTGCGACGCGCGACCCGCTTATAACCGAAGACGATGATCAGCACCGTATAGACCAAGCTGTACCAAAAGCCCGGTTTGCCCAAATTGAAGGTCAAGACACCCAATAATGTCGAGAGATCCCCCGCCTGCGCCGAGATACCCTGTATAAGATCTGGGACATTGAAGGGAAAGAGTTTTTCGCCCTTGAAAAAGTTGCTCAGCTCACCGCCGGCTTTCCAGTTGTATACGAAAAAGCAGAAGGCCATAAAAAGGCCAAAGCCCCACCACTGTTTGCGTTCCATCTCGCCATTGATCGCCATTTCGGAACGGCGGAAAAAATCGAGCGGCGCCTCGCGGCCGATCATCGAGAACACGGCGTCGTTGGGCAAAGTCCGCTCCGTGCCTTCGGCATCCTTCAGTACCACTTGATCTTCCGCGATATCCAGCACCTGGCTGGCCATCAACATGCTGATCGACCCCGCCTTGCGTTCCCCCTCCATAAAATGACCGCTACTGGTCGTCACCCGCTCCGAGGACGGCGTATCGACCGCCACGTCGGCCATCGGGTCGGCCGTCAACATTTCGAGCTTCTCGACATTCTCCGGTTTCGGCCGGGAAAAATCGGGCTTGCGATAAGAAACCGTCACCCGCCCGCCGCACTGGGCGATAGCTATGGCCGCCTCCAACGCACTATCGCCGCCGCCGACCACCAACACGTCCTTGTCGTCGAAATCGACCGGGTCGTGCAACCGGTTAAAGACTTTGCCCGCATCCTCACCCGGCACCCCCAGCTTGCGAAAATTGCCCGAGCGCCCAATGCCGATGACCACCCGCCGAGCTTTTACATTCTCCCGGTCTGGTATGTGCAATTCAAAGTGGTCACCGCGCTTTTCGACCCGTTCAACGCGTGCCAGCGTCGGTTCGATACCCTGCGCCAGCGTCTGCTCGTACAACTCGGCGACCAAGGGCTCCTTGATTTGCGCAACAAAACGCATATCACCGGCCGGCACCATTTCAGTCGGATAGGTGTAGATCGGTTTTCCCTTGGGAAAATTGACCACGGTCGCAAATGGCTCCGTCGCCTCGAATTGCACAAAGGACAAGCCCGCCTTGCGCGCCTCCAACGCCGCCGACATTCCCGAGACCCCGGCCCCGACAATCGCCAGATCCATGACCTCTGCCGAACCTTTATCGGGTTGAAACGCCTCGTCCGTCAGGATATGTTGCACCGCCCGCGCCCCGGTATCGGCTGAAAACTTCAATAGCGGAATGCCCGTCAGATCGCCGACAATATACAAACCGGAGATATTGCTCTGGCCGTGCTCGTCGACCCGCGGCAGTTTCTCCACGACTCCCGCCGGCCAGCGGGTATGCAACCAGTGAACATACTTTCCGAGCATATTGCCCATTCCACCCTCCAATGATCAGAATTACCAACCGACAAACACCGCCTGCGCGACAGACCGGCAGCGGCTACAGACACAAAGCACGACAACAAAGATCAAGAAATTATAACAAAAGCGACAACAACCAATAAAAAGCGCCCGACTCGAAAGCCAGCGCCCATTGACAACGTTCTGTACACTCAATAGGCGATCAACGCACCACCGACATCGTCCGCGTCTGACTGAATCCTGCCGCCGGCATCTCCAACCGGTAAGCATAGGTCCCGCTCGCCACCTGGCGGCCAGCGTCGTCGCGACCGTCCCAGCGCTGCAGATACAACCCACTCGACTGCTGGCCCTCGACCAATGACCGCACTCGCTGCCCGGTCGCATTGTATACGTTCAACTGCACCTGCCCGTCGACCAGCAACTCATATTGTATCTGCGTCTCCGGATTGAACGGATTGGGGAAATTCTGCTGCAAAGCGAAGCCTTTGGGCGTGGCGTCAAACATCTGCTCGACGGCCGTTATCTGCGGGATATCGTCCTCCTCAATGATGCCCTCACCCGGCACCCAGACTTCGGTATCGGGCCAGTAGGACGACCAGGCGAACCACATCGCGTTATAGGCCGGCACCTGTTCGAGCTTGCGCCCCTCTAATGGCCCGGCGACCGCCTCGCCAAGTATATTCCAGCGCGACCGGGTCTCGACATCCATAAACTCCACCGGCAACAGCCCTTCCGGCTCGACGACGTAAAAGCTCAGCAACTGGCCGTCGATCTCACTGAAATAGGTCAATGCCGTGCGCGAATCGGCGTCGAATACCGTAACCATCAGGTCGTTGCCGACAAAGTCGTTGATCACCGCCCCGTCCAGCATGGTATTGAAGGGATAAGCTTTGGTCTCGCCATTATGGCACAAGCCCACGACCATGTCCTTGACCTGATGTCGCTGATCCAAGAAACCATTGGTCGTCGAGGGCAGGAAAATTAGATATTCGTGACTTTGCCGGTAGTCGCCCAATGAACTACTGACATAGGGATACCTCATGTATTGCACCATGTTATAGGGGGGCCGGTCGGAGAGATAGCGCTCCCATCCAGTCCCGATCTTTACTACCGTGGTATTGGGGTACATCTGCTTCCACATCGCCCAAGTAGTCTCGACAACCGGCATCAATTCCAACCGATGGCCGACGTGGTCTCCGTTGATCGCGGTAAAGATCATTTGCGGGTATAGCGTACTGCCGTCGCGCCGGTCGTACATCACCAGGTTACTGTTGATCAACAAGCCGGAAACCCCGAACTCAATCTGCGAGCCATCGGTATCCGTGGCGTTGAACACCTGGCCAGTGCCCGTCAGCGGGCACAGCGTAACGGTAAATGACTTATCGCCGACACGATCGTTAATAATCTCGTTCCACCAGCCAATATTGTGCGGATAGGCCCGTGGCTCGCCATTAATGACCAAGCCCATGACCAATTCGTCGTCCTGCACATAGCGGACCTCGCTCGGAGCCACGAAGGTCGGATTGGTCAGCGCCGGAATACCGTCCTTGGGCGGGCCACCCGATCGTATGTGGTTGGTGAGAAAACCCGGCTAGTCATAGCGCCCGGCCCCAGCCGGGCCCGCCACTATCGCCAATGCCAACCAAACGGATAAATAGCCGTACCGCATCGGATACTCCTTTCGGCAAATGCCTTTGAAAATCGAGTGCTACAAGATCCGGTCCTTTCGTCACCCCCCTCACTGCCCACCCCGCCCGTCGCCCAGCGGCGGTGCCAAAACCAGCGTCTGCGGAAATTGCCGCCACCAGTCGGCCCAGGTCGTGTGCATGGAGGGGAATCTTCGCAACCTGTATCCCGGTCATCGGGTCGGCGATGGCCACCCCCTCCTGCGTCCATAGACTGTGAGTACTGCGATCGGCCATGACCAAGGGCGCTATTGCGCTTGTACCAACGCCAAGTCTGCGAGCAAGAGCACGAGCTAAACCGCATATATCGTCGTAGCCGCAACCGCATCCTTTACATTAGAACGTTGCACCAGGTTATGACAATATGCTGCAACAACCCATCAACGTCAGTGAATTTTCCCCCATGGAACGGATAAAATCACCAGGACTGAGTCGTGTTGTTTATATTGCACATCTACAATATAAACAACACCATATAAATACAATCAATCCTCCATCGCCGACTTGACAAAGCCTCGTGAACTATCTTATGTATGCACTATACATCAATTCCTGGGCACGCGTATTATGACGACCGTCGACGAAAAAATATGGCACCTGCAACACTGCCCCCTCTTCTCCGGAGTCAGCGAAGAGGAACTGAAGGATCTTGAGACCATCACCGTGATGATCAAGCTCCAACCCCAGGAACGCATCCTCTCCGCGCATCAGGAAGAACAGGCGATCTGGCTGATCAAAGAGGGCTTGGTGAGCCTGACCTACGGCGACGCCGACGGCAAGGACGCCACGATCATCTTGCTCCGTTCGGGCGACCTGTTCGGCGCGCTCGGAGAAAGCGGCGAGTTGGAATATGGCGAGAATGTGGTAGCGCTCAAGCCGACCGTGCTCTGCCGTATGACGCAAGAGCAAATGGAAAGCCTGCTGCACAAGCACCCCCAAATGGCCTATCGCGTCACCAAATTATCCTGGCACCGCATCGCCCGGCTGCAACAGCGCCTGGCCGATATCATGACCAAATCCGTTCGCGAACGCCTGGCCACGTTATTGCTCAATCTGGCGACGGAGTACGGCCGCGAGCAAGAAGCGGGGATTCGCTCGCTGGGCCTAACCATCACCCACGATGACCTGGCCCGGTTGGTGGGTTCGAGCCGCGAGATGGTCAGCAAAGTGATGGGTAGCTTCCGCGAACTGGGCTGGATCCGATCTTCCCGCAAGACCATCGAGATCCTCGATATCGCCTCTCTCGAAGAAGTAGCCAACACCGTCGGCATCTAATATCCCCCAAGCTCCGACAAGCGCCGCACAGCGAGTCCCCACTCCCTTCGACGCAAGAACAAAACGGAGCAATCGTGAAGATACTCTTCCTTAGCATCCTACTACTGACCGCCTGTACAGACCTGCCGCCCACGCAAACACCCCGTCTCGACAAGGGGCCCTTCCCGCACGAAGCGCTCGACCGGGTACAACAGCGCTTCGTCAATGTACAGGGCCGCGTCGACTACCGGGGCCTGCTACAAGAGCCGGCCGACCTCGAGCTCTATTACGGCCTGCTCGCGGCCTATAGCCCCGACAGCCACCCGCAGTTCTTCCCCGACCGCCAAAGCCGGCTAGCCTACTGGATCAACGCCTATAACGCCGCAACACTCAAAGCCGTGCTCACCCACTACCCCATCGGCAGCGTCGGAGAAGTCGAAGCGCCGGCGCTATTGTTCTTCGTGCCCGATAAGAGCGGCTTCTTCTACTTCCAGCGCCCGATCTTCGGCGGCGAGCAACAGAGTTTGTACCACCTCGAAAACGACCTGATCCGCCCGCGCTTCGCCGACCCGCGCATCCACTTCGCCCTCAATTGCGCTTCGCGCGGCTGCCCGAAATTGCCACGACGCGCCTTCAGCGCAGAAAACCTCGACGCGGAATTGGACCGCGAGACGCGTATCTTTCTCTCCGAACAACGCAACTTCCGCGTCGACTTCGCAGAGCACGCGATCTATGTCTCGTCACTATTCGACTGGTATCGGGAGGATTATCTGCAATGGCTCGTAGCCGAGGGCGAAACAGAGCCGACGATACTGGACTATATCAGCCGCTATCTGTCTATCGCGAAACGAAACCGACTGGAGCAGTGCGAAGACTGCGCGCTGCGGTTTATTGCATATGATTGGCAACTAAACGACCAGCACCTCGCTGATTGAGCTGACGCCTCAGGTTGGTGGCGTTGACTTCGCACAGTGAAACCATCTCGCCGTCCACCGGCCACTTGAAGACGCAGGCTTCCAATCGCTGGCGGCCCAGTTCCATCTGTAATTCGCCCGGCTCCATAAAACGGTGTACGACCACCATCAATGGCCGCGCGAAAACCGCGCCCCACTCGCGCGGCTTGCACAGCATCGCCGCAATAAAACGCCGCATGCCCCACAGCCGGTAAACCCTGGCGATCCGCCGTGCGCTTGACCTCGGCCACCGGTAGAAAACTAACCATGCGAAAGCTGCCGACGTGGTCGAGCATCCAGCGCGGATTTTGGCGATCTGGAAACATTAATCCGCCGCTATCGCAGCGACGAATTGCCCGAGGGGACGTGGCGCTTCAAATGGAATCCATACGACGAGTCCGTCAAACGAAGCAACGGACCGAGGAAGGATGCAAACTCGATCTCTATATCCGCCGCATCAGGAAGCGCCCACAGGACGTCGACTTATAACAACAAATTTTAGCAGTGGGGCTTTTGACCAACGGCTCCCTAAGTCTCTTCGTCCCGTCCGTGCATCTCGCGCAAAACCCGCCGCATCACCTTATTCGACGCCGTGCGCGGCAACGCCTCCACTACCACCACCTCGTGGATTTTAAAGAGCGGATTCAGCTCGCCGCGCAATACCTGCTGCATCGTGTCCTGCCAGTCATCGCCACCGCCATCCAATACCGCGTAAACCACCAATAAACTCGGCCCGCCTCCCGGCGGCGGCACCGCAATTGCCGCCGTCTCCACCACGCCATCGATCCCGTTCACCACCCGCTCGATCTCCGCCGAACTGACCTTGATCCCGCCGAGGTTCATCGTGTCATCGGCCCGCCCGTGCACCCGATAACGCCCCGGCGACAGACGCTCGACCTGATCGCCGTGGCGGCGTAATGGCACCCCGTGCAACCCCGGGACACCCTCGTAATACACTTCGTGGTGGTCGCGGTTAAGTACTTGACTCGACATGCCGATCGCCGGTGGTAGTAAAAAAACCTCGCCCCTATCGCACACCTCACCCGCCTCGTCCAAAATCACCAGATCCGTGCCCAGCGTCGCCGAATTAAAGGTCGAAGGAGCCACCGGTTTAACCAACGTACTAAGTAGATAACCGCCTGCCAGTTCCGTGCCGCCGCAGTATTCGAGTATCGGACGATAGCCCGACAACGCCATCAAATAGTGCATATCCTCGGCATTCGAGCACTCGCCCGTAGCGCTAAACGCACAGATCGCGGAAAAATCGATGCCCTCCATGCAACCGGTCCCGCGCCAGGTCCGCACCATACTCGGAATAACGCCGAGCATCGAGACCTCGGCATCGCGGATGAATTCACCGAAACCCCGTTCAGTCGGCGCCCCGTAGTAGAGCGCCATCGTCGCCCGGTTCAAAAAGGCGGCATAGATCAGCCACGGCCCCATCATCCAGCCGAGGTTGGTCGGCCAGGCCACCACGTCGCCGGGCCGGATGTCGTGGTGCGCCCAGCCGTCTATGGCCGCCTTCATCGGCGTGATGTGGGTCCACGGGATCGCCT
>Ga0115002_10004153_pt1 | contig 17672 bp, 11 predicted proteins | sample ArcticOcean_MG_C_8_FD_89576 | JGI IMG/M metagenome (GOLD analysis project Ga0115002, IMG submission 89576) | Marine microbial communities from western Arctic Ocean - ArcticOcean_MG_CB11_86 | ecosystem: Environmental > Aquatic > Marine > Oceanic | place: Arctic Ocean: Canada Basin | collected... | reverse complement strand
TGCAAACTTTAGAATGAATATTGATGGAGTATCTGGAAATAATCAAAATGAAGTTTTTATTGGCAACAATGACAGTATTTTTATATTTATTGAAGTAAGCATTGATCCTTCATCTAATTCAACCCCATATATATTATCAGATTCATTACTATTCACTACTGGTAACAATCTACAATCTGTCCAACTTATAGCCTGGGGACAAGATGCACATTTCCACACTGCCAATACTTTTGGGCCAATTATTAATGGCACTGATACAAATAAAATATACTATCATCAAATTAACTCTAATCAAACATGGACAAATGACAAGCCTCATGTAGTATATGGCTATGTAATTATTGGACCCTCTGCACAACTCAACATAGATCCTGGAACAAATATTTATTTTCATAAAAATTCTGGAATTATAGTTGGAAACCCATTCTCTAATCAATATGGAGGCACCTTAAAAGTTAATGGAATTTATAATAATGAAGTAACATTCCAAGGAGATAGATTAGATTCTTGGTATGAGAATATTCCTGGACAATGGGATAGAATTAGATTTATTCCAGGAAGTTATGACAATGAGGTTAATTACGCTATTATTAAAAATGGGACTACTGGTATTCATGCAGATACTGTAGCTAATTCTAACCCTACTGTGACAGTTAATAATACAATAATAACAAATATGTCGTCAATTGGTATTTTAGGCCAAGGAGCTACATTAAATGTATCTAATACAGTTATAAGCGAATGCGGTCAATATACTGTAGCTTGTTATATAGGTGGAGACTACACATTTAATCATTGCACATTTGCTAATTATTGGAACTATTCTTTTAGAAATACACCTTCTATATTATTAAATAATTATTATTATGACTCCTATGATAATATTCAGATAAGAGATCTTAATAATGTATATTTTGGAAACTGTATTATTTATGGATCATTAAGCACTGAGATAAGTTTTGATAATAATGAAAATGGACAATTTAACTACACTTTTGATCATTCATTAATTAAGATTGACCCAAACATCAATACATCATCAAACAACTATAATAATATAATTAGAAACTCTGACCCTCTATTTACTGACCATTTAAATAATGATTTTAACCTTGAAGAAGATTCACCTGCAAAAAATTCTGGTGATTTCCAAATTACTCAAAACAACAACCTTACACTTGATTTAAATGAAAAATTAAGAAACAATCCTCCTGACATAGGAGCTTACGAAGCTGATAACTAAAGGTTAGTTAAGAAATCAAGCGTATCAATATTATCTGCATAATCATTCAATTTAGGAAATTGAGATTTTCCAAAAGGCACATCCTTTTTCGAAACGACACACTGGAATAATGATTGATTTAAATGAATATAATTATCTAATTCTTGTCTGTTATTATAATACTCATAAAAAAGCATTGAAATAGGAGATTGTATTGAAGAGTCTTCTTTAAGTAAAATAAAACCATTATCTAATAACTTCTGTTTATTCATTAAACAGATTGTTTTGTTATAATCATAATTATTAGAATATTTCAAATGATTAATTACATCTTTATACTTATGAAATGCTTTAAATAGTTTATCAAGATCATAATTAATAGGTAAAAATAATTTTGAAACACTTCTACAGCCAAGTCCAAAGTATAAGAAAATATCATCGGCCAAAGCTTTTAATTCTTGATTAGTTTCAGATCCATCTAATATTGCAATAGACCTTCTATTCTTTCTAATTATTGAATTAGACGATTTAAAATAATAATTAAAATATTTTGAGGAGTTATCAGAACCAGTAGCTATAGTAGCATCAAAATCCTGTTGTATAAAATTTTCTGTAACTACTATAAAATCTTTCATTTTAGGCTCAAGACTGATAATTTTGTCTATTATAGATTCAACTAAAACACCATCTTTAGATGATAATTTAACTATAACTTTATTGCCTGACAACAAAACACATAATAAATCATGAAAGCCAACTAAAGGAATATTACCGGCCATAACTAGCAGAATTGTTTTAATATCTGGCTCTTCCATCAAATAATTAGACATCCATTCTCTAAGGCTGCTATATTCTAACATATTATCGATAGAGGAAATTGCAACATCAATATTATCTTTGGTAAACCATGGATTTAAAATCTCAGCTTTATTAAGATTCTCTCCAAAAAAAATATTTGGATCTGTCCTTATTTGATCTCCTAAGGAAGAAAAGAGCACAATTCTATCTTGTAGATTCATCAAAAATTTTATTTTTACAAAACTATAACATACTTAAGTTAATACCTATTAAATGAAAAAGATATTCTTGATTGTTTTTCTTACTAGCTTATCAAATATTTTAGTCTCCCAGAATGTAAGCTTTAAATTAATTAAGGAGTATGAAGACACATTAAAAGTTGTTGCAGAAAAGATAATGTATTCTGATAATGAACAAGAAAGAGTTAATGCAAATAATGGCTTTATCTCGATTCTAAAAGATGTCTTATCATATGATAAGTCATATAAGTATCCCTTTGACTCATTAGAAACAATATCTATACTATCACCAGAAAATAAAAGCTTTAGATTATTTAATTGGATTCTAAGAAAAGACAATGGAACCTATTCATATTTTTGCCTATTACACTATCATAATAAAAGAAAAAAGAAATATGAAATCATTGAGTTAAATGACAATTCAGATAATCTAAGAAATCCAATATATGAGGATTTAGATAGTAAAAATTGGTTTGGAGCTCTATACTATGAGATTATTTATATAAAAAAATCTGGGAGAAAATTTTATACCCTTTTAGGGTGGGATGGAAATGACGGGAATAGTACAAAAAAAATTATTGAACCAATGTACTTTTCAGGTAAGAATAAAGTAAAATTTGGATTACCTATTTTTAGACTTAAGAAAAAATCAAAACAAAAAAGATTTATTCTAGAATGTGATTCAAAATCTTCATTCAGTTTAAAATTTAATAAAGAAGAAAATAGAATCATTTTTGATCAATTAGTACCAATTAAGAAAGAATTAGAAGGCATGCATGAATATTATATTCCTCAGGGGACATATAATGCCTTTGAATACAGTAATGGAAAATGGGTGCTTAATGAGAATATTGATGCTAGAAATAAACAAAAAATAAAAAAAGGCAGTAAACCTGCTAAAATGGGCTTAATAAATAGATAATGAGCTTAAAAAGGTTTAGTAATCTAATAGAGGTTGGATGTGATGAAGCTGGTAGAGGGTCTTTATCTGGTCCAGTTGTTGCAGCAGCAGTAATTCTACCTTCAAATTTTACAAATAATGACCTTAATGATTCCAAAAAAATCTCCAAAAAAAAAAGAGATGAACTAAGTAAGATAATTAAAGAAAATGCTTTAGCATATGAAATAGGAATAGTCAATCCTATAGAAATAGATAGAATCAATATTCTTAACGCATCAATACTTGCTATGCATATAGCAATAGATAAAATCAAAATCAATTTTGAATTACTTCTCATCGACGGGCCATATTTTAGAAATTATAAAGATAAAACACACAAATGTATTATAAGAGGTGATAGTCAATTTCAAGCAATTGCAGCTGCATCAATTATTGCAAAAACCTATAGAGATCAACTAATGATAGAATTACACAATGACTTTCCTGAATATAAATGGTCAAATAATAAGGGCTACCCTACTAGAGAACATAAAAAAGCTATTGAGAATTTTGGAATATCAGCACATCATAGGAAAAGTTATAAACTAGTTAATAATCAAATGATTTTAGAAATATAAATAACTAATTTTGAGGTATTATTTAATTTAATTATAAGATGAAGTTCATTAAGATAATTTTCCCGTTTATTCTTGTCATTATTATTGGTATTATTAGCTTCAATGCTTATAATAAAGCAAAAGCTATAGATAATAACCCTCTATCGGTTATACCTTCTCATTCATCCGTAATTCTTAAAATTAATGAGCCATATGAAACTTTTAGTTTATTTAACAATAAGAAAATTTGGAATAAACTAATTAATATAGCACAGATTAATAAACTTAATGAAGGTCTTCTGAAAATAAATAATTTCTATAAAAATCAACAGTTAGATAGTGAGCATAGTCTATATATTTCATTTTTAAAAGATGGAGTCTCATCTAGCGGATTCTTAATAAGTTCTGAACTATCTAAAGAATCAATACAGAAAATCAAAAATACTTTCAATTTAGAAAGTCTTGAAAGTTTTAAATATGATAATATCGATATATATAATATTAATATCGACAGTATCGATATGTTTATTACTAATATTAGTAATATAATTTGCTTAAGTAGTAGTAAAACAATAATCGAAGATGCTATAAAAGCATTTAATAGCGAATATAACTTTGTTAATAATGATAGGTTTTTAAACATATACAACACCATAAATAACTCTAGTGATATTAATATTATATATAATTTAAATAACCTCTTAAAGACTACTAAATCTAATGCATTATATGACATAAAATTACTAAATAACATGTCAGACTGGGTAGCTTCAGACATGAGAATCAAAGATGAAATAATTATATTAAATGGATTTAATCTTATTAACTATAAACTATCAGAATACTCTGATATTCTTAACAATCAAGATTCAGAAAATATTAATATTATTAAATTAATTCCTGAAAATATTAACTACTTATTTTCTATAGGATTTAATAATATGAAACAACTGTATAAAAACAATAATAAATTACTTGAGAATGATAATAAAATTTGGGAAATTGAAAAATATAAAAGCAAAATACAAAATGAATATAAATTTGATTATAATGAGTTTATAGATCATATTGATAAAGAGGCTGGTATATTTAGTTGTGCATCTATAAAAAAAGAAAAAAATCAATACACATATTTTAAATCTAAAGAATCTATCCATGCATATAGCTTAATTCAACGACTTATTGATCCACTTCAGTCATCTACATACCTTAATAAAGAAATTAATTATATTCTTGATAACAAACTCACTTCTAATATATTTGGTGAACGTTTTGATTTTCCTAATCAAAATTTCTTTGTTGTAATTGATGATTTCTTTATTTTTAGTCAATCAGCTTCAAATCTTGAATACATTATTGATAATCATATTAGCGGAAACACGCTTTATAATAATAGAAATTTTACGAGATTTAAGCAAAATATATCAGATAAATCTAATGTCTTCTTTTATATAAATCCTGTCAAATTATTTGAAAGAATATCATCAAATTATGAGATCCCACTAAATATTGATTCTCTCAACAATTTTACTGGGCTATCCTATCAAATAACCAATAATAGCTCATATCAAATTAATAATTTATCATTATCCTATGATGAAGATTTTAAAGAATCTATCAAAGAAAAGTGGTTTGTTCAACTTGATACAATTACTAATATGCGTCCACAGATAATATACAATCATTCTCTAAAGGAAAATGTAGTAGTTATTCAAGATTTAGCTAAAAAGTTATATTATTTCACTAATAAAAAACAATTTAGATGGACAAGAAATCTTAATGAATTGATTATTGGTAATATTTCTCAAGGAGATTTTTTTAAAAACAATAAAAATCAAATGCTTTTCAATTCTTCTAAAAATATTTACATGCTAGATAGATATGGAAGAGATGTGGAAAAATTTCCACTTAAAATAAAAGGATCAACTAGAGTCCAACATTCATTATTCGACTATAACAAAAGCAAAAGATATAGAATAATGATTCCTAAAAATGATAATTCAATACAAAATCTTGATCGTAAAGGTAAAAAAGTGATTGGATGGAAGTATAGCGACAAGAATACAATAAATCAAAAACTATCACATTATAAGTACAAAGACAAAGATTACATACTAAATTCTTCTGAAAAAGAATTAAATCTACTTGCTATAAATGGAACATCAAGATTGAAATTTTTATCTGACAGTAAATTACATAGTATTAACAATATAGCTATTGATAACAATGGTAACCTTTTGACAATTAATAGTGAAAATAAATTATTTATCTGTCATCTTGATGGAACATCAAATACTATCACTATACCCTCATTAGATGCATCATCTCTAATTGAACATAACAATAACAATCAACACTTATTGTTTAGCAATAAAAACAAACTTTTTATTCTTGACAATAACTATAATGAGATAGATTCTAAATTATTTAGTGATGATATACAGAACATTGAAATATTTAAGAAATATATTGTTGTTCAGACAAAAGAAGAAATCTATCTATTTAATGATAATAAGATTGTAGATGGAACACCTCTAAGATGTGATGGTACATTCTCAATAGCTAATTTATCAGAAGACAGTAAAATAAATATCTTACTTACAAGAAAGAAGGTTTTATACAACTATGAGTTAGAAGAGATAAGATAATGAAAAATAAGGAATAGTATTTTTTTTATCAAAATTATTAAAATCATTAAAAATTATATCAGTACCAAGAGATATGATTACATAGTTATTCTTTTTTGATGTGGACAATTCATTCTTATAACTTATTTGGACACCAAGATTATTTCTCATATCATCCTTAACATATACAATACCTATATTACCTCCTAGGTAGAAATTATTTTTTAGTAGATAATCAAAACCAAAAGATGATTTATTTAGATAAATAAATGAACTATAAAGATTAACATTACATATAAACCTATCACCAAGATAATTAATCCCAACTCCATATAAATATGGGAATCCATATGAATTAGAAATATAGAAACGTTTAGCATCATTTTCTAACTTATCTAAATCATTAAGATTATATCTTTTAATTATATCAATTAATAGAGCAGCATATTTAGGATTAGTTGCATACCCAGCTCTTTTAAGACCCTTAGCCCATGATTTATAGTTCTTTATAGGTAATTTAAATAAAGATGAATAGCGTTCACTATTAGCTAAAAATAAAGAGTGATCTCTATAAGAATCTTTATAATCATCATATTTTCTGAAACATTCATCATCTATGTCATCATCGTAATAAATTTTTTCACCTTTCCAAGAGCTATGACATTTTATTCCAAAATGATTATTTGCATTTTTGGCAATAAAACTTTCCCCATTTGAAGATTCAAGAATACCTTGCGATAAAGTTATACTAGCAGGTATCTTATATATATTCATTTCCTCAATTGCTATGTCTTTATATTTATTAATATAATCATGTGTTATACTTTGAGAGATACAACTTAAAGATAAAAGCATTAATACAATTAAAGAAATATTTTTCATTATCTAAAAATAATAATATTATATTCCTTTACAACAATAGTAATTCATTAGCTTTAAACAGCTATCTTTTTATATCTTACCTATATAGGAAGATTTAAATTATATCTATCATTCATTCCAATATTACCTTGTAAGCCACCGGTATGAATTAATAAAACAGAGCTATTAGAATTAATTCGATTATTTCTTATTAAATCATTTACCCCATAAATCATCTTTGAAGTATAAATCAGATCTAATGGAATATTATGATTAAGATAAAAATCTTTAATAAAATCTATTAGGTCATTATTAAAGCGAGCATAACCACCAAAATTATATTTATCAATTAATGTCCAATTATCTTTATTACTCCATAAATTAATATTATCATTTAATGTATCAAATCCTTTAATAGCAGGGAATCCTAATACTCTTTGATTACTGTTTGATGTATTTATTATACCAGCTATAGTACCTCCTGTTCCAACTGGGCAACAGATGTAATCATAATCATCATGATCTGTAATAATATCACCAGTTCCTTTTATTGCTAAATCATTAGTGCCACCCTCAGGAATTATGTAACAATCTCCATAAAGATCATATATATTCTCTGTAAATTTTTTTGATTCTTTTAATTTATATTCACTTCTAGAAATATAAATCAACTTCATACCATTTAAGGTAGCTTTTTTTAATGTTGCATTTAAAGGATGGTGTGCTTCTCCCCTGATGATACCTATTGAAAGAAGATTATTGTTTTTTGCAATAATAGAGGATGCTAAAATATGATTTGAAAAAGCACCTCCAAATGTTACTATTTTGTTATATCCTTTAGAAATAACTTCTTTAATATTATATTTTAATTTAAAATATTTATTACCTGAAATATCTGATTCAATTAAATCAAGTCTCTTTATAAAAACTTTAATATTAGTGTCTTTATATAATGAATTAAAAATTTGATGCAATTCAATTTTCATAATAGCAAATATCGTAATTTTGTTATGATGAATAAAGTTGAAAAAGATAAGCCCAAAAAAATAAATTTTGTAAACATTGTCCATTTAAACACAAATTAAGTGAAAGATCAAATAGATATTAAAAAGACTATTCTAGAAGGAATTCCTGATACTATTCCTATATTAAAAGAATATAATTTAAAAATTAATCATGCTCCTATTCGAAAAGATATTTTAACATCTAATGAAAAGAAACTTGCCTTAAGAAACGCTTTAAGATACTTTCCACCTAGGATGCATTCTGTTTTAGCGAATGAGTTTTTGGAAGAATTACATAAATACGGAAGAATATATATGTATAGATTTCGACCAGATTATAAAATTAAAGCAAGACATCTAAATGATTTTCCCCATAAATCAAAACAAGCTGCCGCAATTCAACTAATGCTTTCAAATAATCTTGATGATGCTATTGCACAACATCCTCATGAACTAATTACATACGGTGGAAATGGCTCTGTATTTCAAAATTGGGCTCAGTATCTACTTTGTATGCAATCACTTGCAACTATGACAGATGAACAAACATTAGTATTGTATTCTGGACACTCGATGGGTTTATTCCCATCAAATAAGTATGCACCAAGAGTTGTTGTTACAAATGGTATGATGATACCAAATTACTCTAAACCTGATGATTGGGAAAGATTTAATGCTCTAGGTGTGACTCAATATGGGCAAATGACAGCAGGTTCATTTATGTATATTGGACCTCAAGGTATTGTACATGGAACAACAATAACTGTCTTAAATGCAGCAAGAAAGATTGATAAAAATGCCAAAGACTTATCAGGAAAAATATTTGTCACTTCTGGATTAGGAGGCATGTCTGGAGCACAACCAAAAGCGGCGGTAATTTCTAAAGGTGTATGTATTATTGCAGAAATAAATGAAAAAGCAACACAAAAACGACATCAACAAGGCTGGGTAGATATAATTTTCAATGATCTAGATGAGTTAATTAATAGAGCAATTATTGCTAAAGAAAAAAAGGAAGCTATCTCTCTAGCGTATAATGGCCATGTTGTGGATCTATGGGAAAGACTTGTCGAAAGAAAGGTAAAGATAGACCTAGGCTCTGATCAAACATCATTACATAATCCTTGGGCAGGAGGATACTATCCACAAGGAATGAGCTTAGATGAAGCAAATAATTTAATGGTTAAACATCCTGATAAATTTAAAAAGAAGATACAAGAGACTCTAATTCGTCATGTTAGTGCAATTAATTCTATGTGTGATAATGGAATGTATTTCTTTGATTATGGGAATGCTTTCTTATTAGAATCAAAAAGAGCTGGTGCTGATGTATTAGACAATGATGGTAACTTTAAGTATCAGTCTTACGTACAAGATATTATGGGACCAATGTGCTTTGATTATGGATTTGGTCCATTTAGATGGATTTGTTCTTCTAATGATGAAAAAGATTTAGACATCACAGATAATATTGCAAGAGAAGTTTTAGAAAAACTCATGTTAAATTCTCCCGATGAGATAAAACTTCAGATGAATGATAATATTAATTGGATAAAAACAGCAAAAGAAAATAATCTTGTTGTTGGCTCTCAAGCAAGAATTCTATATGCAGATTCTGATGGAAGAATTGAAATTGCATTAGCATTTAATAAAGCAATTGCTAATAAAACGATCTCTGCTCCAATTATTCTTGGTAGAGATCATCATGATGTATCAGGAACTGACTCACCATATAGAGAAACATCAAATATATATGATGGGTCTCAATTCACTGCTGATATGGCTATCCAAAATGTAATAGGAGATTCATTTAGAGGAGCAACATGGGTCTCAATTCATAATGGTGGTGGTGTTGGATGGGGTGAAGTAATAAATGGAGGTTTTGGTATGGTCATTGATGGATCTAAAGAATCTGAAGATAAAATAAAAAACATGTTATTTTGGGATGTAAATAATGGAGTTGCTAGAAGAAACTGGGCTAGAAACAAAGAAGCAAAATTTACAATTCAAAGGGCAATGAAGAGGAATAGCAAATTAAAGGTCTTTATAGCTAATGATACAGACGAAAAATTAATTGATTCATTAGATATTTAACTATTATCTGATTTCAGCTCCAATAGAATTAACGTATTCTTTAATAAGTTTTTTCATAATACCATCAACATACTTATCCGTTAATGTTTTAGTGTAATCTTCAAAAATAAAAGAGAGCGCGTATGACTTCTTGTCTTTAGGTAATTTATCTCCATTATAAACATCAAAAAGATTTACAGACTTAAGTACATTATTATCAATCCCCTTTGCAACCTTTTCTAGCTCATTAAAAGAAACATTATTGTCTATAAGTAAAGATAGATCTCTTCTAACTTTAGGATATTTATTTACTTGAGTATAAGTTATTTTTTGATTCTTTACTAAATCAACTATTAAATCCCAATTAAAATCAGCAATATAAACATCAGATTTTATACCAAACTTATCAGATAAATCCTTGGTGACTTCTCCAAAACAAACAAGTCTTGTATTTTTATAACTGTAAGTTAATGCATCTGATCTTCCCCAACCATTACCTTTTGAAGATTTAAAACCTTTAATCCCTAATCTATTTAATATTAAATGAACAATTTCTTTTAAATAAAAGAAATCTACTTTTATATTCTGTGAATTCCAATTTTCAGCATGCCTATCACCAGTAACCATAAGTAATAAATGCTGATTTTCTACATATTCTTTATCCATCAAATATGTTTTTCCAAATTCATAGAATTTAATATTACTATTCTTCCTATTTAAATTATATTCAAGACTTTCTAATCCTGAAAATAGAAGAGTTCTTCTTAAAGTATTTAAATCAGCACTCAAAGGATTAATGATTTTTACATTTTGATCTGGATTTATATCTAAAATAAGATTATCATATTTTTCTTTAGTCAATGAATTATTCATAATTTCATTATAGCCATTACTTGATAATAAATCAGAAATTATAGTCTTTAATCTAAAAGAATCAATACGATCAATATTATTAATTGATGTATTTAATTTATTAGAAATTTTAACTGTATTAAATCCATATATCCTTAAAACTTCTTCAATAACATCAACCTCTCTAGTAACATCTACCCTATATGGGGGAACTAGAAGTGAAAGAATATTATTTTTCTCTTTAACAATCTTAATCTCTAAATCAGTAAGTATATTTTTAACTACTTCCCTATCAATTTTTTCACCAATTAAATTATCCATTGAAGAGTATGAAAATGAAATAGGATTATCTTTAATTGGATCAGGATAAAAATCAATGATATCTGAAGATATAGACCCTCCACAAAGCTCTTTAATCAATAAAGCAGCTCTTTTAAGAGCATAAACAGTAATATTAGGATCACAACCTCTTTCGTATCTAAAAGATGCGTCTGTATTAAGATTATGATGTTTAGCCGACTTTCTTGTTGAAACAGAATTAAAATATGCTGATTCAATAAATATATTCTTTGTTGATGCTGTAACACCAGAATTGACACCTCCAAATACACCAGCTATACACATTGGATCTTTTGAGTTACAGATCATAAGATCTGATTTGGTAAGTTTTCTTTCTTTTTCATCTAAGGATACAAATAATGTGTCCTTTTTTAGAGTTTTAACTACTATTTTATTTCCTGTAATCTTGGCAGCATCAAAGGCATGTAATGGTTGACCTATTTCATGAAGAACATAGTTAGTTATATCAACAACATTATTGATTGGATTTATTCCAATTGCTAGAATTTTATTTTTTAACCACTCAGGAGAGTCTTTAACTGATATATCACTTATTGTAACTCCAGAATACCTAGGACATAACTCAGGAGACTGAACATCAACATCAATACTTAAATCATTATTATCAACCTTAAAGCTATCAACAGAAGGAATACACATAGTTAGATTATGTCCTTGATGATTTAGCACTGTTTTTAAATCTCTAGCTACCCCAATATGAGACATAGCATCAGAACGATTAGGTGTTAATCCAATTTCAAAAACTGTATCAGATTCAATATTAAAATATTCAGAACCTTCTAGTCCTACTTTTGCATCAGCCTCTAAAACCATTATTCCATCAGTAGCAGGGCCTAAACCTATTTCATCTTGACCACATATCATCCCAACAGATAGTTGACCTCTGATTTTACTTTTCTTAATTTTAAATGAATCATCACCAGAATATAACAATGTTCCTATAGTTGCAACAGGAACCTTTTGACCTACTTCTACATTAGGAGCACCACATACTATTTGTAAAGGGTCTTCACCCCCAACATCTACAGTAGTAATATTTAATCTATCAGCATCAGGATGTTTAGTCTTTGTTAGAACCTCTCCAATCACAATCCCTTCTAACCCACCTTTTACAGTTTCATATTTATAAACTCCTTCAACCTCTAATCCAATATCTGTTAATAATTCAGATATCTTTTCTATTGGAAGATCTACTTTTAAGTATTGTTGTAACCAACTATTTGATATTTTCATATTTTATATTGAGTCATGACAAATTTAATTAATGTATTTAATTTAAAATAGAAAGATTTAAGGATTTACCAACATCTTATCTACGTACTTAAGATTTAACATGTTAATAGGATTATTTGACAACCCTTTAATGTTTTTTTGAGTAAAACGTAATACATTATCATAATATAATGGGACTATTTGTGCATTATCAACTATTATTTGATCCATTAAATTATAATATTTAAAACGAATTGAATCATTTACTTCTGAGAGACTCATATCATATAAACTATCAAATGATGAATTAATAAAGTGTGTATAATTAGGTCCATTAGGAGAAAAGTTTTTACTATAAAATAGGGACAGATAATTCTCAGCATCTGGATAATCAGCTATCCAGCTTCCTCTAAAGAAAGAAAGTTTAGATGTTGCAACCATTTGTCTATGTGTTGAAGGAGGATTAACATCAATTGAAATATCTAATCCTAACTTACCAAGCTCATTCTGAATGTATTCACAAATATCTAAATATGATGAAGTTGTAGAAAGTTTTATCTGTCCTAAATTATCACCATAAAGAGCTTTAATCTTATTAATCAGTTCCTTTGATTTTTCTGGATTGTAATCATATCCAATAACATTACTATTAAAAGAAGGCATACCTTTAGGAACAAAACCATTTTCCGCTGGTGTTCCTATATTATTTCTTAGGTATTTTAACATTTTTTCTCTATCAAATCCATAATTAATAGCCTTTCTAATCTCAAGATATTTAATTGGGGATAATGTATCAGAAAATAAAAAACCTAAATATTCAGTATTTAAATAATTTTGAAGTTGATAATTAATTTTATCACTATACTTAGGGTTTAGAAGCCCATCTTTAGTTAATATCTCATCCTTATATGATGCATCAATACCAGAGAGAAAATCAATATTACCCATAATAAATTGTAAAAAAGCTGATTGTTTATCTCTTAAAAATGTAATAGCAACACCATCAAGTAAGGGAAGAGGGTTATTATTATAATATTCAAAGTAATTAGGGTTTTTCCTAAAAATTAGTTTTTCACCTTTCTTCCATAATTGAAATTTAAATGGCCCTGTTCCAATAGGGTTAGAATGAAAATCTACAGATTCAATAATTTCCTTGGGAACAACAGAACAGTATTGCATAGATAATAAACCTAAGAAACCAGGAAATGGACTTTTAAGATTAATAATAAATATAGAGTCATTAAGTGCCTTAAAACTTGAAACATTAGATAAAACCCATCTTCCAGGTGATGCAACATCTTCATCAAGTAATCTAGAAAATGAATATTCAAAATCATGCGCTGTTACTTTCCTTCCTTTAGAATTGTTAAACAATTCATGATCATGGAAATATACATCATTTCGCAATTTAAAGCTATAAACTAATAAGTTAGATGAAATACTCCATGAACTTGAAATACAAGGCTTTACAATTAAATTACTATCAAGCTGAACTAAGCCATTATATAACTGCGATACCGCCCATATAGATGCTTGATCCTTTGAAAATGCCGGGTCTAGAGAATTAATTCCAGCCGATTCATTATACTTAAAGATTGATAGATGGCTTATATCTTTCTTTTGACCACAAGAAAAAATGAAAATCAACAAGAAGATAGAAAGATTTATTCTCATGTAACAAAACTACAATATTCTATTAATTAAAAATCAATTTTATATTTTTGTAAGATGTTTATAGGTAAAAATGTAGCATTTTATACACTAGGATGTAAACTCAATTTTTCTGAGACTTCTACTATCTCCAGACAGCTTACTAGTATAGGCTTTAATAAAACTGAATTTAAAAATGGGGCTGATCTTTTTGTAATCAATACATGTTCAGTTACAGAGAATGCAAATAAAGAATGTAGAAGGATAATTAGAAAGGCTAAAAGCATCTCTCCTACTTCATATGTTGTAGTAACTGGATGTTTTGCACAGCTAAAACCTAAATCTATTAGTGAAATTGAAGGTGTTGATATGGTTCTAGGAGCTAATGACAAATTCAATCTACCAAAACTTTTAAAAGACCTCAATAACACTACTACTACAGAGATTCATGGCTGTACAATAGATAATTTAAACTATTATTCTTCGTATTCATTAAATGATAGAACACGATCATTTTTAAAGATCCAAGATGGATGCGATTACACATGTAGTTATTGTACAATTCCACTTGCTAGAGGAAAAAGCAGATGTGATACCATTGAAAATATTGTTAATAATGCAAAAGAAATTGCTAAAAATTCTATTAACGAAATAGTTATTACTGGCGTTAATATTGGTGATTTTAAACAAGACAACCTTCATTTTATTGACCTAATAAGAGAACTCGATAAGGTTGATGGTATCGAAAGGTATAGAATCTCATCAATTGAACCCAATCTTATTACTGATGAAGTCATAGAATTTGTAAAGAATTCTAATAAATTTATGCCTCATTTTCATATTCCTTTACAATCTGGTTCAGATAAGATTCTCGGTAAGATGAAAAGGAGGTATAATACAAAGCTTTATCATAATAAAATTAAAAAGATAAAAAGAGAAATCCCTAATGTATGCATCGGAGCTGATGTTATAGTAGGATTTCCTGGAGAAAATGATCTAGAATTTAACACAACATTAAACTTTATAAAAGATTTACCTATCTCCTATTTACATGTATTCTCATACTCTGAAAGAGAAAATACAAAAGCAATTCTACTAGAAAACCCAGTAGAAAAACATAAAAGAGCTGAAAGAAGCAAATCATTAAGAATCTTATCTAGCAAACTACAAAGATTATTCTATCAAGAATATGAAAATACACATCAAACTGCTCTATTTGAACAAGAGAATAAAGATGGATATCTTCATGGATTTACCGACAACTATATAAGAATTAAAGTTCCATATGATTCTAGATTACAAAAAACTAAACAAGATGTATCTCTTTCAGAAATAGATAATAATTTAATTATGAATGCTCAAGTAGAAGAACTATGTATCCAACAATAAGTCATTTAATTGAAGACCTTTTTGGTGTGTTTATCCCCTTACCTATTCAAACCTTTGGGTTTTGGGTTGCTATTGCTTTTGTAGCAGCAGCATATATCATAAAAATAGAACTTGAAAGAAAAGAAAATGAAGGAAAGGTCTCTATCATAAAAGTTAAAAAAATAATAGGTCAAAAGTTAAGCAATATAGATATTGGTATTAGCTTACTTTCTGGCTTTTTAATCGGATTTAAACTGATTGAAGCAGCACTTAACTATAATGACCTAGTATTAGATCCTCAATCGTTTATTCTATCGTTAAGAGGAAATCTTTTTGGAGGAATATTGTTTGCTATATTATCTCTCTACAGCAAGCAGAAAGAAAATAAAAAACAAGAGCTTGATAAACCTAAAACTATTGACAAGGAAATTCATCCTCACGAACTTGTTGGCAACATAACAATTATAGCTGCTATATCTGGTATTATTGGAGCTAAAATATTTCATAACCTAGAGAATATCCAAGATTTCCTTGCTGATCCAATAGGACAACTTATGGCATTTAGCGGATTAACTTTCTATGGAGGATTAATCTGTGGTGCAATTTCAGTTGTTCTATATTGCAGAAAGTATAAACTAAATGTACTACATCTTATAGACAGCGCTGCGCCAGCATTAATGCTGGCTTATGGAATAGGTAGAATTGGATGTCAAATGTCAGGGGATGGAGACTGGGGTATTGTTAACCTTTCACCTAAACCAGATTGGCTTGCTATTTTCCCTGATTGGATATGGAGCTATAACTTTCCAAATAATGTTATCAATGCTGGAGTCTATATAGAAGGATGTACTGGAAGATTCTGTTCTGTCCTACCCCAACCTGTTTGGCCAACAGCATTATATGAAGTAATCATGTGTATCATCTTATTTTCTGTTTTATGGATAATAAGAAAAAGAATTAAAATTGCAGGATTACTTTTTTGTATATATCTAGTAATGAATGGTATTGAAAGATTCTTTATTGAGAAAATAAGAGTCAATACTGAATACAACATCCTTGGAGGTATTACTCAGGCTGAAATCATCTCATTTTTCCTGATTATATCTGGTTTGATATTCTCTTATTTTCTAATAAGAAAAAATAAGATTATAAATAGTTAATCTGTTTCTCTATCATCAGTATAAAAATTTTGTTCTCTAAAAACAACTACTGTAGAATTAACTTTTTATTGATAACCCCAGTACTAGTCTCTATCTCTAAGAAATAGATTCCCTTACCGTAATTATCTAAACTAATCTGCTTAGTATACTCACCAATAAATTCTTGTTTATCTTCTAAATATACTTCTGCCCCTACTACATTCAAGATTCTAATTCTTAGATCTTGTTGCTCTTCAGAGTTAAAGGATATATTAAATAGATCTCTAGATGGATTTGGATATACATTTAAGTTAGCAATAGAGCTTCCTCCTTCTAATCTTATTGATCCAGGTTGTGTCCAGAATATTGGACTCGTCCACCATGAACGATATGAAGTAATATTAGAATCACAGAAAGTCCTAGCCTGTGCTCTATATGATTCTCCAGATTGTAGACCAAACTTATTTACAAATAGTGTTGGATAGTAAACACCAAAACCTCCTGCTGTTAGCCATGTAGCTCCTGCTGTATCAACTCTAAGCAAAATTCTAGCAAAGACATAAGTCCCAGTTGTATCCCAACTAAAACGAGCTTTAGATTGATTTCCATTAAAAGTCTGAACAGCAAGATTAGTCATATCAGGACATACATCATCTGTAGTAAACTGAACAGCTGGAGAATAATTAGATGATGTTCCACCGCAGTAAAAAGCTTTCATCTTAAATTCATAAGTCGTAGATGGAGTTAGATTGAGTAACTGCTTAGTAACT
>Ga0115002_10004151_pt1 | contig 17682 bp, 14 predicted proteins | sample ArcticOcean_MG_C_8_FD_89576 | JGI IMG/M metagenome (GOLD analysis project Ga0115002, IMG submission 89576) | Marine microbial communities from western Arctic Ocean - ArcticOcean_MG_CB11_86 | ecosystem: Environmental > Aquatic > Marine > Oceanic | place: Arctic Ocean: Canada Basin | collected... | reverse complement strand
CCCCGAGATGATCCCCAATATTACTCTCCCGGGTCACCAGGTAACCCAGGCTCAAAGATTTAATCCCGCAGGAGATAACTGCGGTTGGGGTCATCGTTACGGTTTGCAGCTCACCGATGACGGGAATACTTTATCATGGCTGATGGATGGTAAGATGATGGACACCGTCGACATCAGTGGATTTTTCAGCTCCTCCCCCGGTTGTGTCGCCGATGGCGCCTTCGCCACAATCGTCGGTGGTGGCAGTTATGAACAAAATACATGGACCCTGTCTGACCTTCGGATTGAGTAATTAAGAAAACCGGACAATCGGTTCCGAGTTCCGTAGTTGCGGAACGACATCTTCCAAGCTAGTGAGCCAGAATGATAAAGGAACTGAATAAGTATTTTTACTCATCAGCGCTTTTAACTTTTTAACTTTTTGACCTTTTGACCTTTTGACCTTTTGACTAGAGTCCATGAAAATTACCGCGATTAAAACATTCATGACGCGTTGGGGAAATCGTCCGCGTGCGCTTATCAAGGTCGAAACAGATGAAGGTCTGTATGGGTGGGGAGAGGCCTATAACCACGGACCGGACCTCGCGATCAAACCGATTGCCGATTACATTTTCGAGATGATCAAAGGCGAAGACCCGCGCCGGATTGAATACATAATGTTAAAACTGTATCAGCAGTTTCGTTTTCCACCGGGGTCAATCGGGTTGGCCGCGATGTCGGCAATCGACCACGCCCTCTGGGACATCAGCGGGAAAGCTGCGGGGCTCCCGGTATATATGCTTCTGGGCGGCACGGCGCGTGATCGAGTCCAGATCTACTGCCATGCTAGCGGGGCAAACGGGAAGGAAACGGCAGAACAAGCGATAAAACTGAACGAGGAATGTGGAGTCACCGCGTTTAAAACAAGCCCCTACAGCATCGATATGAATGCCAACCGCTGGGGGTTGGTCTGCAAGGCCGCTGCCAAATACTTTGAAGAAATACGCGAACACACGAATGAAAACTGGGAGTTCGCATTCGATCCCCACGCCAAAATTTTTGAACCTATCCTCGCACTGCAACTCGCCAACGCCCTGGCACCCTACGATCCTCTATTCTACGAAGAACCACTGCGACCTGAACATATCCCGGCGTGGTCACGACTGCGATCACAAATGAAAGTTCCTCTCGCCACGGGTGAAAGTCTCTACTCCCGATTTGAATTCCTCGACCTGGTAGCAGCCCATGGCGCCGACATCATCCAACCGGACATCTGCTCCTGCGGCGGATTACTGGAAATGAAACGAATCGCCGCCATCGCGGAAGCGCATTACGTCACGATAGCCCCACATAATCCCATGGGTCCGCTCGCAACGGCGGTCAACGTTCACTTCGCCGCCAGCACCCCTAACTTTAAAATCCTGGAGTACCTACCCCCGGGAGATAACCATTGGCTGGATGAACCCTACCTACCCAAAGACGGCTACCTTGAACTCCGCGACCGCCCCGGCCTCGGGGTGGAAGTGAATGAAGAGGCGATCAGCAAGGATGACTATCTCCACTGGCAACGCACCACTCCCATTCGGCCTGACGGATCCACTGGGTATATTTAAGTCGAAAGTCGAAAGCTGAATAATAATTGATTTTCAGTTCTAAGTATTAAGTCAACTAAGCAAAACTTAACACTGCCACAGCATCTTTCACTGTTCACTGTTCACTGAACTTCTAAGTGCGGCTCGCACACGGGCTGGCGTGAAGGGCACTTCGCGGATGCGCGCACCGGTGGCGTCGAAGATGGCGTTGCCGCCAGGGTTATCGTCGATTCACCGGCGCCCATAGAATCAACGTCGGGCCGGTTTACTAGAACCGTTTCCATCTCAGGCATCTCGAAACCCAGCATCAGACTTGGGTATGTTCTCCAGTCCACCGAAGTCACCTTTTCATCGTCCCAGGTAACCTCTTCGAGTAGCGCACGACTCATTCCCTGAAGGGTTCCTCCTTCAATCTGGTTACGTAGTCCATCCGGATTGGAAATCGGACCACAGTCTATACCGGACACGAGTTTATTAACCACTATTGTCACCGTATCCTGATCGACATCGACCATTGCCGCGAGAGCGCAATAACCGTTCGACCCTTTATATAAGACACAGGCGAAACCACGTCCCGTTGCGACACCTTGTTTACTGAGACCCTTCCGGGGTATAGGACGGGGTTCCCAGTTGGCTTTCTCGGCAACGGCTTTCACCACCGCGATCAACCGTGGGTCGGATAAATGCTTGAGTCGAAAAGCCACCGGGTCTACCCCGAGCTGTGCCGCTGCTTCATCCATGAGACCCTCGTGGGCAAAAGTATTTTGGAGCCGTGATGGAGATCTCAGGGGTCCGGTGAAGAATCGCGATTCGACATTGTGAGCCAGTACCCTTTCACTCTCAATTCTACCAGTGCCACCACAGTGTCCGTTGACACAACCGGCAAGATAGGAGGGAGCTGAGTTGCGATTATTACCGAACGTACCCTTAGGTGCAGGGGCGGGAGTCCGCGGAACAAAAGCTTGTGGTTGAAAACCAGCGAGAAAACCGGTGACGACATTTCCCGGATGTTCTCTGCCCGGCCGAGCGCCTAACGAAGGATACCAGGCTTCATAATCCCAGGCAACAATCCGCCCTTTCTCATCGATACCCATTTTCTGGTCGATGATAAAAGCATAGCCATAATTCTCCCAAGCCATTTCATCTTTTCGACTGAGCTGCACCCTGACCGGTCGACCTACCGCCTGAGACAAGAGCGCGGCATCGTAGGACACAGTGTCCGCCCCATTAACTCCATAGCAACCGGATCCCATCTTAAAAATAACTCGCACCTCATTTGGCGACAGACCCAGGATCATCGCAGCTGTTTTCTTTAAGGGGTTCACCGCCTGCGTTGCCGACCAGATGGTGGCTTTGTTATCCTGCACATCGGCAACCGCGCATGAACTGCCTATTGATCCATGCATTTGATAAGGATGACGGTAAGTCGCGCTGATAATCCGGGTCGCTTTCGCGAGGGTCTCCGGAACATCATTCGAATTCACGACAAATGTATCACGTGTAGGTTTCTGGTGCCGCAGGTGTTCATAAAAATCGTTGTGTTTGGGTAGCTCAACACTTGGATCCCAATTGCAGGTGAGCTTGTTTGCTACCTGTATCGCCTGCCAGGGTTTCTCTGCGACTACGCCAACAAAGTCCTTCCTGACTACAACTTTCACGAAACCGGGAAGGTCTCTAACCGAGGCTTCGTCTACGTTGTTCAGTTTCGCACCAACAGTGGGAGGGCGGACGACTTTGCCGTGAAGCATTCCCGGCACACGCACGTTGTGGACAAACTCGAAGCGACCCGTAACCAGGTCTGGGATTTCCGAACGGGGGACAGATTTGCCGAGGACATGCCAGTCATTGGGACTAATGCGCACTGCCGTCTTATCCAAAAGAAGGTTGAACTGTTTACCCCCCACCAGTTCCCCATAGGAGACACACTTGAAAGAATCAGAAATAACACTGATCATCCCTTTAATAACCTCCAGTTTATCGAGTGAAACCCCGAGATTTTCGGCGGCCATGCGGAACAACGCTTCACGTGCAGTGGCCGCGGCCTGCGCGAGATTAGTCGAATTAAAGTTTGTCGGGTGTGAAAGACTACCGGATGTAGTCCCCTGGTCGGGTGTCAATGCGGTGTCGCACTGAATCAAATTCACGCGATGAATCTCTACCCCCAACTCTTCGGCGATGAGTTGAACTTGCGCAGTGTAAATACCCTGACCCAGTTCACACTTCCCGGTGTAGGCAGTTACGGATCCGTCCGCACCAATCGCAATCCAGGAGTCCAACTGGTCTCTGGGGACGCCAAGTCCATGAGCAGCTTCCGCTCTCGATGTCATGACTCCGGAGACTCCCACCACACTGAAGCTCACAATCAACGACCCGGCTCCCTTAAGAAAATCTCGGCGTGAAAAATTAATCCGTTTTAGCGCCGCCAAAGCATCCTGGGTCTGAATCGACTCTTCGACCGTAAGTTTTGATCGCTGTTTCATCCGGCCAAACCCTTTGCATAACGCTTGATCGCACGGATCATCCGAACGTTAGTAAAACAACGGCAGAGTACTGCGGACAACGCCTCTCGAATCTGATCATCGCTTGCCTTCGGGTTCTCATCGAGTAGGGCTTTGGCGGTCATAATCACGCCACTTAAACAGAATCCACACTGCACAGCCTGTTCATCAATGAAAGCCTGTTGAATGGGGTGCGGTTCTTCAGGGGTGCCCAAGCCTTCCAATGTCGTGATGTCTTTATCCCCCACGTTTTCGACAGGGGTTACACAAGACCGTATTGCCCGTCCCTCCACGATGACTGCACATGCCCCACACTGTGCCAGTCCACAGCCAAACTTAGGTCCACGTAATTCGAGCTCGTCATTCAAGACATAAAGCAAGGGTGTTGTCAGATCCACATCCAAAGTGTGTGAACGACCATTAACACTTAATTTGATTTCACTCATTTCCCTACCCTCATTTGACCTTCTAAATCCACTCTATGCCAAGACCAAAGACTAAAAATTTAAATTAGTTTCAATACGCTTCCTTTTTGACATTTTGACCTTTTGACCTTTTGACTCTAACAGAATGAAAACTCATAAAACCGTCATTATCGGCTGCGGACTTATGTCCCATAACCACATTCGCGGTTATTTGACCACCGGTCGATTCGAAATAGTTGCACTCGCTGATTTCCACGAATCGACGATGAAGGAGGTCGACGAAATCTTCGGTATAAAACCCAAGCACTACACTGATGCTCGAGAAATGCTGGAAAAGGAAAAGCCGGATGTTGTCTCGGTTTGCACCTGGCACATCGGTCATGCTGAATGGACGATTGCGGCAGCGGCGTTCCAGCCACAAGTCATCCTCTGTGAGAAACCGATGGCTGATAACATTGGGCGGGCGGAACAGATGATTATCGCCTGCCAACGCAATAATGTTAAGCTTGCGATCGCCCATCAACGTCGTTTTTTACCCGCCTACACTCTCGCCAAAAAACTGATTGCCGAAGGCGCGGTCGGCGATGTGACCCTCATGACAAGCATTGGCGGACAGGGGCTGCCCAATTTCTGTACGCATCAAACCGATATGTTTCGTTACATCCTCGGCGACGATGAATGCGTCTGGGCGATGGGAAACGTCGAACGGAAAACCGATCGCTGGGAGCGCAGCACGAGAATCGAAGATCGTGCAGAAGTTGTCTATCAGTTCGCGCGCGGCGCGCGCGCGTTGATCCTCTGTGACCTGACGCCCTCTCCTCTTTTTCAGGGCGCGCAAATTTACGGCACTGAAGGTATGATTCAGATGTCTGTTAACGACCTGCAACTGATGAATGCTGAAACGGGTGGTAAGTGGAAAATGCATGAGCCCGAGGGCCGCTTCACCAAACCGGGTGACGAGGCATTCGAATGGCTCGAGGGAGGTACCGCTCAAGCCGATGAACTCGCGGACTGGATTGAAGGAAAAATTGAGAACCATCGCGGTGAAGCGCAACACGGGTTCAAAGCGCTTCAGATGATCCACGCTGTTTACGAATCTGCTCGCTGTCACGAACGCGTCGACTTGCCGCTCGAAACACGTGTCAATCCTCTCGACCTCATGGTAGAATCGGGACACCTTTTACCAGAACGCCCGGGCAAATACGATATCCGGGCCTTTCTCCTGCGCGAAGAAGCGATGGAGTCCGATAAGAAAACAGATTGAAGCATGGTGAAGTTTGCACAATGGGGCACGAAACATGGCCACGCCGAGGGTAAACTAACATCTCTGTTGTCGAATCCTGAAGTCGAAGTCGCCGGAGTCTATGAACCCGATGCTGCCAGACGCCGCTCGCTCGAGGGCCAGGCCCCATGGTCTGAAGCTAATTTTTTTGATGATCCCTCGAAAATCCTGAACGACGAATCAATCATTGCGGTCGCATCCGAAGGCGCAAACATCGAGAGCCTCGACCAGACAGAAACCCTCGTCAACGCGGGGAAGCATGTCTGGTACGATAAGCCGGCTGGCAACGACTGGGAGAAATGGCAGCGCGTCGTCGCCCAGGCACGCGATCAGGGAACCCAACTCCAGATGGGATTCATGTTCCGCTATCACACCGGTTTTCAACAGGTCGCCGAATGGACCCATGACGGATTACTCGGTGAGATCACTTCAATCCGTGCGCACATGTCCACGAACCTGCCGGTGGAGAATCGTGAAGCATTTTCTATTTTCAATGGAGGGATCTTTTACGATCTCGCATCCCATATGCTTGACCAGGTCGTCTGGTTGCTGGGACGTCCTTCTAAGGTCACCTCGTTCCTGCGCAATGACAGCGAAGCGAAGGACTGTGTCGACAACTCACTCGGCGTCTTTGAATATGACGGTGCGATAGTTTTCATTGATATCTCAGCCTTCGAAACGAACCCGACGGCCCGTCGCTTTGAAGTCTACGGGACAAAAGGAAGTGCCATCATCCTGGAACCCTTTGAGCCCGGAGATCGTATCCGTCTCAGCCTCGAAAAAGCACACGACAACTTCACCGCGGGCGAACAGTTCGTTGAAGTCAAAGCGCACACCCGTCAGCAACTCTATGATCGCGAGCTCGAAGCCCTGCTTAACGTTCTCTCCGGTGAACGCCGTCCGGATCGCTCCTATGACCACGAGTTGCTCGTACAGGAAACACTGCTTCGCGCCACGGGTTATATCTGAGCGGGTTCCAGCGTGAATGCGGTTAAGCGGATATGCGTGAAAGGCCGGTTGAAAGATGGTTTACCCGTTAGGAAAATCTACAATTGTTCTAACTCTGGCACCTGAACTCTACCCACGCTGAGCCAGTCGATGGGTGGAAGAAAACTTTCTTACCTAAAACCTAACACGCGCGATAGCGCTCTTCCACTAATTCGCGCGGCCTTTATTATTGACCTTGCCACCACCGCCATTACGGCTTCGGGAGCGAAAGCGGGAGAAACCACCTCGGCCACCACCATTGCTGCGGCCTCCTCCTCCTCCTCCGCCGCCATTGCCACGGCCATATCTATTCTTAGATGGCTTGCTAGACGACGAAACGGCTTTGTCGCAATGAAAGGCATGATCCTTATCGGCTGGCACAGGATTGCCCAACAGGCGCTCGATATCCCGCAGATTGCTTCGGTCTTCGGCGCAACAAAACGAAATGGCATCACCTCTCGCCCCCGCCCTGGCGGTGCGCCCGATACGGTGCACATAAGTTTCGGCCTCCATGGGTAGATCGTAGTTGATGACATGAGTGATATCGTCAACATCCAAACCTCTCGCAGCTACATCGGTGGCGACCATCACCCGAAAACGACCTCGCTTGAAACCGTCCAGTGCTTTGGTCCGCGCAGCCTGGCTTTTATTGCTATGGATCGCAGTTCCACGAATGCCCGCGTCGAACAGCTTGTCCACTACGCGGTTGGCGACATGCTTCATCTGTGTAAAAATGAGTGCTTTATTGATCTGGGGATCACCCAGGAGAGAAACCAACAGGGCATCTTTGTTCTTTTTATTCACAAAGAGAATCTTCTGATCGATACTGTCCAAGGTAGGTTTATCCGGCGTTATCGTCACTTTTACCGGGTTGCGGACCATGGTATTAGCCAGATCCCTCATTTTCGGAGCCATGGTGGCGGAAAAAAACAGGGTCTGACGCTCCTTCGGAATTAAGGCCATTACACGCTCGATGTCGGGTATAAATCCCATGTCGAGCATACGGTCCACTTCGTCGAGAATAAATACTTCCACTTGATTCAGGTGGATATGTCCCTGCTCGATCAGATCAAGTAAACGGCCGGGGGTGGCGACAAGAATATCGACCCCACGGTTCAGTGCCTTGACCTGGTTAAACTGGCTGACTCCACCGAAAATCACGGTATGACGGATGCGGAGAAATCGACCGTAGGTTTTAATACTATCCCCGATTTGCGCCGCGAGTTCGCGGGTGGGTGCGAGAATGAGCGACAAAGGTGTTCCTCTCTGAAACTTACGTGATCTGCCAGCAATCAGTTGCAGAAGTGGTAAGGCAAAGGCAGCAGTTTTGCCGGTTCCGGTCTGGGCACAGCCCAGCAGGTCTCGTCCTTCAAGCAGATGCGGAATGCATTGCTCCTGAATGGGGGTGGGGGTGACATAGCCCTCGGCGCTTACAGCCCGCTGAATCTCCGGAAGGAGGGTACCAAAGGCACCTTCAAGCGGACGCGGTTCTTGTTGAGGGACATCATGTCCGTTGTGCGCACGTGGCGCATGACTATTTTCTTTCATATATTTCCAAGTCCGGGATGATACAAATCTCTACCTGCCGGACGCGTGGAAAAGAAAGGACCGCATTAATCGCGGTGATTGTGCGTCCTTACTTTAAAAAAAGTCGGATGCACGGTTTAAAGTGAGAAAGACTTTCCCACTAAGAAGAGGTCATATTAGAACCCTTACTCCCACATGCAAGTACATATTAGCATTTCTTTTCAGCCCAGATAATCCGGGAAATACCAAAAAAACCGACACTTAAGATTACTATATTCAGTGTAAAGTAAATGACCAACACTTAACACGCACGACAGTGCCCCTCCGAGTAAGATACTTATTCAATTCCATGAGCCCCGAAGGGGGATTGATGTACGACGTTTGATATTTGATTTTTGATGTATTGAAATTTCCTTCGCACGTCTCAAATCGAATATCGGCTACCGAGGGCAAAGCCTGACATCCCCCAATCGTACATCTATCTTTTTGATATTCGATATTTGATGTGCGAGGGATAAATCTTTCTCCCTTTCCGCCTCTCAAAAATCCCAGTGATCATAAACAATTGACAGGTCAGGTTATAAAGGGTTATCGAATCGGGTCTGTCCTCTTAACCAATCGCTTGGGTCTCTGGCGAATGGATCTTTCCACCCTTAAAAGAAATTGGATTTACAAATGAAATTTAAAATTGGTGTGAACTGCGGATCGTTGGCATTCTCGCTTTTAATGAGCACTTGTCTGTTTGGTGAAGAAATTGATTCGAAACGGCTCATTGAAGCCGCGAAAGAACCGCAGAATTGGATGACTTACAGCGGAACTTACAATGCCTGGCGTTACAGTCCGTTGGATCAAATCAATCGGAAAAACGTAGACCACCTGGCTCCGGTCTGGGTTTTTCAGACCGGCGTCGTAGACGGCGGATTTTCGTGCACACCGTTAGTTGCGGATGGTGTAATGTACATCACCTCCCCCTGGAATCGTGTGTTCGCGCTCGACGCCGTAACCGGTAAGGAGCTCTGGCACTACTACTACCCAGTGCCTAAGGAATTTGGATTACTTTACGGGCCCTGGAACCGGGGAGTCGCCCTGGGTCACGGACTGGTCTACATGGGGACGATCGATAATCACCTGCTCGCCCTGGACATGGAGACGGGAGAGGAAGTCTGGAAAGTGGAGATCGAAGATGTCGACCAGTGCGGCTGCAATATCACTGGGGCGCCCCTGGTAGTGAAGGACAAAGTCATCGTCGGTGTCACGGGTGGAGACTCCGCGCACCGGGGATACCTCAATGCTTTTAACGCAAAAACGGGCAGGCACGCCTGGCGGTTCTGGACTATTCCGGAACCGGGAGTGGAAGGTCACGAGACCTGGCATGGGGATAGCTGGAGATATGGAGGTGGCGCTACCTGGATGACGGGGTCCTATGATGCGGATCTCAATCTGCTCTACTGGGGTGTGGGTAATCCCGCGGCTGATTTTTATGGAGAAGACCGCAAGGGGGATAACCTGTATACCGATAGTATTGTTGCCCTGGACCCAGACACTGGGGAACTGAAATGGTATCACCAGGAGATCCCCCATGATGTCTGGGATTGGGACGCGGCCTATGAATGCGTTTTACTGGATTTGAAAGTTGATGGCGTAAAGCGCAAACTGCTGGTTAACCCGAATAAGGGTGGCTACACCTGGGTAATGGATCGAACCAATGGGGAGTTCATAAACGCCTGGCCTCTCGCTGAAAAGATCAACTGGATCAGTGGAATCGATGCAGAGGGCAATCTATTGGATCGATTAGAACCGAAGGTGGGTGAGCAGACGATCATCTGCCCCTCGATCGGCGGAGGACGCAGTTGGAACCACGGAGCCTATAGCCCGAAAACGGGACTGTTTTATACAACGGGTATCGAGTGGTGTCAGAATTTGACGGTACAGGAAGAGAAACCAAAACCGGGTGAAGTCTTTATGGGTGGACTCTTCGAGCTTCGGCGAACACCTGAAGGTGAGGCATGGAGCCACTTCGATGCATACGATCCGGTTACCGGAAAGAAGAAGTGGAGCTACCGTTCGAAATATCCCCTACTCGCTTCCGCCGTTGCAACGGGAGGCAATCTTGTATTCACCGGTGACCCCGAGGGAGATTTTTTTGCCCTCGATGCAGTCAATGGCAAGAAACTTTGGAGTTTCAACACCGGTTCAGGTCATCGTGGTTCACCTATGACATACGCGGTCGACGGAAGACAGTACATCGCGGTTCCCGCTGGTTGGGGTTCTGCTGTCGCCGGCATCATGCCGCAAATTTGGCCGGAGATTGAAGACTTTCCGAGTGGTAGCGCCCTATTCGTTTTTGCGCTCAGTAAATAATAAGTTCCTCCACCACCTCCACGTTACGTCATCTAAAGTGTCATAACATGCGCGGTTACGCTACGAGGCCGAGTCGAATTTGGCTGGAAAGATTGATCTTCAGTCTCCTCATCGTGTGTGTGTCTCTCTCTCCAAGTCTATTGACTTCGGAGGTGCCCATCGCTTCGACCGCGGACATCAACTTTCTTAAAATGGGGCGCGCTAAATTTGAGCAGAGCTGCTCGGTAGGCTATTGCCATGGAAAAGCAGGGCGCGCCGGTAGAGGTCCTCGCTTACGGGGGAAAAACTGGGACAGTAAATATTTGATTAAAGTGATAGAGAATGGTGTTCCAAACTCATCCATGGCCGGTTGGAAATCCCGACTCAGCGGGGAGGAAACCCGAGCGATCGCAGCTTATATTGGAACCCTTTCAAAACTGGGCCCGAACGATCCGGAGCCTCCGCTTACCGATTATATCCTGTCATCTGATTTCTCGATTCCTGCGCCGTTGCATAGACCCGCACCTAAGCCCGTCACAGACAATCAACCGGCAGATGAGAATGATCCCTCGGTTATTAAAGGCGATCCGGTAAAAGGGAAGGCGTTGTTTTTTGATCTCAGCGATGACTTGAATTGTGCTGCCTGCCACCGGTTCAATAGCAATGGCACAAATGTTGGACCCGATCTAAGTGGTATTTCAGGGAGATCAGCGCGTGAGATGCTCAAAGATATTATCCTACCCAATGCAGTCTCTACCGATGCCGGGCAACTCTTTTCGCTAACGACGCTAGAAGGTGAGCAACTTGAAGTGGTAAAAGTCGGTGTAAGCTCCACACGTACTAAAGTTTACGACGTCACGAGTCTCCCCCCTGTCCTGAGGTCGATAAAAACAGACCAGATTAAAAGCTTTGAGTTAATACGTCCCTCAGCCATGCCTGAGACCTATGGCCAACGCTACACTCTTGTGCAACTGTTGGACCTTATTGCCTTTTTGAAATCAAGCGAAGGAGAACCGGTAACTATGAATGATTTATTTTAGAACTTAATTAATTGGAAAGAATAAACCACTGATGACGCGGATAACACGGATATAAAAAAGGAGAAGGATTTTTTACAGGAAGAACGGGAAGGACGGGAAGATCGAATAGCAGAGATCACTAAGATTATAGCCAACATCCGCGCCTATCCGTGATATCCGCGGTTAATATCTCTTTAATTCTAAATTCTAGAGTTCCAAATTTCTTTTTTGTGCATCTTGTGGCTATCACTTCTTTTCCTCCCCGCCTTTCTCGATCTTCCTGTAAAATTCACAGTAAAATCCTATAGCCAGCTTAAAACCTAATACTTAAAACTTAACACTTATGAATGCTTGCGCTCTCAGAATCGATTTGCCAACTTCTGTGCGATGAAGATCGCAAAAGTTGAACAGTTTTTTCCGCGTCCACGTATACGTTTCGTAAAAGTAACCACCGACGATGGCCTCGTCGGTTGGGGAGAAACCACACTCGAGGGTAAACCAAAAAGCACTTCGTCCGCGGTCGAAGAGTTGGCAGATTATTTGATCGGCAAGGACCCGCTCCGCATCGAGCACCACTGGCAGCATATCTACCGCTCGGCATTTTTCAGAGGTGGCCCTATCCTGATGACCGCGCTCTCAGGGCTCGATCAGGCGTTGTGGGATATTGCGGGCAAGCACTACGGTGTGCCCGTATATGAACTGCTGGGCGGTCCGGTCCGTGACCGCATCCGCGTCTATGCCCACTGGGGAATCCACGACCTGAGCGACGAAGGATTAGATGAAGCAAAAAAGCGATTGAATTGGCTTCAAAAAAGTAATTACACCGCATTTAAAACGGGGCCCGGTGGCAAGTGGCGTGGCCATGAGCCGCCCGCGGTTATTGATGAATTTGTTAAACGCGCATACTTGATGCGCGAATGGGTCGGTCCGAATATTGAACTGGCTTTTGATTTTCACGGAAAGATGACGCCTGCGCTCGCGATTGAGATTTGCCATGAGATTAAAGGGATGCGTCCGCTCTTTGTCGAAGAACCGGTTCCGCAAGAAAACGTCGACGCGCTCAAACAGGTCTCGGACAACGTGCCTTTTCCCATTGCGACTGGGGAACGACTGCTCTCACGCTGGGAATTCCGCGAAGTGTTTGAGAAACAGGCCGTCGCCTTCATTCAGCCTGACGGCTCACACGCTGGCGGTATCACTGAACTCAAGAAAATCGCCAACATGGCTGAGGTCTACTACATTCATGTCCTCCCCCACTGTGCCATCGGACCGGTTGCATTTACGGCGTGTATGCACGTCGACGCGGTGATACCCAACTTCCTCGCCCAGGAACAAATCGATCAGGGCCTCGGTGAAGGCATGTTCAAAGATCCCTGGCAGGTTGTAGACGGGCATATAGAATTACCGACCAAACCCGGTCTCGGTTTCGAAATGGATGAACAGGCGGTGGAAAAGAATATTGATCAATACTCAGAAGAACTGGGCGGTGAATACTTTTACGAAACCGATGGCAGCGTAGCTGACTGGTAGGTGTAAATGAAGAATGTCCGTAGTCGAAGGTTTATCTCTTATATAAATGCAAAGGTGGAACGCGCTGTCCCTAGCGCGTTTGAATTTATAATTGATTTATAATTAGTGCCAGGGATCAGCCCGCTCCGTTATTCGTATATCTTTCATTATGATTTTCGAGGGTTGATGTTCGAGGGGGAATGATATCCGACGTTTGATATCCGATATTCGAATTGCGAATTGTTGAATCTACATCGTATATCACATATCAAATATCATAAATCGAATATTTTCCACCCCGAACCCTGCCCGCCCTGAGCGCAGTCGAAGGGAACCCTTCTTGTTTACCACAGTTTCTCAGGACGATTTACGTAAACGCAACACAGAGAGAATATTCTCATTGTCCAGCGCCAGCGCGTGATCTAATGCCGTCTTAGATTGAGCATCAGTTGCGTTTATGTCTGCTCCCGCGTCTAGTAAAATTTGTGTCACCTCGCTACAATCATTTTTCTGAGAGGCATTCATAATAAGTGGAGTGAAACCAAGGAACTCGGAACCCGCTTTGATATTGCGCGCATTTACATCAGCTCCCCTCTCCAGAAGCAGCCTGACGGTTGCAGGTTCGTGCTCCGATGCCCATTGTAATGGTTTACCGCCAATCCAGTTAATCTCGTCCGATTCGATGTCAGCGCCTGCATCAAGAAGAAGCTGCACAATTTCCACATTACCGTTATGCGCGGGCCAGTGCAGAGGCGTGTCGCCAATCCAACCACGCTGGTGAACGGCAAGGGGGTCCATTTCAATGTGCTTGCGGACAAGATCCGTCCAACCCGACCGGGCAGCCAGATTAATCGTCACTCCCAGTTTATTTGTTCCCTCTGCTCTGTCTGGAATTTCCTTTAGAAAATAATCGACAACAGATGGATGCTTGTTCCATTCCGCAATGATTACGGGCGGATAGGTTGCGAGGGGATTTGAGTAGACTTCGGCCCCGCGCTCTACAAGTAAACTGACAATTTCCAGATGGCCATGTTTGGCAGCGCAGTGTAACGCCGTAAACTCATCCCACTTCTCACTATCTTTGTTTTTGACATGAATCAAATCGGGGCACTCATCGAGGAGCCGAGTAACTTCATCGATCTCCCCTTCTTCGATTGCCGGATACAGCGATTGTAAATTCATTTTCAAAAACCTTCCTTTCAGTCCTGAGATTAGAATAGCCAACAGGCATTTTGCAAGTTTCAGTTATAACGAGATCATAAATAAGAAAACAGGGTGGAACGCGCTGTCCCCAGCGCGTTTGTATTTATATTTGATTAATTTTTAGTGCTAGAGATAAACCTTCGCCAAGGTTATGGCGGACAGACAGCCTGTTCTACCTAAAACCCTTGGCACGCATTAGTGAAACGACGGCGGCTAACACTTAAAACTTAACACCGCTACTGCCACCTTTCACCATTCTTCTATCTACCAGCGAGTAGCTCCTCAAGGATTTTCGCGTATCGGAACTGACGCAGGGTTTGCCGGCCGGCGAGGAGAATCAAAATCACCACGACGAAGTGAATACTTGAGGGTGTTCCCGTTTGCGTGACGGCTTGCCAGGTATAGAACACGCCTTAACCTACGCCCAAAATAACACTAATTATTGAAAGCGTCAGGTAGAGCTGCTTTCGCCGGATGGCCCGCTTCGCGAAATTGATTTCAGATTCAGTCATGGTAGGGACAATACCTGGGAGTCAAAACGTCAAAAAGAGGGAGAAATATGAAATAGACTTTTGACTTTCGATAAAATCTAACACTACTTCAGCATCTTCACTGTTCACTGTTCACTGTTCACTGTTCACTGTTCACTGTTCACTGTTCACTGTTCACTGTTCACTGGCGCTTCAGCGCCTCCCCCTGCTAATACCTTCTTCGATTAAATTTTTCTATTGTACGGGTCATCTTCTTTTGCGCTTCTTCCATCGCTTCGGTTGGTGTTACAAAGCCCATTAACGCTCGTTCCTTTTCATAGTTCCATATGGCAGCCAGTTCTGATAGATGGGGTACACGAGGAGTAACATAAATATAGTCTTTTGCTTTGAGCAGAGCTTTTAAATTCAGGGGAGGACCTCGGTGTTCAGCGATGAATTCCGCTGCAACCCTTAAATTGGAGGGAAGACAGGTATACGCGTTCGCTTTTTGAAATTCATCACCGAAAAAAACTTTACACAGTTCCCAGGCTTCATCGGGATAGCGTGTATCCGCGGAAATAACAATCGCCGAACTTGAGGCCCATTGTGCACGCCGTTTCACTTTAGGGCAGAGGACATAGTCCCAGTCCATCATTGAAAACTTCTCAATCAATCGTGGTCGCTGCGTATCAAATATATTTATTATCGCATAACGCCCCTGGATAAAAGGGGTATATATATCAGGTTGTAGTCTTCCCTCCTGAAGTTGCATTTCCACTGATGGTTGAACTTTATATTTATGGGCGAGATCAATATCCGTCTGGATAAATTTAATCATCTCTGGAGTGTTGCAGAGCGCTCGCTGACCGTCCGTAGATATAAACTCGGCACCAAAAGAAGCAGGGTATAACCCGCCACGGAAACCATATTGATCGATTCGACCATCGCCATCTTTGTCGATCGTCAATTTTTTAGTGATCGCCAAAAACTCATCAAAGGTCCAGTCATCCGAGGGATAGGGTATGCCCGCCTCATCAAAGAGTTTTTTATTGTAAGCATAGATGTTCATTTGAATGCCATAAGGAACACCATATTGCCTGCCATTTACGCGGTACCAACTGAGAGAATGAGGTAAGAAATCTTCTGTATTAACCTCTTTATTCACCTTATCGGTGATATCGAGAAATGCACCGCGGTCAGCAAATTCCGCAAAGCTTTCTCCCATCCACATTAAGTCGGGTGCCATTTTTCCTGCCATCATGGTCAACATTTTCTGGTAATAACGACCAAATGGGGTTTGTAATTCCACCTCAATATGCGGGTGCGTTTGCCTAAATGACTCAACTGCGGCTTTGAATATTGGCCGTCTATAGCGATCAACATTGATCGCGAGAACGAGATGAACTTTCCCCTCCGCACTTTGTTCACGATGGGACCTGTAATAACCCCAGCCTAGAAGCAATACTCCGATTACCGCTACCCCCAGGAGTATTTGCGGTAGCGTACTTTTAAACTTTGATCTCAAGTATTCCATTTAATAAGTATGAGCTAAATGGGTGATGCGCGTGTTAGGTGTGCAGTAGCAGTTTTAAGTTTTAGGCGAAAATAAAGAGAGGCTAATCCTCTTTGACTACCAGCCCTCCAGCTGAAATCTGATGCTTCATTCTCTACCTGGTTTTCTCTTATGAATGCCGATCTTATTTCCATCGGGATCAGAGATGATCGCTATGTAACAAGACCAGCACTCTGCGGGCCCAAGATCAATGCTGACACCGCAGTCCTTAATGTGCTTGATAGCTTCGTCAAAGTTTTCGACTTCAAGTGAAAGTCCAGAACTTGGAAACTCAGGTGATTTTCCATCCTCCCATGCGGTTGTGATAGCGAGCGTATGGGGACCTATTTCATATTCGAAAAAGCCACTATCGGAATCTAATTCTCCATCGATTGCATTGGGCGGTGGGAGTCGAAGCACTTCTTCATAAAATTTTCGTGCGCGCTGCATACTCTCTACCGGATGTCCGACAAATGCGAATTCAGTAATTTTCATACTCATTTACCTTTCTTCTAATAAGAATGCATACCCTGATCCCGTTCAACTCTCAACAACCCGGCCGCGGTCAGTCCACCGGTTGTGAATATCACCGCGCGATCGAGAAACTCGCGTCGGCTGATCAAGCCGTGTGCATAGCCGTCGTACAAGTCCAAAAGCTTTTGATCGTAGGGATTCTTTTTTGTCATTTTCATATTTAAAAAGTCAACAGATCAAAGGTCAAAAGGAATATGTGTATGTGCAGTTGGATTAACTTGCATTGTACATTCTGGATCGTAATTTTCTCTTATCATTGCAAAGGGGATCAATCGACAATTGCTAGACTGAGTCAAATAGTAGTCCCATACGCTCAACAAACAATTCATCATACCACAGCAAAGGAAAAAAATGTATTCTATATTCGTCACTATTAACGTTAAACCGGAAAATGTTGAAGCGTTCAAAGAAGCCAGCCTTGGAGACTCGCAGGGATCCGTGCGCGACGAACCCGGGTGCTTTCGCTTCGACATTCATCAGGACTCGGAAATCGCCTCACGGTTTTATCTCCACGAAGTCTACCGCGATAAAGATGCTTTCCAGGCCCATCTCGAAACACCACATTTTCTTGTATGGAAAGAAGCCGTCGCCCCATTTTTTGATGGCGAACCCTCGAAATATGATATGCAGACCGTCTTCCCCTCTGATGACGGCTGGGAAAAACAGAAAGCCGGTTTGTTGAACTTTTAGTCCTTATATCCGACAATTTTCGATATGCGATTTATTGAATAAGAAGGGTGGAACGCGCTGTCCCTAGCGCGTTTG
>Ga0115002_10004149_pt1 | contig 17686 bp, 14 predicted proteins | sample ArcticOcean_MG_C_8_FD_89576 | JGI IMG/M metagenome (GOLD analysis project Ga0115002, IMG submission 89576) | Marine microbial communities from western Arctic Ocean - ArcticOcean_MG_CB11_86 | ecosystem: Environmental > Aquatic > Marine > Oceanic | place: Arctic Ocean: Canada Basin | collected... | reverse complement strand
TCAGTATCTATCAGAAGACTTCATGATATCAATAAATCTGGTTGGTGGATATTTTTCCCAGCTACTACTGTAATATTTTTCATTCTTGGTTTTTTAATTGCTTTAGCAATTAATAGTTTATTTGTAGGTATTGTTATTTTGTTCGTCGGTTTTATGCCTTTGATTATTTTTATATATTGGACTGCATTAAAATCAGGAGACCTAGAAACTAATAGATTTGGATCTCCTTCAAATTAAGTTTTTAAATTAAAACTGAACAACTGTAAAATTTAACCCTGGTTCACCTGGTCCAATATAACATCCATCAAAATCAATTGAGTTAGTAGCATCTATATTCCATGCGATTGATTGGCCAGTTCCTGGCGTGTACGATCCACTTAAAGGCCAAATAAAATCAAATGAGTCTTTTGTAACATTACTACATGCCTCGCAGTCAATATTATCTACAGCAGCTTGAATTATTTGCTCACCGTATTTTGATGCATCGGTTGTTCCTTTTGAATATCCGGGCTCAACTTTTGTTGGAAAGCTCCAACAAGAACCATTTGTAGCTTTAATCACAAATTTCATGTCTACGTTAAACTTTACATGAGAATACGAGTTTGATCCAAGATTTGATTTTTTAAGATCTATAAGTGTCCCAACATTAGTAGTAAAGTAAGGATCAGCAATATTTATTCTAGAACCTCCACCTATTTTTATACCATTGCTACAATCACCACTTTGACATAAAAAAATCTCATTAAATTTTACACCATAAACTTCTATGTTAGGAACTGCCTTTAGTGATAGAGATATTAGGAAAGAGAAAAAAAATGCAATAATTATATGTTTCATAGTTTGCCCTTTTTATAATGTTCTTTTATTTTTCTTTATGGTAATATTCATATCAAATTATGAAAAGTATAAAAGGTTTTTCTTTAATAGAGTTGCTTGTGGTCGTATCCCTCATAGGGGTTCTCAGCGCTGTTGGTTATATTGGATATAATGGATATATAACCGCTTCTTATGCAAAAGTAGTTGAGTATGAAAATGCGACTATGAGAAATGCAACTGAAGTTGGAAAAATAACCCCTTGTGTTACAGATTGTATAATAATTGTAGGAAATAATAATTAGTAAATTGTAAACGATTAATTTGGAGCATAATTATATAATCGGAATACTAGGTATACTATCTATTCTTTTAGGTAGTTTTTATAATGCTCTAATTTATCGGATCCCTCGTCGTCTTAGTTTTATTTTACCTTCTTCTAGCTGTCCTCTATGCAATCAGTCTATTAGGTGGTTTGATAATATTCCAATTTTGTCTTTTATTATTTTACAAGCTAAATGTCGTAATTGTCATAAAAGTATTTCATTTAGATACTTGATTGTTGAAATTTTATCACCATTATTAATGATCGTTATTATTTTTAATAGTGAGTCTTTAAAAAATATAATTATTGATTATTCTTTTTTTTCTTTTTTATTACTTATTTTTTTCATCGATCTTGATCATAAAATAATCCCTAATAGTCTTACTTATACTTTGGCAATAATTGGAATTATTTTAAATTTTTTTTATTTTAATTTTTATGAAGCTATATACTCTACTTTTTTAGGAGCATTTATTGGTGGGGTTCCAATACTTTTATTGATGTACATTTTTAAGAAAATAAGAGGCGTTGATGGAATGGGAATGGGTGATATTAAATTATTTATTGTGCTGGGCATTTGGCTTGGCTGGTTTGGGGTGTTATTAATTATTTTTATTTCTTCTATGTTAGGTTCTTTATTAGGAATTGTAGGAATTATGACGAATAAAGTTAAGTTTAAACAACAACTGCCTTTTGGTCCTTTTATAGTTATTGCAACTGTGCTGTATTATTTTTATAAAGAAGAAATTTTAGCTTTATTGTTAATTTAATTTTATCTTAGTTCTCTCCAAGATCTGTCCATACTTTGACTTTTTGAACTTTGAGCAACACCCATTTTTGTTAATTCTCCTGTTCCTCCTTCATCAATTGCTGTAACGCTGTCTCCTAGAACTTGACCAGCGGTACTCGATCCTGAAGTATCTGCCATATCGCCTAATGCCGAACCAGTTATAACTTGTCCTTTGTCACCTGCTGCATCTGAAACATTGCTTTGGCCAAAATAAATGAATTCTCCATCTGTTTCCGCAGATGTTAAAAGTCCTTTACCTAAATTAATCTGAACACTTGACCCTGCTGGACACATATAGTTATAGACTCCCATTGAAGCATCCCCTGGTTCACAGGAATTCTGCATGTTAGGTTCATAAATACTAAAATATAGATAACCTCCTGTTAAAAGAGCTTTTTCACCAACAACTCGCTCTCCTTGATTTAAGGTAATTTTCCAACCCGGCAATTCCTTTGATAAATCTGGACAATCATATTGCGGTTTATTACCAGATGAGAAAGAAGGATTTACCCCATTAAAGCAGCTTTCAGTATCATACAATGCGGTACCCGTATTATCTATACTATCATGAGGAAGAATAGTTCCCTGGTTGCCAAAATATGGAAACTCAGGATCAGTTAATCCATATAGATAGTTTTGAATTGTTGTGTTTGCTTCACCAATATTTTGCACATTACCTGTTCCGTAATACAACCTTAATATACCGTCAACGTAGGAACCATCAAATTGTGTTGTTTCATCTATAGTTGCTAATATGCGCTGGAAATTTCTATTTTCTCGGATAAAATCACTACCATTATCAAAAAGTAATTTTTTTTGACCAAAAACATCATTTTGGGCTGCCGTTTTAGTAAGATCTACTTTCCACACTCTATTATTAATATCTGCAAAATATACTAATGCACCAGGCTCCATATCAAATGCTGTTGAAGCGTCATTAGTAATTACAGTTAAATCACCTGGCATGGAATTTGGTAAGCTCATAGAACCACCGGGTATATTTATTTTTTTTGCAATAGAGCCATTATAAAATGTACCATCTGATTCAGATGTATAATTTTCCAAATTAAGAAGATAGATTGCAGATCCTACATTACAATCAGCACCACCATTATAGCCACCTCCAATTATAGCGACCCAACGCTTTTCACCATTATCTAAATCTAAAAGATATATATCTGGTTTCCCCCAAGCTTGTCCTAAAGCAGAATAATCATACCGCAGCGTTTGTTTTGTTGCATTAAAATCTATAGTATTATTGGTACCACAACTTGAGGGCTGTGATACCATAGCCCCAATAGAATGCGTTGCATTCATACTATTAGGATTATCATCATTAGCTTCATCTTGTCTTGAAACTCCGGTCAAGGTATTGTCGGATATCCCACTATAGGTCATGACTTCTCCATCAACACTGATCCAGCACTTTTGAGGACAACCTTCTGTGTTATAACCTGATGCATCATCTACTGGGATAGATGTATCTGTTGTTGAAATGTCTGCAGTCAAGGTAGCGACTGGTTGTACATTAGGGATTGCGTAAGTAGTTGTTTTTTTATAAGTCCTTGCGGCAGTAATTGCACAATTTACTCTTGTATATTCAGTATGCCACAAACTTGTTTTTGTAAGATCGGAAGATTTATCATTTTCTATAGTAAATAAGTGAAGCGGTTTATCAACATTAGTTATATCAAGCGCAGTATAGGAATTTCCACCTCGACCTAGAGGAACAACAACAATAGATTTCCAAACGGCTGCATCACATCCATCATCTACTGTTAAAATGTCTTTTACAACTGGAGAGCCATCAACACCATACATACTACTAATTACTGACTGTTTTGAACTCACATTTGTTACGATTGCGTCTTTGAGATGTTGAGCAGCTTCTGAACTATTAAAACCTCTAGTTATACCAGTGATTGAAGTATCTGTTTTACTCGTATAGCGCATATATTCATCATCTACCTTTATAACTCCTTCTGAAGGAAATTCAGAAGCATCGCCGACATCTAAAGACGTTATGCTGTCAGAAAAATCGCCTTGTGAAGCAAAAGTTGTATTAGTTGATTTTCTGCTACTTAAGCTAGATTCGAATTTATTTAGTAAGCTTGGGGGAATAAAGGACCATTCTTCAGTTCCGTTAGCATAATTAAAAGCATGCAACATTCCACCGTTAGAGCCAACTAATACAATTTTTTTTCTATTTTTTTGCATGTTTTTAAAATCATCATATCCGTTCATAAATCTATATTTTGTTTCACTATCTTCTGCAAAAGCATAAGAGGGGGCAGATGGAGGCTCAAGAATTAATGGTTTAGAATGATATATATCAAATAATTTGTAAGTAATCTCGTCAGACTTATAAGTAGCTGGATCTCCTTTTATAAAAGTACCGCGACTTTCTCTAATACAAGAGTTAGTTTCTATGTCGTAGGCTAAAGGACTATTAATTAAGGTGTCAAAATTTCCAGTGCAGTTATAATTTTCATCATACGTATCCCATCCTCGAATATAGTTTATAAGATTAATAATATCTCTTTCATCACACAAATTACTGTCACACATAAAATCTTTTAAATATGATGCATAAAATGGATGAAAATTATTTAAATATTTTTTTGTTCCATCAGAATAAGAATTAGTAAGATCGGCCGAAGAGATGGGGACTTCCATATTTCCACCAGTATCCTCAACAGTAAACATTTTTCTTGCAGTGGGTAAGGTGGCGTTTAATATTTCATGACCTTTCCATTCAGGGTTTGCTGCAACTACACCATCCTCTATTTTATATTTACTTAATTTTCCTTCCCACGGAGACCCTTCTTTATATGAGAAAGTAGCCTGCATAACATATGTTTGCTCCGTTCCTCCTGTGTAATCTAAATCGATAGTTGGTGATGCGAAGGTTAATACTGAATTAACTGAAGTTCTTAGAGCTTCTCGTAATTTTTGAACGAGACCAGCTTGATCTGATGCGTATAAGACACCAGGTTTTTTTGGATTAGGCGGTGTTTCTGCAGGTCCTGTTCCTCCTACGGTTGCGAGCTGATTAATGCTAGGATGCATTGAAGAATCAGATCCTATTGCAATTATAAATGTTTTTATTGCCTGATCACCTTCAAGCATTTTTGTTAAATAACTCTTTGCCTGTTGTATTTTTTGACTTGTAGCGCTTCCAAGAAGTAAGACGACAAAATTCTTTTGACAGCCCGTTGCGTTAGTTAGCGCAGGGGTCATTTGGTCTTGCCAACTATATAAAGGGCTCCCACTTTTGTTAAAGCTTTTTATTGAAATTGGAGTATCAACAGCACCCCAATAATTATCACATACCGATGTTCCAAGATCAGGTGTTTGGATGCCTGAAGGATTACTAAGCGCTGTCTCTATATACGTAACAATATCAGATTTTCCTTGATCAGAAACAGGAACGAACATTTTTTGCTCACCGGCCCATCTATGAAATGCCATAAGACCAAATCTTGCACTTTCATTGAGCTCGGCATCATTCATGATAGTTTTAATAGCATTTTTGGCAATTTGTAATTTAGTTGCATCGCCTGTTGTAAAGGTGCTCACAAATTCACCATCAGGGGTCATAGTTTGAATACGTTTATTTTGTGTATCAGCAATGAGAATGTTGCCACTAGTCGGATCAACATTACCACCCCATGCTTGTTTAAATTGAAGAGGGCCATTTCCCTCACCATTACCATAGCGTGTAATAATTGAACCATTTGAGACATTTATTTTGCAAATTTTTCCGTATCCTCTTTCGGTAACATATAAAGAACCATTAGTATAAGCTGTCATTTCTGATTGGCGGCAAGAGTTATTTTGCCATTTTTTTGTGAATGAATTAGTCCCGCTCCATTTTTGTGTTCTGTTTCCATACCATATAGTTGTGTACCAATTATCACTATCATCAAATGTGATAAAGTCAGGACAACCAGTAGAAGCATAAACTCCCGTATCAGTAAAACTGCTGCTGGGATTTCCTGTTGGTTTAATATATTTTCTTACACCTGAGCAGTTTGCAGAAACCATCCAATCACCACTAGAATGAACAGCTACATCTAAAGGAGAACTAACCTGTCTTTTTTTGACTACATAGCCCGGTGAAGAACATTGAGTATCTAGAACTCGACCTGTACATATTTTAGCAATCCAAGAGTAAGCCCAGTCCGCACAATAAATAAACTTATCCGTTTCATCTGTCCGATCCATACCACAACCAAACATTCTCATTGTGTTGGTTTTGACTTTAACGGTGTTTTGAAACGTTCCTTCTGCACTATATCGAAAAAGATTTCCACCGTAACCACCAACGACATAAATATCACCGTTGTATCCTATAGCTACATCATTAGGTCTATTATCAGCACAAGATAATCCGGCACATTGATTCATAGTATGAGAGTAATCTAATAAGAAAAGGATATTGTTTTTTATATCTGCCTCTCCCGTTCCAGGCGGAATGGCTTTGGCAAAAACATTATTAGATAAAAAAAATAAAAAAAAGATTGTTAAAATTTTTTGCAATGATTTAGTTGTCATATTTATCACTTATACTCAATCTGAAGTTATACATTTTTTCTTGGAAATTAGGATCAGGACCTTTCTCAATGTTTTCATAATATGCATCAAATAAATCATCATAGCTTTTAGAGATGATTTTTACGACTTGAAAAATTTCATAGGGAGCTTTCGTATATTCAGCAAAAATTATCCTATCATCGAGTTCCCAAAAAAAATTATTTTGTTTAGATGTAAGGTCCTTAGATACTTGATCAGTAGCTTCTCCATATTTATCTTTAGTCCAATCAATTAAATTTAAAGTTTCTTTTTCTATAGAAACAATTTTTATTTCTACTAATTTATCAGATAAAAATGAATAGGTAGAAAAGAGATCCTCAAAATCATTATTTGTACACAAGGAGTTTTTTTCCAGCATAACTTCTTCTAATCCCCATTCTCCCGGAACTACAATAAGTGATGTTCCAAATTTTGCTTTAAATGTGTCTATAGAATTTCCAAAAGTTTGGTCAAACGAACAATTAGCAAGCGATATAGATGTAAAGCTTAGTAAAACCACTAATACTTTGAGAAAAATTGAAAACATAATAAGGATATACTACCCAAAAGGTTTTTTTTCTAGTGTTTTAATATGAAAATATAAGATTTATTATCTACATTGATTAAGTATGCAAATAATTAAAAAAATTTTTAAATAGAAAAACTATGAAAATTTCACTTTTAAGTTTATTTTTTTTTCATATATAAACAGTTTATGAGTTTTGATTATTTCTTCTTCTTCAATATTTGTCTTACGGCTTTGACTATCTTCATTCTTATTTATTCGTATTCTCTTAAATTTTTTCCTACTGAATGGAGAAATAAGATCAAACAAGACTCGTTGGTTGGAATGGCTATAATATTTTCTTCTATGGCTACTTTATTTTGTTGGATTATTTATATTTATTTTATTGTTTTTTATTAAAAAAAATTTAATTTTTATTTTTCAACGTTGCTAATAGTCTCAATAGTATTTCTTGAAATAGTTTCAATAGTAATAATATTTCTTGGATTAGTCCCAATGCCACATGATACAATCTTAAAAAAATAATCTTTTTTCTTTGAGGTATTGGAACTGCTTGTTAATTCTTCCCCCTTTTTTTTAGAAATAGCTTCAAAGTTTCCAAGGAAATTAATAAAATACGAATATCCATATCTGTGAAAACTTTTATTTAAATCATCGTCAATTAAAGAATTATCTAAATCCATTTCACAATATAAACTTTGAAAATTTTCTGGGTTGGTACAACTGTGATCATCAGCTTTATTTAAAACGCTACCATTAATTGTTTCTGGATACCAGTAGAAGAAGGTTGCATCTTCAAAGGGTGCAGTTGTGTCTAGTGAGCCATCATTCGTCAGACTTTTTAATTTTCCATCAGTTGCATTAGTTTGTTTTGGATGATAATCCAAACAACCATTTAAAGGATATCCCTCGTCAGAAAAGCTAGGTTGACCATATACTGCTTGATTATTCAAAACTGCGGTATTAGTATCAAGAGCATCTTTTATATAGCGATTGGCTGCTTGAATTCCTGCTTCGGCAGCTAAAAAAGATTGCTGACTACTTTGCCAATTGCTAGATGTTTTTACCGATGTATTAACCTTGTAAACTAAGGCCATTGCCAGCACAAACATCATGGTTAACACCATAAGAGAGGCAATTAAGGCGAAACCTTTTTCAGATTTATGTATAATATTAAGATCCAACATTTCTTAAACCTATCGTTGTTGATACATCGTGAAGGAACCTTCTTCCATAAACTGTATTTGGTTTCATAGTTGGGTTTTCTTTTGGGGAAATAGTTTCAAGATAAATATCTATTACAGTGATATTTTGATTATATCCAATTTGCGTGCATGAAGTATTATTACCCAAATTTGTAAGACAAGTGGAATTGACATAATTTGTGGCAGGACCTTCAGGGTTATCCCTGAAACGCCTTCCTGCCATGTGCGTGTAGTTTGAATCATATATTTCAAAACTTAAATCCCAAATATAGTCAGTTAAAGTTTCTGTGATTGGGGCAGGATTAGTTAGAGCGGGAGAAGAACTTGCAGCAAAAGGTACAGTAAAATAATTTATTGTCCTTTGAAGTCTGCACCTTGGTGGATCAAAAGTATCATAAAAAACTGCTTGGTACGATATTCGCTTTCTTATGTTTGTAGCAACATTATTAATCCAAACATCTCTTAAATCATATTCAATTGAAATACCTTCACCACAATCTTCAGGAACAAGATTTCCAGCGCCAGCATTATCAATAGGACTAAGTAAAACCACAGGTTCAGCAATTATGGAATTGGCACCTACATCATTCATTATAGAATAGCCTGCCATTTTTAAATCACGACTCATAACATCAATTACATTACGCGTTTGACCTGATTGTTCGGTTAAATCGCGTTGAAAATAATACGTATTATTAAACATCATGTAGGCACCATAAACACCAAGCATAATGATCGAGCTAATAGCAAGAGCGATAAGTAGTTCAGGAAGAGTAAATCCAGAATTTCTTAAATTCTTATTCATTAACAATTTTCCTTATTATTTTTTTAGCTTGCCCACCTTTAGAAAAAATCTGAGAGGTTATTACCCATACATCTCTGTTATTGATGGTAATTTTTCTGTAACTATTGCGTCTGATATCTCCTGCCGTTTGACTATTTCCTATTCCACCTTGAGAAGATTTATTTTTATCACACCATCTTCTTTCTATTAAATTTTTTTTATAGGCAGTACCAGTAAAATCTTTTGATTGAGTACAAGCTTGGTCTTCTGTTGATATTATGCTACTTGCTGAATTCGATGCACTTGAAGTAGTTAAAGCACCGCCTTCAAAATATTCTTCCATCATGCCATTTGACAACATAGTTGCTTTTTCTCTTTCAATAGAATTTATTGATTGTTGGGTAATAACCGATGATAAATTATAGATAGATACAAAACCTATTGAAACAATAAAAGCAGCTGTTATCGCTTCCACAATAGATAAACCACTATTTTTAGAATTGAATGTATGGATAAGTTTAATAAAATTTTTTTTACTCATTTAATAAAATTTTTTTACTCATAAGTTCTTAAATTTGTTGATTTTGATATATCACAATATGCTAATTTGGAAGGCTCTTGAAGATTTATTATTGCATTTGAATTACATTTTAATTTTTCAAAAAATGATGTGCTACCATGAATGTTAATTAAATAAGCAGAGCCAGAGTCGACATTATGTTTTCCTTGAATTAAAAGAGCACTGCCATTATCAGATAAACGTGAACTTCCATCAGTAAAAAAACAATAGCCAAATTCTGTTATTTCATTACAACCTGTATCTTGAATACAGTGTAATATTTCTGTCGCCTCAGATATAAAACGTTTTTCATTTGTTATTTCTTCATAATCTCCGCCTGCTAAATTTTCACATTCGTTTTGATTGCCGTATACAGGATTTGTATATCTATAGGGAGTAATGGTAGTATTTAAATTTCCACTTACAAATGCACTTTCAAATTGTAAGAGAAAAGGTTGAGAATTGCCCATAGCTTTATTTTTATATAGACTAAGGTACGATGCTACATTGTCAAAATCTGATTGAATTGTCCTAGCTTTATTATCGCCACTTGAAGTAAAAATCATTAAACCAACAGAACCCATTATTGCAATAACAACAAGTATTTCCAAAAGTGAAAATCCTTTATTAGAATTCATTTTTATAAAACTATATTTTACAAAACGCATATAATAAAAAAGATTGTTAAATTTTACCTTCTGCTCTGAGATTTTCTATTGATTTTTCCATTGTAACCATTCCTTCAGCAGCAGCAGTTTGCATTATAGAAGGTATTTGGAAAATTTTGCCTTCCCGTATTAAATTCTGGACAGCAGAGTTGCACTTCATAATTTCGTATGCAGCTATTCGACCTTTTTTATCACGCGTTGGAATTAATTGTTGGGTGACAACAATTCTAAGCGATTGGGAAAGTTGCGATCTTGCTTGGCTTTGTTGAGCAGGAGGGAACACATCTAAAATTCTATTAATAGTATTTGGAGCGCCATTTGTATGAAGGGTACCCATAACAAGATGTCCAGTTTCCGCAGCAGTTAATGCCATGGAGACAGTTTCTAAATCTCTTAACTCTCCAACCAGAACAACATCAGGATCTTCACGCAAAGCTGATTTAAGTCCTTTGGCAAAAGACTCAACATGTTTTCCAACTTCTCTCTGAGAAATAATAGATTTAATATTTGAATGAATGAATTCGATCGGATCTTCAATTGTAATGATATTAGAAGTTTTTGCTTGATTAATTTTTTTTATCATTGAAGCTAATGTTGTGGATTTTCCTGATCCGGTTGGACCAGTTACTAATATTAAACCACTACGGGCATTAGTTTCAGCAATAATAGGTGCAGGTATCTTTATTTTTTCAGTGTCTGGTATTTCATCTTCAATTTTTCTTAGAACGGCACAACTTCCATCCATAGATTTGAAGACATTAATTCTGTATCTTTGTGCTTCGAGTACAACAGAAGCATCAAGGTCGCCCGTGCTATTAAAAAGCTCAACTTGATCAGATTCTAAGTTTTTATTGATAAACTCCTCAAAAAGTTTGTCAGTAATGATATCTTCCGGAAAAGTCATAATTTCCCCATTAACTCTTATTGCGACAGGTTGATTTGATCGAATATGAATATCTGAAAGTTTGTGTTCTTGCGTATATCTTAAAATCCTAGCTTCCATTTTTTTGTTTCCTCGCTATATATATTCTTGTATTTTATAAGTTATATTGTAAACATTCCAAAGGTAATAATTTATTAAAAAACATACATATATTAATCATGGCATTATTCGGTAAGAAAAAAAATAAAACACCTGAAACCTCTGCGCCTATTGGTAAGAAAAAAGGTAAATCTATATTCGCTTCTTTCTTGATGGGAATTGTAAGCAAATATAGTGTTCAGCAGGAAGAAATTGTTGGAATAGAAATTTCTGCTGGCTCAATAAAGGTAGCACAAATGTCAGATAAAAATGACAATTGGATATTAGAAAAATTTGCATATCGTCACGTTGAAGGAGGTTCGGAAGAATTGCTTCGCTCTACACCTGATATCTACGTAGAACAAATTCGCCAAGCATTACAAATAGCAAAAATTGCCACAACTAATGCTGCAGTCGCTCTTCCAGTTTCAAGTGCTATAATTCGAGTGTTAGAAACACCGAACCTTTCGGATGAAGAATTAGAAGTTGCAATTAATAATGATTCTTTATGGGAAAATTTAACACAACTTCCTGATGCTCTAGATACATATTCAATTTTTCATCAAGTTATCAAAAGACATACTGATAGAAACACAATGGATATTTTATTTGTGGCTTCTAAAGTAGATGATGTTAACTTATATGCAGATTTAGTTAGACGTGCTGGATTAAATCCGGTCATTGTCGATGTTCGATGTTTTTCTTTACGTGGTGCGTTTGAAGCTCAAAAAAACTACAATCTTATCAAGGGTACTAGGTTTGGTATTTTAGAAGTAAGTGAAGTAGAAAATTTTCTATTAATGTTGCAAGAAAGCAGTCCTTATATTTCTGATATTTATATGAGATCTCAAGATAAAGATTTAATTAATGAAAACTTGCAGACTATGGGCACTGATAACCTTAGTGAGGAACTTGTTGATGTTCTTGATCGTTTTGCTACGCAAGTAAGACAATCCATTTCTGATTTTACGACTCAATACAAATCTGATCCTCTGCAAACATTATATGTAGTGTCGCCTTTTTCTTATATAGATGGCTTGATTAAAGAATTGCAATCAAGACTGCCTGAAATGCAACTAAATATTTTTTCCCCTTTTCAAGACATCATTATTCCAGCCAATATTCAAGAAAAAGTTAAGGTAGAGCAAAATCCCTCAATTTTTACAACAACAATTGGCTTAGCTACGCGTAAATTAGATGTTTTCGGATATTACAAACTTGTCACAGGGGTTAAGAGTGTAAACTTATTGCCTGGTAGAGGTGCTTTAAAGAAAAAGAAACAACAAGGATTGTATAGAAAGTTATTAGTGTTTCCTCTGGCTTTAATTTTTTCTTTAAGCATGTTTGCATATTTTTATTATACTCTTGGTTATATAAAAAATTTGGACGGAAAGGTAGTAAGATTTAACGAGATACAGTCAACTCATACGGCTTCAGTAAATCAAAAAAATACATTACTTAAAAAACAAGCTGATTTAAAAAAAGCAATTGACAAAGGAAGTAAGGTAGTTTCAAATCAAAAAGAAAGCTATGAAGTGCTTGTTGAAATTTCTAAATCAGTTCCCAAAGGAGTAGTTTTAACAGATCTAATATTTCAAAATAAAAATGAATTTACCATTAAGGGTGAATCTGGCAAAGATAGTGGAATAATAAAGTTAATAGAAAATTTAAATCGATCCGATCTCATTGAAAAAGCTACTTTAAATACCATGGGTGTGAGAGATGGAAACGATAAATCGAAGCAAGCAAAGGTATTTGATGTTTCATTGATAATTAATCTGGTTAGAAATGTTAAAGAGGGGGAATAAGTTATGGCTTTATTAGATAGTATCAAAGGTATCTTTAGTTCCACAACCCCTGAAGGTGAACCTAAAGAAAGTGTCTTTAAAAAACCTTCAGTCATAATGGCTTTGACTGCTATATTTTTAATTATATGTTTAATTGTTATACATTTTTATTACTACAATCCTAAAATCAAAAATCTTAAAGCAAAGATAGTCCAGCAAACCTCTATGGAAAATGAAATTGTAGAAAATGGCTCTCTTATTGTAGCCTTAAATAAAAAAATTGAAGAGCTGACTATTGAAAGAAATACGACCGCCAAACTTTTCGTGTCTGAACAAGAAGTTGAGGAATTGTACCAATTAATAAGTTTTTCAGCCTTAAGAAATAAGCTAGTTCTAGGAAATTTAAATCGTGGAAAAGAAGTGGTTATTTATGAAGATGAAGCAAAAACTATTGTAGACTTTAAGAAAATATCTGTTAAGTTTTCTATTGATGGTCTTTTTTCAACATATATGTCTTTACGTAAAGAAATTGCTGAATTAGATAAAAATGTATATTTTGAAAAAGAGACTATAATACGCAATGAAGATGGATCAATTAAAGCTGATGTTGAATTGTCAATGTTAAAAATGCCAGGTTAGATTAATAATGAATTATTTATTAAAAACTTTAACGATATTAATATTTACAATAAATTTATGTTTATTTAATTTTTCTGCACACGCTATAGATGAGGATACTTCCGCTACCAGTTCAGAAGAAACTGCAGTTGAAACGTCCATAGAGGAAACAGTTGTAGAAGAAGTTGTAGAAGAACAAGTTGATGATCCTTTTGGTGAGTCACTTCCTTCTGCCCCAGACCCTGAACCAGAAAAAATAGGAGCTTTAAATAATTCAGGAAGTTTAGAAGATATAGAGGCTTTAGAAGCTGCTACAGGTCTTAGTTCAATAGAAGGATATAAGTTATTAAGTTATTTGTTTTCTGGAACAATAATTAGAAGCAAGACTAATCGTAAGGCTATCGTTGTAGCTCCTAATAGAGATCAATATGTGTTGGAAGTTGGAGATTATTTTAGTAGTGAAGATGCCGTTGTTAAAGAAATTAATCCTGAAGAAGTCATTGTAATTGATCAGGAAGCTCAAGAGTATTTTTTTAAAGTAGGAAGATCGGGGAAAAAAAAAATCGACTAATAAGTTCTGATAAAGAACAAAAATCATTAAGTAATACTAATAAAACCGATACTAAAAACTCTACCAATAATTTAAATAATAGTGAATCCGATAGTTTTTCTGATGCAAAAGCTATATCTGATTTAGAAAAACTTCTTTTAGAAGAGGAAAATTTAAATTTAAAATCAATTGTTTTAAAAAGTAATAAGAAAGTAGAAGAATATAATCAAAAGATAGAACAAAAAAAGTTAGAATATAATCAAAAAATTGAACAACAAAAAATAGATTATAATCAAAAAATTGAACAACAAAAAATAGATTATAATAATAGAATTAATAAATTAAATAATGTTGTAGAAGATCAAAAAATAATAATTGTTAATCAAGAAAAAAAAATATCCGGTAAAGAAGATGAAGTAAATCAATTAAATCAAATAAATAATACGCTTGATAAAAAATTACTTGATTTAGAAAAAGAAATTCAACAGTTTAATAAAATTATTGGAGATAATAAATTAAATCAAGAAGACTTGTCGTTAATTGTTAAATACAAAGAAGAGAATACGATATTAATAAATGAAATAAATATTCTAAAGTCTGAATTACAGTTCTCAGATACATTGGTGGAAAATTTAAATAATGAAAAAAAAGAATTATTTGAAACAATTAACTCTGTTAATGAATCAAATGAAAAATTAAATTCTGAAGTTGTTATTCTTAATTCTCAAATACAGGAGTATGAGGATACACTTTCGGTAGTAGGAACAAATGATTTTTTACAAAAAGCTAAAAATTTATTAGGGATAGGGGTTGATCAAGAGATCATTATAGACCGGTTAAAGAAGAATAATGCATCTTTAATCGCTACAAATAATGATATAAATATTAAATCAAATGAATTATCCATTTTAAATTCACAACTTCAAGAAAAAAATTCTAGCTTAAAAAAAGAAATTAATAAGATCGATAATCAAAATAAGTTTAATAATTTTGAAAATTTGAAACTAAAAAATCAATTAGTAAAAATACAATCACAATATCAAGTTGCACAAAAAACAATCAAGTCTCAAAATTTAGAATTAGAAGGTTTAAGAAGTCAAATAATAGAATTAAATGCAACTAAAAATGATTCTAATTTTTTAGAAACAAATACTAACCTTGATTACGTTATCACTAATAGAAGAGTTAATCTGCGAGATTTACCACAAATACCATCTACAGTTAAATATATAATTAATCCTGGACAAAAATTAGAATTGATTGAAGAAAAAGGTGATTGGGTGGAAGTAAATACTTCTTCCAAAGTTAAGGGATTTATTTTTAAAAAATTTATTTCATTTAATCCTAATCAAGAAATACAAAAAAAGAATATTAATTCTAGTTCCGATCTTAATTCACAAAGTAAGAAAAATAATAAAACAGATTTAAATTCTAATCTTTCTGGAACAGACTCTGAACTCTTATTAACTGTGAAATTATATCTCAATTTAAATAGAGGTGATAAATTATCAGTTAATACTGATGTAAATATGCGAAATTCTGCAAGTAAAACATCTGATATTGTAGATGTTATTACAAAAGATGAAGTAGTATTATTTGACTCTGTGATTAGGGGGTGGATTAAGGTTATTTCTCAATCACAAGATGTAGGTTATATTGATTCAAGATATCTACATATAGTAAATTAAAAATAATTTTAAAATTTTTTTGAAAAAACTTTTTTTAAAAAAAATATTTTTTAATTTTTTTTTAAGTTAATACTTTACCTTTCTTTGTTAAAAATATTATACTATAGGAAACAATCTTTTTTATGAAAATTTTTATATCAACAGTAACTTGTCTTTTATTTATTTACGGATGTCAGACATCTGAATATTATAATAGTTCTCTTACCGGTCCAGGAAGTGAAGTTTCAACTCATGATAATCCAAATCAGAAAGACACTGAAGCAGATGAGGAGTCTAAAGCAAATGATGAAATTACGGCAAGTGAATTAATACAAGGAAAAAATTTATCAAAAATAGCTATACAAACAAAAAAAGCAATGGAAGTTTCAATGGAAATTGGACCCAAAACATCTGATAATAATGATGGTATGGATTCAAGAAGAGTTGTAATTCAAGAATATATCTTACCTGATAATTATGATCAATTAATAGATCAAGGAAAATACAATTCATTTCTTGTTTCTATAAATTTTCAAAATACAGAAATGAAAACAGTAATTCAAACTTTTGCAGAAATTACTGGTGAAAATATTTTAGTTGGAGATGAGGTAGAAGGAACAGTAACAGCTAACATTCAGAGCGAACCTTGGATGTCCGCATTAGAAGCAATACTCGATATGAAAGAAATGGATATTATAATTGATCCAGAAACAAATTTAATGCGCGTTCATTCAAGAAGCGTAATTCAGGGATCGGAAGGTTATGAAAAGGCAAAACTAGAGAGTCTAAAAGCAAAAATGGCTGCCAAAAAATCATTAAAACCTAAAAGATCTGAAATGTTTAAATTATATTATGTCAAGCCAGCATATATGAAGGAAAGATTAATTGAAATTTTACAAGCTGGTTTAGCGTCTGGCGGAGGGGAAGGACAAACTATAACTTCTAGTGATGTAGCAATAGCTGCAGACACACAACAAAATTCCTTAATTATAAATGCCACAAAAGATGATTTAGATTTAATTGAAAGAGTAATAGATGAAATTGATGTTAAGGTTGATCAAATATTAATTGAAGCTATCATTATAGAGGCAAGTGATAATTTTGATGAGCAATTGGGAGCGCGTTTAGGGTTTTCATATACTCAACCCGTAGCAGGTAACACTGGCCTTCAGACTATCACAGGAATGGGAACAGCAACCGGAGGAACAACCAATCATGGGGATGTAGATGGAACTTTGGGTTTAAATACATCAACGGCCCCTACAGCAGGGGACGCTGGTAATATTTCTGATTTTGGAATAGCAGGCACCTCAGGTGTTGGTTTGATTTATGATATTGGTATTACTGCTTTAAAAGGCGAGATATTTGCAATGCAATCTGAGTCATTAGCTAAAGTTATGTCTAATCCCAAAGTATTTACCTTAAATGGTATTGAGGCTAAAATTTTAAAAGGTAAACAAATACAATTTACCTCGAATGAAGGAGAAATGCAATTTAAAGAGGCTGGTTTAAAATTAACTGTTCTTCCTCACATTGTTGGTGATGGAAACGTAATTTTAGAATTAGCCATAACTAATGATGAAGTTGTTGGAACGGGATCAAATCCTCAAATTAGTAAAATGGAAATTAATACTAATTTAATTGTAGCAAATGGTTCGGTAGTTGCTATTGGAGGTATATATACACAAACTGAATCAGTTGGTGCATCAAAAGTTCCAATATTAGGTGATATACCTGTTTTAGGTAGGTTATTTAGAACAGATGCTATCAACGATTCACAAACCCAAGTTATAATTTT
>Ga0115002_10004147_pt1 | contig 17699 bp, 16 predicted proteins | sample ArcticOcean_MG_C_8_FD_89576 | JGI IMG/M metagenome (GOLD analysis project Ga0115002, IMG submission 89576) | Marine microbial communities from western Arctic Ocean - ArcticOcean_MG_CB11_86 | ecosystem: Environmental > Aquatic > Marine > Oceanic | place: Arctic Ocean: Canada Basin | collected... | reverse complement strand
GCTGTGCCGAATTACGAAGGTCCTTCCGGCCTGACCTCGGTACTAATCGATCGATTCAGCCAAGACAAGATTCCTGCAGCTAGCATATGGGGGCACTCCCCTCACTACTTACAGGTAGCGCAGAACCCGACTCTCACTCTCGCTATTCTCTCTGAACTGCAGCAATTTATAGCAGCTCCTATCGACCTAGATAAGTTATCGAAGGACGCTGGAGAATTTGACGAAAATCTGGTTAGAGCCCTCTCCGACCAGCAAGAGATCGAAGGCTATGTAAAACGGCTAGAAGAGCGTTACGACTCGGAAGAGGAGTTTCGACAGAGGCCTGAACCGGCTGCGTTAGTGCAAGAACTTGAAGACTTTTTACGCCAGCAGCGTGGGATTGACGAATCGGCTGGCAATGGGGACAACGAAGATTGAGCAAAATTACCGAACGACTCACTAAGCTTGGCCAAACCGAACGTTCTGGATTTGGATTTGGTGCTCATTCAATAAGTACGAAAGTTCCAGTGATCTTGATTGGAATGTCTATTAAAAAGGCGAGTGACGCCAAAGATTTAGATGCCGATCTTTTCATTCTCAGCGCAGGTGCAAATGGCGCAGCTCAATCAACAGTGGTTAAAGACGTTGACATTTGGGGAGTATCAGTTTCCGGAGGCTCCGCAAAAGAGATCGACGCAGCTGTCGATGCTGGTGCCGATTTTATTGTGGTTGAAGGTGAATCTGCCCCCGGTGCGGCACTAAGAGACGATGACACTGCCAAAGGCTTCGTTGTATCTGCAGAGGTAACGGAAGATCGCGCAAAAGCTATCGATGCAGGTCCTTTCGAGTTCATAGTTCTCGACGGATCAGATCTCAAGCTTCCACTGAACGTAGGCACTGTTCTAGATATACAAGAACAACTTGCACGCTACTCATCCCATATATTTCTGGAAGTGATCGAAGTTCCAGACCAGATAAATCTGGAACTTCTGCGTGACATCGGAATCTCGGTGTTGGTTTACAAAGGTGGATCAATATCGAACGACAATCTTTCCTTATTACGGAAGAACATCGACCTACTCGAACCCAAAAAGCAGAAGAGTTCTGCCGGAGCAACGATTCCTCGGGCTGGCGAGTCGCCTGCACAGGATGACGATGGGAATCACGATCATGACCACGACGTGGACGACGACGACTGGGAATAACGATTTTTGAGGCTGAACGTTCGCTTTGAACGTAATTGTTTGAAACGGAAAGTGATTAGCAGGTAACCAAAATGACGAACTATACGATCATCGGGCTGGGACGAATCGGAACATCTCTCGGTATGGCAATCCGAAGCAAGGGCGATTCAAAAGTAATCGGATACGACGCAGAAAACAAAGCTCAGACTCTGGCTCAACGGATGGGAGCAGTCGACACTATCGAATGGAACATGGACAAAGCAGTCGAAGACTCTGATGTGGTAATCGTTGCTACCCCGGCCGGTTCCCTCTACGACGTATTTGACGGTATTTCTCGCCATCTCAAAGCGGGGGCCGTAGTAACAGACACTTCTCCCACTAAACGAGCCGTAATGGAGTGGGCGAAAGAACTGCTTCCTTCAAACGTAGGGTACGTCGGCGGCAATCCTTTAACTGGCGCATCGATTAAGGAACAAAAAGAGGCATCTGGTTACATATTCCATAATGCAAAGTGGGCTGTTGTCGCTCCATCGACTGCTGATTCTAGCTCGATCAAGGCAGTTACTGATCTAATTGAAAGCGTCGGGGCCAAGCCGGTTTTTATGGATGCACAAGAGCACGATTCGTTTTCAGCGGCCACCAGCGGACTACCAGCAGTCGTTTCTGCCGCTGTTATGAACGTCGTCAGCACTTCGCCGTCCTGGGCAGAAATCAGTAGATTCGTTGGAAGCGATTTCGACAACATGACTGCTCCCGCCACAGGCGATCCAGCATCTTCCCAAAGTGCGGCAGCCACCAACGCCGATATGCTAATTCACTGGATCGATCAATTGATCGAACGTTTCCATGCAATCAAAGCTGGACTCGAAAATGACGAAGAACGTTTCTCTTCGGACGGAACACTCGCTGATTCGTTTATTCAAGCGTGGGAGCAGCGTGCACGGCTCGAAGCCGGCGTTGCTGACCGTCGACCTGATACCGAAGAGCGATCTCCGATTCCTTCATCCAGCGAAAGCATGATGGGGCTTTTCTTTGGTAGCCGGGTGGCAAAAGTATTGGGTCGCGGATCAGACAAGAAAAAAGACTCGACGAAATACGATCGTCGTAGGATGAACTAACAGGACCTCAATGTCAGTAACTATTGCACGGCCGCGTTCTCTACGGGGAGAAATTATTTCACCCGGAGATAAGTCGGTTTCGCACAGGGCGATAATGTTCAATGCCTTGTCGAACACAGGCACCGCAAGCATCACGAATTTCTCTCCTGGAGCCGATTGCACGGCAACTGTTGAGATCATGCGTAAACTCGGTGTGGATATCACACGAGAAGCCGCTGCAAACGGAATGGGCGACAGGCTTACCGTCAAAGGCGTTGGGCTAAACGGTCTTCAAGAACCCTCGGAAATACTCAATGCTGGTAACAGCGGTACGACTACACGTCTGATGTCAGGGATTCTAGCCGGTCGAGATATTTTCACAATTCTCACCGGTGACGATTCACTCAAATCTCGCCCAATGGGCAGAGTAGTCAGCCCACTCAGCGAGATGGGTGCTTTTATCTCAGGGCGAGCAGGCAACACCCTCGCTCCTCTTGTATTTCACGGTGGTTCACTCCATGGTTCGACCTACGAGATGCCAGTTGCCTCAGCTCAGCTGAAATCATGCCTGCTTCTTGCTGGACTCCGTGCCGACGGTATTACAACATTGACTCAGCCAGCCGAATCGCGAGATCACACTGAACGAATGTTCTTGGCGATGGGAGTTGATCTCAAAACCTCCGGACTAGATCTGGTGCTTGAACCCTCTGAACTCAACACTGTTGACGTTGAGATCCCTGGCGATATCAGTAGCGCAGCATTCTGGATGGTCGCAGGAATATGTCATCCCGACGCAGAATTGATGATTCGCAATGTAGGTATCAATCCAACGCGATCTGGAATCATCACAGCGCTCCAGATGATGGGTGCGAATCTCACCTTAGTCGACGAACGCGAAGTTGCTGGTGAACCGGTTGCTGACGTTCTGGTAAAAACTAGCCAGCTAAAGGGCGTCGAACTAGCCGGCGATATTGTCCCCCTCCTCATCGACGAGATTCCCGTTATAGCAGTAGCTGCCGCTATAGCTGAAGGCGAGACTGTAATTCGGGATGCCGAAGAACTCCGCGTAAAAGAATCCGATCGGATCCACACGAGTATCACTTGGTTGAACGGTGCAGGTATCGATGCTGTTGGAACCGATGACGGCATGATTATCTCCGGCGGAGAGACAATAGGCGGAGGTCAATTTCAGAGTTATAACGATCACCGACTTGCGATGAGTCTCGGTATAGCTGGTCTGATATCAACCAAACCCATAACGATTGTCGATCCTGACGAAGCCGACAGTTCATATCCGAATTTCTGGAAGATTATTCAGGAAATTGGCGGGCTAATTGAGTAACGAGCCTGCTAAACACCTTAACCCGATTGTAGTAGTTATTTCCGGCCCTTCCGGCGTAGGAAAAGACGTGATGATCGAACGCATGATCGAATCAGATCGAATCGGATTCCATTTCACTGTTACCGCGACCACGCGCGATCCTCGGCCTGGTGAAGCCGACGGCGTAAATCACCATTTTGTAACTGTAGACGATTTCATAAATCTGATTTCCACAGACAATTTGCTTGAGTGGGCACAGGTTTACGGCAACTATTACGGTGTTCCCAAGCAACAGGTTCGCGATGCATTGACTAATGGCAACCACGTTATAATTCGAGTTGATGTTCAGGGAGCAAAACGCCTCAGGGAAATCATTCCGGAAGCGTTGATGATCTTCATAATTCCGCCTTCATTGGACGTGCTAAAAAGCCATCTGGAAAAGCGTGGAGTCGATACAGAAACTGAAATGACCCAGAGACTGGAGGCTGCCAGAGAAGAAATTTCACAGGCAAACCTCTTTGATTTCACCGTTACTAACGAAGAAGATCGCTTAGACGACACAGTGAATCAGGTTGTTGGGATTATTGAATCTGAATCCCAAAAAATTCCACCCCGTAAAGCAGACATTTAATATGCACCGTTCTTCGGTTCATGATGTAGACCTACTGGCAAACGATGAAACATTGTCGCCTGAAACGAAAATACTCGACTCCCGATCTGCGTCAGCGTAGTTCAAGTTAGAACAACCTTGGTGAACGACTTGCAAATCAAGCCATCCTAAGAAGGTTCAAACAAGTCCGTCTTGAAACGTCCTCGTTGCACCGATACGTACTGTTCAGCGGTCATTATTGGCCTGCTTTTGGCTAGCGCCTCTCTGGCGCCCTGAGCGTCATTTGCCAATAGGTCGAGAACGGTCGCAGCCATAACCTTGGCGGGCGCCACAACAGCCCGGTCGTAATCGTCGATCAAATAGTCATGCCCATGACCAACTCCCGAAGCAGAATTAGCGTACGGATGGATAACAGGCATGATCGTGCTTAGATCGCCCATGTCGGTCGAACCACCGTGCGTCTGGGTAGAGCCGACAACGCTTATTGAATCTCGTCCCAATATGAGTTCAGCGTTTTCTATGAACAGTTTTTGCATAGTCGGATCTTGTATGAGACCGTGATAACCAGCAATCGACTGGATTTCGACTGAAGCTCCCATCGCCAACGCCCCTGCCCGATAACAGCGTATGATTTTTTCGGCGATAGGTTCTAGTGCTTCCAGTGATTTAGCACGCACTCGACCCTCGTAGATCACCTCGGCTGGAACGGCATTAACCGACGCCCCGCCATTAGAAATTATTCCATGAACCCTAACAACATCTGATTCCTTGAACGTTTCACGCTGTGTATTGATAGCTGTGTTGGCAAGCATGGATGCCTGAAGAGCGTTGATACCGTAGTTGGTTGCAGCTGCGTGTGCTGACCTTCCGATGTATTTGACTTGATGTGACACGTGAGCGTTCGAAGTTCCGCCAACACTGAGCAACACTGAACCGTTTCCTGCCGATGTGTGAACCATCATCGCCATGTCGACATCGTCAAAGGTTCCTAAACGGATCATCTCTTGCTTGCCCGATAGGAATTCAAGGTCACCTGAAGCCTTCAGGGCTAGACGATTTTGAATATCAATAAATTCTTCTGCGGGTGTCAAGATGAACACAACGTTGCCGGCGAGGGCGTTTCTAAGTTCCGGTGCGCTAAGTGCAGTCGCTACTCCCAACATCGAACCTATCTGGGCGTGATGTCCACACGCGTGGGCAGCACCAGTCTCAGTATCTGCCCCCGGATGAGTCGGAACCATAAGTCCATCCAATTCTGCGATAACTGCAATAGTTGGACCTGGTTTTGCACCTTGTAGAACAGCTTTCATGCCAGTTATAGCAATCCCGGTTTCGACTACAAACCCTAGCGATTGTAATCGCTGCTGAACGTAGGCTGCTGTCTTGCGCTCGTTGAAACCCAACTCAGGAATACTGTAGACAGTTTTCGCGTCAGTGATGAGATCACGTGTGGCACTGTCGATCGCACGTAACGCTACTGCCCGCGTTTGTGATGTGTCGGATGATTTCATAGGTTACTCGGTGTACGTCGCTTCAGAACGAAAACTACGCATCCGATTCAAATACTCCCTGATCGTCATAGGTGCTTTGAACGTACCGGCGATCTTTCGCCCCTTCGAACCGTCACCAGCTAGCAGATCGACAATAGTCATCCCCATCGCCTTACCCGCTTTGATAACAGCAAGATCGTAATTTTCAACCAAATAGTCAACACCGTGACCGTTGCCAGTTGTGGCATTCGCAGTCGGTTGAATAGTGGGTATCAACTGACTAACATCGCCCATATCTGTACAACCAGTACTGTGATTGAGATCGATAACGTTGTCGCCGCCAACCAGTGACCCGGCGTTGTGTCTATAAATCTCGGTGAGTCGATCATCGTACTTCGCAGGTAAGTAACCTGGATTCGTAATAATCTTTACTGACGCTCCCGTAGCCAGTGCTCCAGCCCGAAACGCCCGATCAATTTTCTCAGATGTATTCAGTATCGCAGGCACGTTCGATGCACGTACGTAGGTCTCGATCCTGACGTCCGATGGCACAGAATTAACCGCCGCCCCGCCCTTAGTAATTATTGGGTGGACTCGCACTGTGTCAGCGTCACGGAACGTATCACGTTGCGCATGAATTGCTGCCAGGCCGATATGAGCGGCATTTAGGGCGTTTATCCCCAGATGCGGAGAACCACCAGCATGTGCGGCTTTACCTATGTACTCGATCGTTTTACCGATCATTCCGTTATTCGAACCGCCGACACCAAACGTCCCGGGCGTCTCTGCACCCGTATGGGTGAGCATCGCCATATCAACATCATTTAGAAAACCCTGTTTGATGAATTCTTGCTTACCGCCGAAAAATTCAATCTCACCGCTTTCTCGCAAAGATTCCCGGTACTCAAGTTCGATGTACTCTTCAGCCGGTGTCGCCATAAAACTGATCTTGCCTGAAAGTTCGTTCAGCACCGACGATTCCGCCATACCAGCTGCAACCGTGAGCATTGAGCCGATTTGAGCATGATGCCCACATGCATGCGCCGCTCCTGTTTCAGAATCGGAGTGGACGTGACCGGGAACGATAAGAGAGTCCAGTTCGCCCATCACTGCCACATGCGGGCCTGCTCTGCCTGTATCAAACGTTCCAATTACGCCGGTTCGAGCAATCCCCGACTGCACTGCCATGCCGTTGGATCTAAACCAATCTGCAACTAACTTAGAAGTACGTGCTTCTCGGTAACCACTCTCGGGGTGCTCGAGAATATCGCGGGCGATTCGCTCTAGTTCGTCGGCCCGTTTGTTGATCGAGGAACTAAGTGAGCTTTTTATATTAGCGCGTTCAGTCATAGGAAGAAATTTACGATAGTTGTTGGTACGGCGGCGAGTTTAGCAGTCCTTCTGCGCTTAGCTGTGTAATTGGTGGGTAATACGGGTTAGAAATTTCGTAATGAGTCCTTATACTCACGTCTATGAAGAAAGTAGTATTAGCTCCCCAAGGTTTCAAAGAGAGTCTCACCGGCATGCAAATTGCCGTGGCGATGTCCATTGGAGTAAAAACAGTTTGGCCCGAAGCCGAGACCGTGCTAATTCCGGTGGCCGATGGCGGCGACGGGACCTTGCAGGCGTTAGTCGATAGTTCAGGTGGCGAAGTCCGAACTGCAATGGTTGAAGATGCAATTGGAAGAACCATCGAAGCTGAATGGGGTGCGCTTGGGAACGGCACAACCGCGGTGATCGAAGTTGCTAACGCTATTGGTCTGGCTCGATTAAATCAAGACGAACGAGACGTTCGAAACACTTCGACATTCGGTGTCGGTCAACTATTTATTGAAGCTCTCGATGCTGGATTTAGCGACTTCATCATCGGCGTTGGCGGAAGTGCTACTAACGATGGTGGTGCAGGCATGATTCAGGCTATGGGTGGCAAACTCACTGATTCAAGTGGCGGTGATATCGCGCGCGGTGGCATTCCATTGTCTGGCCTTGCGAATATCGATGTGTCCAACCTCGATCCTCGCATGGTTGGCGCAAACGTAGTTGTTGCCTGTGATGTGAATAATCCTCTGTGTGGAACGAGAGGCGCTTCAGCGATATTCGGGCCACAGAAAGGAGCCACGTACGAAGATATTCAAGAACTTGACGCTGCACTTGCTAACTTCGCCGCGGTAATCACCAAAGATCTTCACACCGACGTAGCTGAAATTCCCGGAGCTGGTGCGTCGGGCGGACTCGGAGCCGGGCTAATGGGCTTCTTTGATGCCCGTTTGCGCCTTGGAGCTGACATCGTGCTTGAAGCCCTTAGCCTCGATAAGCATCTCGCCGACGCCGACCTAGTGATTGTTGGCGAAGGTCAGTTCGATCGTTCGACCGTTTTCAACAAATCACCTGTCGCAGTCGCTCAACGTGCGAAGCGTCGCGGCACTCCAGTGATCGGTATTGCCGGATCACTAGGCGCAGGTTTTAGAGAAGTACACGAACATGGAATCGACGCCGTGTTTAGTCTCGTGAACCGTCCCATGTCGCTTAAGGCAGCAATGGAAGACACGAAGCGACTAATAGCTATCGCAACCGAGGAAGCCTGCCGGGCACTCTCTATAAATATTTAGCGTTTGCATTAGACGTCTGCGAGAATAACCAAATGGACTTCGAGTGGCCCATGAATTCCCGTTACTGTCGTCCCTTCGATATCGGCTGTCTTGCTTGGACCTGAAATCAGGTTCATCGATCCCGCTAATTCGACTGACATAAAGTCATTACGTTCCATGGCGAACAATTCATCCAGTGAATCAAGAACTTCACCAGGTCGTAACACCGCTATATGAGTCGGTGGCGCCAGCGATACTAGTCGGGAAAGTCCTCTTCGTGGATGGAGAACTACTGTGCCGGTCTCGGCAATAGCGTAGTCAACACCCGTAATACCAATATCCGCTGAAAAAGCTTTGCTTTTGGATTCCTCAATTTGATATTGCGAATACTCTCCCGAATGTTCGGTTGTCTCCAAAGTCGCCCCAGTGGTCGTAACGGCAATATCAACACCAATCTGATCAAGCGCATGATGGTTCGAACGTAGCACCGATGTTGCTTGTTTTTCCACGCAGATGCTAGTTATGTAACCTGCTGCGTCTTCCGAATTCGAAGCTCGATGTACTTTCCATCCAGCCTTCACCGCTTCTACTGCCATCTGATCAGCTAGTTCACTTGAACGATCTGAAGCATCGGTCGAAGCGTTGTCGGCATTGGCCTTCGCTGTAGCCGCATCCTCAAAACCCGCTGTTTGTGTAATGCTGGTCGGTGCCAACACTTCAGTTCTGCCCAGTCCCGCTGTGACTACAGCGAGAAATTTTGATCGATCTGCCATTATTTCGAGCCTCCGCTTCGTTTTTTGAGTCTCGATTTCAGCGAACTTTTAGCAATCGCCGGAAAGTCTCGTGTCGATGTCCACCCTGAGATAGGTGGCGGAGCTTTTTTCAACCAACCGTTTCGAGAAAGCGGCTTCATTACGATGCTCGCTATACGTGAACCGATGTCGAATCTCTTGCGGCCCATCATTCCCATTCTCCAAGCTTTCCAAATCCCTCGCTCTTTGGCAGACGATGTACGTTCATTCTCATCGGCTGAACCCTCGGCAGTACGATATCGCAGTTCGAGAAGCATTCTTGGAATATTAATTTTTACAGGACATGCGTCGTGACAGGCTCCACAGAGCGACGAGGCGCTCGGCAGATTACTGGCGTCTTTCAATCCGGTGAGAACCGGCGAAACGATTGCTCCAATCGGGCCTGGATATACCCAACCGTAGGCATGCCCGCCGACTTTTCGGTAGACAGGACAAGCGTTCAGGCATGCTCCGCAGCGTATACAGTTCAAAGACTCTCGCATCAGAGGGTCTTCGAGAAGTTTTTGTCGACCGTTGTTCATAATCACGAGGTGGAACTCTTCCGGTCCCTCTTCCTCGTCGGGTTTACGCTTGCCATTGACCATCGTAACGTAGGTAGAAATTCTCTGGCCGGTCGCTGAACGAATGAGAATCCGTAGCATCGTGCTCAAATCCTGAATCGAAGGAATAATTTTTTCCATACCCATGACCGCGACATGGACACGAGGCACAGTAGTCGACATTCGACCATTGCCTTCGTTAGTCACAAGAACAATAGATCCCGATTCAGCAACGGCGAAATTCACTCCGGTTACCGACATATCAGCACGTTCAAATACACCGCGTAACTTCTCGCGCGCCAATAGCGTTAATTCGGTTGCGTCCGGCACGCGGTCGCCGTCTTTGTAGTTATCATCGAGAAGCTTTGCGACGTCTGCTCTCGATTTGTGAATAGCCGGTGCGATCAGGTGGTACGGAGTTTCATTGGCGAGCTGAATGATGTATTCACCGAGATCAGTCTCAACCGTCTCGAACCCCTCATCGTTCATCGCCTCGGCGAGCCCCATCTCCTCAGAAACCATAGACTTCGACTTGATGACGGTTTTGATCTTTCGCTTGTGAGCAAGATCAATGATGTGGCGGCGCGCCTCTTCAGCATCGTCGGCAAAGAATACGGTTCCGCCGTTCTTCTCAACGTTGTCAGCGAGAACCCCAAGATAGTAATCAAGGTGAGCGATCGTGTGATCTTTTATCGCCTTGCCTTTGGTTCGCAAATGCTCCCAGTCGGGAGTATTGCCAGCAGCGGTCAGCCGGCCCTTGAAGAATCCTGTGTAAACATGTTCGATAGACTGCTGAATCTGTGCGTCTGCGAGGGTCAAAGCCGCCTTTGAGCGAAAGTTTATTGTTAACGGCTTCATCGTTTCTCCTCCGAAGTATCAATATTTTTTATCGATTCTGCGAGCACTTGAGAGATGTGCAGGACTTGCACATCTGATCCTCGCCTACGGAGACCACCTTGCATTTGGTAGATACAGCCTGTGTCGCCCGCTACGACCGTGCTTGATCCATTTGCTTCAATAAAATCTAACTTTTCATCGAGAATTGCAGAAGAAATATCCGGCATTTTGATCGAGAACGCTCCACCAAAACCACAGCAGACCTCCGCTCGTTCTAGTGGATAAAAATCAACCCCTTTGATGTTGGTCAGCATCTGTATAGGCTGTTCATCGACTCCGATTTCACGAAGAAGATGGCAGCATTTATGGTACGTCAATGCTCCTTCTCTCTTGCCATAAATTGCATCGGTTCCGAAGAATTGGCTTACGAACTCGGTAAGTTCAAACAACCTCTCCCCCACCCGTTTTGCTCGATCTGCAAGTTCAGCGTCGTCTCTAAACAGATCACCGTAATAGTTCCGAACCATAGCGGCACATGATCCTGAGGGAACAACAATCAGACCGTCCACTTTTTCAAATAGATTAACGAAACGTTCGGCGACCGGGTAAGTCTCCGACCTAAACCCGCTGTTGAAAGCGGGCTGACCGCAACATGTTTGGTCGTCGAGAAAATCGACCGTCACTCCGAGATACTCGAGCACTTCGACAGTGCTTTCTCCTACATCTGGAGCGAGTTGATCGACCATGCACGATGCGAAGAGGGTTACACGATCTGGGCGATGTGCGGCGCTAGTGTTTTGAGGCATCGTCAGAAATTACCAGATTCCCGTGGCTTATTAGGCTCAATTTTGACGTTACCAAGGCTTTGGTGCTGTGGTATTTTTTTACATAGGTTCGTAAAAAACGGGAGAAAGTATCATTTGAGTTCTGTTAAATACGATGTTGTCGTAATTGGAGCCGGAATAATCGGCCTGTCTACGGCGATGAAATTGTTAGAACGGTTTCCGCAGATCAAGCTGGCAATTATCGAAAAGGACGCCAAAGAGGGAACACAACAGAGCGGGCACAACTCTGGTGTAATCCACTCGGGTATTTACTACCGACCGGGCTCGTTCAAAGCTGATTTTTGTGTCGCCGGTCGTTCATCGATGACCCAGTTCTGCGAAGAGAACGATATACCTGTGCGGACGTGCGGTAAGTTGATCGTTGCTAGTGATGTAGCCGGCGTAGAACGACTAAATGCCCTTGAAGAACGAGGAAACGCCAACCAAGTTGAAGGCCTGCGGATGGTCGATAAAGATGAAATGGCGGATATCGAGCCGCATGTTGTCGCTCTCAAAGCGCTGTACGCGCCAGGCACGGGAATCGTCGATTATCGAAACGTAACTGCTGTCTATGCCGACCGCGTTCGTGCGGCTGGTGGCGAGATTTATTTCAGCACGAAACTCAACGGTTCGAAGGTCGTTGGTGGTGTCACTATTATCAATACAACTTCCGGTGATTTCGAAACCACCAACTTTATAAATTGTGCTGGCCTGCACTCCGATCTCGTCGCAGAGACCATGGGCGTCGAAACCGGATTGCGAATCATTCCGTTCCGTGGTGAGTACTACAAACTCCGTAAAGAAAGTGAATTCATGGTCAAGGGTCTCATCTATCCGGTGCCGGACCCTGCGTTCCCATTTCTTGGTGTCCACTTGACCCAAACCATGAAGGGTTGGGTCGAGGCAGGTCCGAACGCCGTACTGGCATTCAAACGTGAGGGCTACCGCAAACGTGATTTCTCTATGAATGATTTCCTTCGTACGATCACGTTCCCCGGATTCTGGAAAATGGGGATACGAGATTGGAAAACAGGTGTTTGGGAGATCAACAGATCTCTCAGAAAATCAGTATTTCTCGATGGCCTCCAGCAGCTTGTGCCTGAACTTTCTTCGAAGGACCTAGGTGGCACAGGATCTGGCGTTCGGGCTCAAGCGGTAGATAGATCTGGCAAACTTGTCGACGACTTCCGAATTGAAGAATCACGCGGGGCAATCCATGTGCTCAACGCCCCATCGCCTGGGGCAACTGCGTCGCTGGTAATTGGCGACTACATATCCGATCTGGCAGTCAAAAATTTCGGATTAGATGCAACTGCGTAATTTGCAGTCCGGTAAATCTGAAAAACAACGAAAACTGGCAACTAACGCATTCGATTGCCACCACTCCACATGTCGGCGTTCGATCCAAGCTTCGCTTTAACTGGTTCAGAAGCTGCCGTAAGTCGGTCGGTAATTCCTTGCGGCAGGTCGTATTCAAATGCAGGAACGTTGAGATCGAGTTCATCTGGTGATCGTGCCCCAACAAGCAATGAAGTAATACCTTGACGGGAACGAACCCACGCGAGCGCGACTTTTGCTGGGTGTTCTCCGAGTTCAGAAGCAATTTCAATAACTTCGGCGATAACGTCAAACGCTTCGGTCTCGCAACCGTTTTCACCGTGATTCGCAAGTGGACGTCTGTCGTTGAACAATCGAGAACGAGAAAGACCGTCCGGAACTTCGTCAGCTGAGCCGTAGCGACCGGTGAGAAGACCTTGTGCGAGTGGGCTGTAACAGATCAGTCCGATGTTGTTTTCGACACACGTCGGCTTAATTTCGACTTCAATCGGACGCCAAAGCAGGTTGTATGGCAGTTGGTTCGTCACGATCTCGGTAGATTCGAGCGCCTCAGTTAGATCTTGGACGCCAAAATTACAGACACCTATCGACCGTATTTTTCCTGCGTCTCGAAGCTTCAACAGAGCAGCTATCGAATCTTCAACGGCTACATCGTGGTTTGGCCAGTGAATCTGGTACAGGTCGATGTAGTCGGTCTGCAGCTTTTGTAAACTGTCATCACAGGTTTGTTCAATCAGATGGGGCAGCAAATTAGGAGGGCTAATCTTTGTTGCGATTACCGCTTCGTCTCTACGTCCCGTTAGAGCGCTACCAAGAACCTCTTCCGAATGCGAATCGTCATCGTAACCTTCGGCAGTATCGAAGAACGTGATTCCCTTATCGAGGGCAGCGTGTACAGTGGCGATAGATACGTCGTCGTCTTGGGGCCCCCAAACTTTTCCGCCAGCAAACGGCCAACACCCCAAGGCAAATTCCGAAACCTTTATATCGGTCGTCCCGAGCGACTTGTACTGCACGTTTTATCTCCTGGACCGTAGTGAATATAAGCCGTTGCGCACTGTAGCACTAGATTGTTCTAATTCGATACCTGAAAACCGGACTTCGATTCAGATATCATCACCACATACCCAGTTGAATTCAAGTTCAAGTAGTGGAGAGTTGTTTTGATTAGAGTCAGTATCGCTAGTACAGAAAATCGACTAAAGGGCGTCGCACAGGCTCTACAGTTGATCGATTCCGACATACTTATTCCTGACCGACCAGTAATGGTCAAGCCGAACTTCGTTACGACAACGAACCAACTTGCTGCAACTCACGTCGACGCAACACGCGCTACTCTCGAATATCTTTCCGGCAGAGGCGTCAATGAATTTGTAATTGCCGTTGGACCAGCTCTTGGAACACCTGATTCCGGTTTTGATAACTACGGTTATCGCGATCTGGCAAACGAGTACAAAGTCGAGTTCATGGATCTCAACACCGATGACAGCATTCCGGTTCCGGCGTTCGACGACCACCTAAATCCTCAGACCCTCTATATGTCTAAACGGCTCTCAGAGTCGTACGTCGTTTCGGTTTGCCCTATGAAGACTCACAACAACGTCGTTGTCACTCTGGGTCTAAAAAACATACTTGTCGGCACGCTCTCTGGAGTTGATCAGAAGAGAAAGATCCACAAAGGCAGCAAGGCGATAAATCTGACTCTAGCAAAGATGGCTCAGCATGTGGTTCCCGATCTCACAGTTATTGATGGAACTATTGGGATGCAAGGAAACGGCCCAATCGACGGTTTCGAAATGCCGTCGAACGTTGTCGTTGCATCTCACCATGGAATTGCCGCCGACGTGGTTGGCCTTCAAGTAATGGGATACAAACTTGAACAAGTCGGCTACCTCAGGTACGCGATGGAACTTCGTAATCTTGGTCTAGTCGATATCGAAGTTGTCGGAAAAAGCATAGAAGACGTAAGGGTCACTTACGTAGATCACGATGACATAAAAGATCAACTAACATGGCCGATAAAAGACGACTGGCACAGCGTTTTCGAGCGAAGCTAGTGATCAGTACATAAACAAAAAACTATCCTATTCCAAGAAATCTTCGGAGTTTTTTACAACTGGTTAATTAACACTCATGAGTGAACCGCTGTGGTCTAATCGGTAACGCATAAAATAGCGTTGTGGCTAAGGTTCTCGGACCGTAGCTTCGACCTTCGATGCCATAGAAGAGACCATTTTGTTAAATACGAGAGAGTGGATAGGCAGAAGCGCAAACCAATACATGTACCCGAGCAGGCCTTTTGGGTTGAATGCGACAGTATGAATGATTTTAGTGTCTCCGCTCCTTCCCTCAGCACTTGCTTCTACTCTAAGATCGAATATGGCGTCACCAGGCAATCTCATGTTTGCTTCGAGTGTCAGGCGATCTGAATCTGCCCTGACTACTGTCCAAAAATCCAAAGTGTCACCAACTTTCGGAGATTTCGAATGAGTGGATTTACGATAGCCAATCCCACCTACCAACTTGTCGAGCGCACCTCGCAGTCTCCATAACCAAGTGCCCCAATACCACCCGTGCCGCCCCCCGATACGATATAGGATTCCTGCTACCTGTTCTTTGTTTGCATTGACTTTTATTATTCTTTGCTCGATAAACCTTGTCCCAAATTGTGATCGATAAACCTTCAAACTCATTGAGTTGGATTCTTCTATTCGATCTATGAATTTCAGCTCGTCGTGTTCGTTATTGAGAGCCTGTTCGATCGCTTGTTCAGTGGTTAAAACGGGAATATCGAAATCCGGTTGTGGGGCTTGATCTACTACTGATTCGTGAATTGAACTATCAACGATTCTTCTGCCAACTTGATAGTGCGCAGGTGTGACTATCCTTAGCCAGTGGCTTGAAAGAGAGGGCGAAATGACAGGAACGTTAATCATGATTCTTTTTAGACCACGTTTACTTGCGTAAATACGCATCACGTCCATAAAGCTCACAACATCAGCGCCACCAACTTCGACTATCCGACTTTCTGGATTTTCAATCTCGACAGCCCGCAATAGGTAGGCGCGCAGATCACTTGCAGCGATAGGTTGTAATGGTTGTCTTACCCAACGAGGGGTGATCATTACAGGTAGTCTTTCGACTAGTGCTCGAATCGATTCAAACGGCATGCTTCCGGAGCCAATAATTACCGAAGCCCTAAACTCGATGGTAGTCACGCCAGATTTACTAAGAATCTCACCAACTCTATGGCGACTCCTCATATGCGGCGATGATTCAGTAGATTCTCGCGCCAATGCCCCAAGGTAGATAATTCTCTGCAAATTATTTTTCGATGCCGCTTGGGCGAACAATCGTGCAGATTCGTATTCTAGTTTCTCGAAATCGTCTGATTCGCCCAAAGAGTGCACAAGATAGAATGCGGTTGACGCTCCGGCCATAGCGTTTTCAATCTCATCTCTGACTAAAAGATCCACTTTCATTGCACGACAGTTATCAGGCAGGTCGATCAGATTTTGAGGTGATCTCGTCAAGCATCTAACCTCTTTAAATCGTTCAGCTAACCCTTTCAATATAAGTTGTCCTACGTAGCCTGTAGAACCTGACAAAACGACAATTTCATTTTGGGTGTTCATAAATTGGATTCCCTTCGAAATCAATCATTTGAAGTACTTTTGACTGTTGAAATCAAATTGCAAAGTTTCGTCTTTCTGAACCTAAGCTGAGAATGTGACTAGCCTGATATCAAATCTGATATACCAATGCCTAGTGCGTCTGAAATTCTCTTAAGCGTGGTGAAACTGACGTTTTGTTTGCCATGTTCAACAGCGCTGATGTAACTTCGATCTAGATTGGATTCAGTTGCGAGTTGCTGTTGGCTCAGGCCCTGATCTTTCCGCAAAGACTGAATTCGGCCACCTAGTTCCGAAAGCATGACTTCGATAGTTGTTGAAGGAGGATTCAAATTGAATCGAGCTTGCACCCAGTCAATAGCTTCGACTGCATTTGCACTCGAAAAATCGGCCTCGTGAACCGAATGTTCGGTAACTCCTGCTCCACCGATTACGACCACAGGAGGGTGGGACATAGCTTTGATAGCTGAGACTGTCTCGATGACATTTGAAAGATATTTGTCGATAGATACCGACAGACCGACTAAGTTTGGTGACTCTCGCTTTACCATTTCGACGATCGAATCGATCGGAGAACCAACACCAAGAAAGTCAACATCCCATCCCTCGAATCGGAGCAGGTCAGCGAAAGTCATCCCACCTATAACGTGTGTGTCTCCTTCGACAGATGTGACGATAGCATGTAGCCCAACACGCCGATCATTCATATAAGAAGCCTGCGCACGAGCGATAACCCTCAGAGCAATTTGAGTAGCGCGGTGTTCCGTTGGGATCGCTAGCTTCCCTGCATGCCAACGTGCGCCAATCTCGGCCATGCAATGGCCAATCACGCTTACGTACATGAATGATGGTTCCCAACGGTCCGCAATTACTGAGTCGACCACTTGGATTGCCCCCAGTTGATCTCCTTCGATCAAAGCCGCGAACATTTTTATTCGGGTTCTGGCGAGGTCAGCTTTTCTTGGTTTCACTGAATATGTATGACTCATATCCACATCTTGTCATATTTGCGGACTTTACACCACAATAATATGTGTATAGAATATATCCAACAAGCCGTTAGGAATGGTTGACTATGTTCGAACGCCAGCCTATTGGCGACGCAAGGCTTGCTAAGTCAATTTATGATCTCGCTACAGAAACTTTCGAAGGAAAGAAAAATGAAAAAATTCTCAGCACTAATTTTGGTAGGGGCTCTAGCAATGATGCTTGCCGCCTGCTCTTCTGAAGAGGAGGCGCTTCCGACTTCGGCACCGGCTTCAACTCAAAGTGTCGAAGTTGAAGATTCGATGGAAGTCTCGAAAACCATCGTTGATATTGCAGTTGAAGATGGACGCTTTGGAACACTCGTAACAGCTCTACAAACTGCTGGTTTGGTCGACACCCTGGCTGGTGACGGTCCTTTCACCGTGTTTGCCCCCACAGATGATGCTTTCGCAGCGTTACCT
>Ga0115002_10004139_pt1 | contig 17724 bp, 13 predicted proteins | sample ArcticOcean_MG_C_8_FD_89576 | JGI IMG/M metagenome (GOLD analysis project Ga0115002, IMG submission 89576) | Marine microbial communities from western Arctic Ocean - ArcticOcean_MG_CB11_86 | ecosystem: Environmental > Aquatic > Marine > Oceanic | place: Arctic Ocean: Canada Basin | collected... | reverse complement strand
GGGAAAGTTCAGAGACATTCGGTAAACATTCGACCATCTGGTAAACTCCTTACCAGACGCTCCTACCGAAATCACCAAATCCAGTCCATACCAATCGCCGGTGAGTAGTAACGTTGAATGTAAAACTTTTGCCCGATTATTCCGCTGAACGGCAAAATCCGCCGCTTCGTCTTCCCTTAATGGCCGACTTGGCATACAACTCAGCCCGTTTGCCCCCCGGCGCTTCACGGAAGAGGCCGGGCGAACGTCTGTTCGAGTGGCTGTTTGTCAGTGCCTGATGCTCTCAAAGGATGGAGAGATCATGAGCCGTAATCGATTGATTTTGTCTTGTGTCGTTGGTTCGCTCCTTTTGCCAGTACTCGCTGGGTGCGGCGACTCGTCGCCTTCCGAGGACGGTGCAAATGTCGGGGGTCCCGAATTCGGCAGCGGTTCTGCGCAGTTTGACTCACAGCAGGCGAACAATGGAGGCAGTCGACGCGGATTGCCCGCCGTATCGATCCCTGCAGCTCGGAAGCGTGGACAAGCCGCAAGCGACGCAAACCAGCCTGAAAAAGGCAGTCCGGAGTGGCTGATCGCAGAGGTTGCCCGCATTCGCGTCCGCCCGGCTCCCGATACCGAGGACCCAGCAAGACTCCGCAGCCATCGCCGCTGGAAAAACGAACGAATCATCGAGCGCGCACAAGAAGCGATCGCATTAACCCATTCCGACCCCGCCAGCGCAGACCTGTTCAATACTGCTGTTGGACACCTGCTGGAATCGCGGCTCGAACTCGCATTACAAGCCGGAGCGATCCAATCGGAATCTGAGCGGAAACATGTGGAAGAACTCTACGACGATGCTGAATCACTCTACAACCGCGACCCAAAATCCGAAGCGGCCGCCGAAGCCGCATTTGTTCGTGCCCGGTTTGCAAACATCAGCGCCGACCGTTTCGCCGTAGAGGAACCGCGTTGGCTGGTTGAGTTTTCGCGACAGGCCCGTCTCTTCGCGGGGAATTTTCCCCAGGAGAATGAAAGAGCGATTCAATTGCTCGACGCGGCTGGCCGCAGCTGCGAGCTGCACCACATCCGCGACGAAGCCGTCAACTGCTACACGCTGCTGGACAAAGACTTTCCCAAGACACCGCAGGGAAAACAGGCAACGGCCGTTCTCCGCCGCCTGAACCTAGACGGTGAACGTCTCGAAAGTTTTGCCGGCCCCACCATCGACGGGGGTTACACCCGCATCGATGACTTCCGCGGTCGAATTGTTGTTATTGCCTTCTGGGCTTCACATTCCCGCCGGTCTGTCGAACAACTCCCCGGCTTGGTGTCGCTGGCCGCAAAATGGGGCAAATCGCGTGTCGCCATCCTTGGCGTCAATCTCGACGACGACAAGACCGCCGCCGAGCGATTCATCGAAGCGAACGCAATTCAGCAGCCCACAATTTTCTGGCCCGAAAAGAATCGCCGCAACTGGATGAACCCGATCGTCCAGTACTATGGTGTGCGAGACATTCCGCTCTACTGGCTGATTGACTCCGATGGAGTCGTGGTCAACACCTTGCTCAATTCTCGCGAACTGGAACAGGAAGTCGGTCGACTACTGAAAAACAGATAACGACGCCCCGGCACTGAACCTATCGCCGATCTCGCTCTAACAATCTGAAATCACACTCACCGGCAGCCATTTGGCTGCCGGTTTTTTGTTGTGTGACTCGTAATTCCTTGAAAAAATCCACTTTTTTCACAAAACCCGACGAACTATGAACAAATGCGGGCTTCAGGCTTGTATTCTAGACAGTCGTATATTAGGCTTTTTCACGAGTCTGGAAGTTGTATTCCTTATTGAACGCCTGTTGTTCGACCAACTTACGGGAGACTGGATGACATGTTCTCATCGATAGACTGGGAACATGAACACTGCGAATGGTCCGAACACAGTCCGCTCACTCCTCAGTTTTCCGGCACCACACTCACCCCATCTCAACTTACTGGAGACCACAATGAAAGTCGAAAACGCAAAACCCCCTCTCACCGCACGTCAGCGTGAGATCTACGAGTTCCTGAAAGATAAAATTGTGAATCGTGGATATGGCCCGACGGTTCGCGAAATCGGCAACGAGTTCGGTATTCGCTCGCCCAACGGCGTGATGTGCCACCTGAAAGCGCTGGAGAAGAAAGGGCTGATCACACGCGAGTCGCACATGTCGCGCGCGATCCAGCTCACCGAGCCGTTGCGCGGCTCGACCAGCCTTCCGTTGGCCGGCCAAATTGCTGCCGGTGTTCCGGTTCTGGCTGAAGAGCAGACCGAACACGTCGATTTTGCTGAACTGTTCGGCGACGACGGACAGTTCTGTCTGAAGGTCAAAGGCGAATCGATGATCGAAGATCAAATCGCCGATGGCGACTACGTGGTCATTCGTAAGCAGGAGACGGCTCGCGACGGCGAAATCGTTGTCGCCCTGGTCGACAAACAGGAAGCAACACTCAAGCGGTTCTATCGTGAGAAGAATCGATACAAGCTCGTACCGGCCAACTCCAACATGCGTCCGATTTACTCGAACGACGTGGAAGTCCTCGGCGTCGTCACCGGTGTCGTCCGCAAGTACTAAAGCTGGCCGAACAATCCCCTCTCCCTATGGGAGAGGGTTGGAGTGAAGGGCGGCTTCGCGCGATGCACCTCACCAGATAACAGGAACCTTCTGTTCGCGGGCTGCAGCAAATGAAGCAGGCGAGAAACGCCTGCTAACCTGCGGCCAATCGGGCCTGATCCTGATTGAGCTTGTTGTACAGCGTCTTCAGCGCGATCGCGAGTTCGGTAGCAGCTTGCGGCTTGTCACCATCGTGGCGGTCGAGTACGTGGTAGATGTACTCCATCTCGATTTCCCGCAGCGTACGCGGTTTGGATCGGCCCGCAAGCGAAAAGCTACCGCGTGATTCGCCCTGCCGACGACTGAGACTGCTGGGCAAATCGTCGGGAGCAATCGTGCCACCGCCGGAAAGTATGACGGCGTGCTCCAGCGCGTTGGCCAGTTCGCGTACGTTGCCGGTCCAGTCGTGACTCAGCAGAAGTTCGATCGTGTCGGCCGCGAGAATATCCTCAGGCACGTCGCATCGCTTCAAATGGCGGGCAAGGAGGAATTTCGCCAGTTCCGGAATATCCTCTTTCCGTTCGCGCAGTGGCGGCAGATGAATTTCAAACGTGTTGACCCGATAAAACAGGTCTTCACGAAATGTCTCCTCGTTCACCATTTGCTGCAGGTCGCGATTGGTTGCAGAGACGATGCGAACGTCAACGTGAAACGGTTCGTTCTCGCCGACTCGGCGAACCTCTCCAGATTCCAGAAATCTCAGCAGCTTAACCTGCATCGTTTTGTCGAGTTCCCCAAGCTCATCGAGGAACAGGGTTCCGCCGTGGGCAACCTCAAATAGCCCTTTGCGAGCGGTTTCAGCCCCCGTGAACGCCCCTTTGCGGTGCCCAAAGAATTCACTCTCGACGAGGTTTTCCGGAAGTGCACCGCAATTGACCGCGACAAACGGCGCGTTGGCCCGAGAACTTTGATCGTGAATTCGCCGCGCGACAAGTTCTTTCCCCGTGCCGGTTTCTCCCAGAACAATCACAGCCGCATCGGTCGGGGCCACCTTGTCAATCATCGTCTTTACGCGGGACATTCCCGCCCCGCTGCCAATCAGATCGGGAGAACCCTCGACGGCCTGTAGCCGGCTTTCCAGCGCGAGCGCCTTGTTTGTCAGAGCCCGCTTTTCCCCGACGCGCTGTAGCACATTGGCGATTTCGAACAGCTGGCAAGGCTTGGGCAGAAAGTCGTACGCGCCCTTTCGAAGCGCCTGGATCGCCTCGTCCATGCTGCCGTGACCCGTGCTGATGATCACTTCGGTCTCGGGGGAGACTTCTTTCAGATGATCGAACACATCCCAACCGCTCAGGCCGGGCATTTTCAGATCGACGATTGCCACGTCGAAGGTCTGCTTCTTGACCGCATCGAGGGCCGCCTGTCCGTCTTCACAAATGACAACCTTGTGCCCCATCCTGGGCAACTCGGCCTGCATCACCTTGCGAATAACATCGTTGTCATCGACGAACAGAACCTGAAGGCTGTGCTGTGTTGGTGAACTCAACAGAACCACTCCCTGGTCGAAACGCAGACATCCTTGTCCGCTGGATCCTATGGGCTGTCGGCAATCAAGATTGACAAAGGAAAATCGCGTAACAAGATGGCATGAAGCTGTTTGCGGCGAATCATTGTCGTAGAAATCAGCAGCACTGCTGAAGGGATCCGGTTGATAACAGAATTTACAATCTCTGGCAATTGGATTCCCGCAGAGAATCTCGATGGAATGCAAGACGCACGCTTTCAGCGTCTCGCTTTGACGGGATGCCCCTCAGAAAGAGAGCCTCAGGCGGCCGCCTGGGAATGAGGGACTCGGCGGGGGATGTGCAAGCGGAAGGTGCTGCCGCAACCGGGACCGTCGCTGGTCACTTCGACCGTCCCGCCGTGATCGCTGATAATTCGATGACTGATGGCCATTCCCAACCCGGTACCGCGGCCGTCCTGGCGTCGCGTAAAAAATGGCTCAAAGATGTTTTCAATCACCTCTGACGTCATTCCGCAACCGTCGTCCTGGAAGGTCAAAATTGCGTGATCGACTTGCTCGGTGACATCGATATTAAGCGTGCCCCCGCTTTGCATCGCTTCCAGCGAATTGGCGACGAGATTCAGCACAACCTGCTTGATCTCCGACCCGTTGACTTCTGCCATGCAGGGCTCTGTGTGAGAGAACTCAATGTGGCGGTCCCGAAACTGACTCAACGGTCGCACCATCAGCAACACGTCGGACACAATCCGCGTCAAGTCATTGGACGAGCGAACACCGTCGTCGCCGCGGGCAAAATCAAGCAGACGAGCGGTAATTTCGCGGCAGCGGAAGGCCTCGCTGTGAATCATTTCCAGATATTCTCTGACGTTCTCCACTTCCGCGGGATCTGCCCCGGCGCACAGGTCTTGCCAGCGATACTGAATCGACTCGGTCGCCATGGCGATTGCCGAAAGCGGATTGTTGATTTCGTGGCCAACACCGGCCGCCAATAACCCAATTCCTGCCAACCGTTCCGATCGAAGCAGTTGTTTCGTGCGTTCGCGCACCTGCTGGTCAAGGCCACTGTTGGTCTGCTGAAATCGGTCGGTCATGCGATTGAACGATTCGGCCAATTCGGCCATTTCATCATTGGTTTGCAGATCGAGCCGATAGTCGAAATCGCCTTGAGCGACCCTTGACGCGCCTTGATGCAATTTCGACAACGGGGAGAAAACTCCCGTATATCCGTAACTCACCAAGCTAAAAAACAGGATCGCCACCAGGGCGCTGGTACCGCCCACCCAGACAAAGCGGGTGTGATATGCGCTGCGGGCATTCTGCAATGTCTGTTTCAGACCCAGCTGCGAATCGGGCATACGGTGGGCGAGAATCTGCAGATGTCCCAATTCGTGGAGCATGAGTTCGGTGGTGGCGGCGACCTGTTTCTCGTCGCTGAGCCCCGCCTTCATTCGATCCAGCCGTTCCAACCTTCGGGCAACCTGCCCCAGCAGTTGGTAAGTCACCAGTCGTTGTTGCCGAATTCCCAATTCAGGCGGCAGATCGTGAAGTTTTCGGCCGAATTCCTTGACTTTTTGATCGACGGCGACGAACTGACGGTCGAACGCCAGCCTTCGATATTTGGGCGCTGTGAGCAACAGCGGTTCGTGCAGCAGTCCGAATGCGGCGGTGAGGTCGGAACGCCGTGGAACCTGATCGATCTTGAGTCCCAGCTCGCGGACCGTTTCGCGGTAAGACAGCAAGCCGGAGATGCCGCTCAGCGACAATGTCACCAGCATCACCAGCACCAGTGAGAGTCCGAAGACCATTTTTCGCCGAATGGTGCGGGTGAATAGCACGGTGGTCGATCTCCTTATCGTGGCCACATCGCGGCAGCGGCACTCCCGTCTCCAACGAAAGCGCGTCTCCAACGGAAGCGCGAAAAGTGTATCACCTGCCCGCTTGCGATGACAACCCCGCGTCTCAAGACAACAAGCACGAGGCCTTGAAATTCGAATATCGAACAAGGAATTTTGACAGAAGAACTTCCGGGGAGCTTGCTGACACTGCCATCGAAGATCAATCGAGCGTCATCCGCCGTTCTTCGGCTTGCCCCATTTGGCCTCGCGATGCAGTTGTTTGCGGCACTCGTGCAGCCCCACTATCAACGTATCGACGGCTTTCGCATAGTGCGCGAAGGAGCGAGGGAAGTCGCGGGCCGCGTATGCGGTTTTGGCCTCCGTGTAGACGTTCTCGTGACGACTCCAATCGATCGTCCAACTCTCGGCCGAGGCAGTGCGCTGCAACTCCGCCTCAACGGCGGCGAGATGCCCCAGGAATTTCTTCGTAAGACGTGCTGAAGCCGTGGCATACGGACTCCACAAAACCGTTTCTGCCGAAGAGAGAGAAAGGGACGGCGTCCGCAGTCGGCGAAAAAAGACGAACAACATTATCGACAACACGACTGCGCTGGCTGCGAATGAAATAAGCCCCTCGGACTGAAGCCGGAACAGCAGCAGAATGACGCCGGCGACAAACATCACGGCAATGGCCCAGAACCCTGCAAGCCACAACCAGCCTCGCTTCTGCTCGATGACTCGCTGCTGTTGCTCATCACCCATGAGTACTTCCGTCGGGACATCGCCCACCCGAGCAACAACAACCGTAATGTTGTCCGATCCGCCGCGCAGGTTGGCCAAATTGACCAGCAACCGACAAGCCTCCTCGGGTGGCAATTCGCGGGCAATTGTTCCAATTTCCGCATCGTTAAGATGACCTGTCAGGCCATCGGTACACAGCACGAATACGTCATCGGGCCGCACCTCATACGGCCCCTCAATGTCCACTTTGACGACCGGTTCGGGTCCCAGCGAACGCGTGATAACGTGCCGTGGTTCGCGAAGCAGAATTTCCTCGCGGCTCACTTTATTTTCTCGCAACAACTTCCACTGCAGGCTGTGATCGAACGTCAACTGATCAATCCGGTCGCCGCGAACTCGGTAAACACGGCTGTCACCCACGTGGCCGATTGTTGCACCATCGGGACCGAGCACCAGCGACGCGCACGTGGTCCCCATTCGCTGAAAGTCTTTGTTCTGCGTTCCACGGTCGTTGATGGTCTTGTTGGTGACTTCGATCGCCTCTTTGAGAGCGGACTGAACGTCTTTATCGCGCGACTTGAAGAACGTTTGAGGCAATGTGTCGGCGGCAAGTTTGCTGGCAAGTTCTCCTGCCGCGTGCCCGCCCATGCCATCGGCGACAAGCAAGACGTGTCCGTGCTGTTGCCAGATTTCGGGGTCAGCACAAAGCTGAACAATCGCAGCGTCCTCGTTGTTCTGGCGACGAAAACCGATATCGCTGACCGAGCCGAATGAAATGACTTGCTCCCAGCGCATCAACACACCTGAAATGAGATTGGTTAACTTAAGAGGTTTCGTAGCCCAGCAGAGCCGGAAATTAGCATATGCCGTTTTATCATACTCGCGCGGGAAACAATCGGCAAAGGTTTGATCGCAACCCAATGTACAAATGAGCGAAGACGTACCCTAGACGAAACGCGTGGAATTCCAGTAAACTGCATTGTTTCTAATGCTGGAATGATCGTTCTGATCAGAAAGAAATGTCATTGCGAAATCTCCTCATTGCCTTTGCGGTGTGCGCTACGATTATCGGTTGCGACCAAAAAACGGAACAAACGCACGATTCTGACGTACTTCCCGGCGGGATCGGAACGATTGATGGCAAAGTACGCGGGGTACTTAAGCCGGGCGAACAACTTCTGGAATTGAAGGTCGCCGGTTGGATCAATGGTCCTCCACCGGAGTTCGACGGCCAACAGCGACTTATTGTGGTGGACCTATGGGGACAATGGTGTACTGAGGTTCCCAAGACCATTACGCACCTGATCGGACTCCACAAAAAGTTCTCGTCAAAAAACGTCGCCTTCGTCAGCCTGACGACTGAGCCGCGCCAAGTTGTAGAGTCTTTTTTCAAGACTCACCAGATTCCGTGGGCAAACGGCTATGGTGCGACTCGCAAGACGATCTCCTCGCTGGGAGCGGGCAATCCGGATATGGGAATGGTTCCGGGATACGAAGTGAAGCCCACGTTGTATGTCGTCGATGGAGACGGAAGAGTTCTATGGTGCGACAACAACCACTCTCGGATGGACCACGACGACAAGGACAAACAAAAACTGATCTCCAATCTCGAAGCGGCGCTCACCAAACACCTTGGTACGCAACGCGACGAATCAGAAAGCTAGGCAGAGACGATATTCCGGCTGGCTCGCAACCCCTAAGGAGTTACTGCTATTCTTCTGCAACAGGAATCCGACCGTCATGGCGGTCACCCTGCCCCTCGGAGCCTTCTAAAAGGCGGATCGCTAATTCTTTTGCACGCGGCAAACGGCAGAGCCTGATCGATTCTCCCCGACGGGGATATGCGGGCGAATCTGCTCTTGGCGTTCCAATAAGCTGCCGATACAATCTCGCCCCGCGTTGGACCCCCTCGACACGGATGGTGATTGGCCAATTCCTTGCCTCTCGCCTTCGTGCCATGTCGTTGTCGCACAGACGGTCATTCGATCTATGCCCGCTTCCCCCTGGAATGTCGCCACAGGCGGTCGTTCGCTCATCATCCTGCTAGCCCTCTTGCTGGTCGCAGGGCTGAGTGGTTGCGGCTCGGTGCACCGCCGCATGACGATCAACTCCGTTCCTCCGGGCGCTCTGGTGCTGATCGACGGCGAGGAAAAGGGTTACACGCCGGCGCAAGTCGATTTCACGTATTACGGAACGCGGGAAATCACGTTGATTAAGGACGGCTACGAAACGGTCACCAGTATGCAGCGGGTGAAAACGCCTTGGTACCAGATAGTGCCGCTCGATTTCTTCTCCGACAATCTGCTGCCGTTCAAAGTGACCAACCGGCACAATTTCACCTATCCGCTCAAACCGCAGGTGATTGTGGGAACGCAGGAGTTGATCGATCGCGCGAATGAGCTGCGCCGGGAAACCCGCGAGGGCCAGTAAGCGGTTCAGATCACCGGGGAAAGCCGGATGTTGAGCCGCCGCGGCCGCGACTTTGCCGCAGTGGAGTTTCCGGGGGCGGTTCCTTGATCCCCGAACTCCCCTTGATCGCGCCGCTCACCCCGATCAGTTCCGGATGCCGTGCCACCTTGTCGCTGAAGATTCGCAGGTCTTTAACGACCGGCTGCAGGTTCTTCAGTAGGATTGCCAACGAAGCTGCCGAGCGGTTCATGTTCTCGTAGAGTTCAGGATCGGCGGCAAGTTTTTTAATCGTTCCGTCGCCATCGTTCACCAGGTGAGCGAACTGGTTCAGTTCGCCGGACAGCGATTCGAGATTCGACATCGTGCCGTCAAGTTTGGTGACGATGGACGCACTGCGTTGGGCAAGCGGGCCGGTCACGTCCTTCAAATTCTCCAGATTCTCATCAGCCGTCTCGACCGCCGACTTCACTGCCGAAATCGTTTGATGGGTCTCGGCGATCATTTTCGGCATTGCCGCCAGCGTCTTTCGCAGGTTTTCCTGATTCTGCGGATCACCGATAATATTGTTGGCATTCGCCAGCGTCTGGTTGGCCGTTTTCATTGTAAGCGTGAATTGCTCCAGCGACTCGGCCGCACGTTCGACGACTTCGTCGAGGTTACCGCGGTTCGTTTCAACGAGGTTATTGATATTTTTCCCAACGCGTTCCCACTCGCGGCTGGTCGAGTCGAACGAGTCGAGTGTTCCGTTCAACTTGTCTTCCAGTCGGCGGACGATTTCCATCGGTCCATCGGGACTGACGCCGTCGATTGTCTCCCCCGGCTGAATGACCCGCCGACTCCTGCCCGGCGTGAATTCGATGGCGGCGTCGCCGAGTAGACTGCGGGTGAGCAGCGGCTGTGCGTCGGCCCGCAGGCGATAGTGTTCCTTGATCTGGACAATGGCCGTGACTCCGCCGCGTTTGTCGTCGAACGTTACCTTCTGCACCGATCCGATGGCGACGCCGCTTTTCCTGACGGGCGTCGATGGATACAGACCGGGGGCGGATTCGAAGTGAATGGCAATTGTGTACTGCGGTTCCAACAACGACTTCAACGCGCCGAACTTGAAGACCATCACGCCGGTTAATGCAACGGCCACAATAGAGAACATGCCGACACGAAATTGAAGTTGACGCTCAGTCATTGCGGTTCAAACCTCTAACAACCATCGATCAAAAAGCGGGAAGGAAAAACAGACTCGATGCAAAATTTGTCTCTTGTCTCTTGTCACATGCTGAGGGCTAATTCCTGAATTCGTTCACCGGCCTGTCCGCGGACAAACGTTGTGACGCGAGGGTCGGTTGACGCCAGGGCTTCTTCGTAGGTTCCGGAAAATACGATTTGTGGTTCGTCATCCCGAAGCCGCGCGAGCGGATAAAACATGATGACCCGGTCGGCGACTTTCTCCACCGTTCGCATGTCATGGGTAACCACGATACTGGTAACCGGACGACGGGCGCGCGTCTGCAGAATCAACTCGTTGATCACATCGCTCATAATGGGATCAAGCCCGGTGGTTGGCTCGTCGTAAAGCATGACATCGGGCGAGAGGGCCAATGCCCGCGCCAATCCGACACGTTTTTTCATGCCTCCGGAGAGTTCCGCCGGTTTGCGACTGCAAATTGATTCCCTCAGCCCCACCTCTTTCAGCCGCTCGTAAACAATTTCGCGAATGCGTTCTTCCGGCATTCTCGTGTTCTGCTTGAGAGCGAAGGCGACGTTTTCGTAGACCGTCAGGCTGTCGAATAACGCCGCCCCCTGAAACAGGTACCCGAACTGCAGACGTTCGCGCCTGAGTTCCGCATCGCTGCGACTCTTCACCGGCCGGCCCGACCAGAAGACCTCGCCTCGGTTCGGTTCGAGCAACGACATCATCAGTTTCATCGTCACGCTCTTTCCACAGCCACTCTCGCCAATCAGCGCCAATGTCTCGTTCGGCTCAACCTCTATAGAAATGTCGCGCAGCACGGGCTGAGCTTCAAACTTCTTCCACACGTGTTTCAACGCGATGGATGGCGGGTTGTTGGTTTCGGGTGGGGTGGGCATGGATTTGACTGCTGTTTTCTTTTGTATCACTCAATCAACGCATTGCACTGGCGACACGCCAGTGGCACCCGCCGTTAAGCCGGTGGCATCCGCGCGATGTCGTATAACTCACATTCAAAGCAAGGGAACCGAAGCGGGCCAAAAGGTGTAGTACAGCGAGTTGAGAAAAACGCCGAGAAAGAAATCGAGAACGAGAATTGCGACGAACGACAAGACAAACGATTCCGTCGCCGCCCGTCCGACGCCCTCGGCACCGGCTCCGCAGTGAAATCCGCGATGACAGGCAACCAACGCGATTGACGCTCCGAAAAAGACACTCTTGAACAATCCGCTGAGAACGTCGAATGCCGTCACATACGTTTCGGCATGATGCCAATAGTGGAAGCTGTTGATGCCCAGCACCTGCGTACTGATAAACCAACCGCCCACAATCCCCATGCAGTCCGCAACGGCGGTTAATAGCGGAATGAGAAGAAAACAGGCGAGGAATCGTGGCACAACCAGGTAGTGAATGGGATTGGCTCCCAACGCCGTCAGCGCGTCGATCTGCTCGGTCACGCGCATGGTGCCCAGTTCGGCGGCCATCCGGCTACCGACACGGCCGGCAAGCATCGTCGCCGCCAACACCGGCCCGAGTTCTTTCACTAACGAAACGTTGATCACCGCACCAAGACGCGTTTCCAGATGCATCAGCCGAAACTGGTCGTAGGCCTGAATTGCGAGCACCATGCCGATGAATCCGCCGGTGATCATCACCACGGGCAAGCTAAGTACGCCAATGCTATACATCGTCGGCAGCAACACCGACCGCTTGGGTAACCCGCGACCGAGCCAACCCACAAGTTGCAGCGCGAACAAGGTGAGATTTCCCACCGATTCGACGGCCGCAAGCAGCGATCGACCGATCGCGTGAATGAAGGTGTCGCGAGGTTGGGAAAGTTGGTGGGAAGCCATTTGTTCGGCGCAATTTCACCGACGGAAACGCGATGTCCAGCCAGACGACGACGTTTCGTCGAAGGGCAGAACCCTACGTGACCGCAGCGGGATTTTTGAATGGAGGAGAGATCGGCGGGTTATCGAGGCGCGACTGCTGTACGACCGAATGGTCTTTCGAGGTGCGGGTGGTGAGAGTCCACCCCCCTCGAATTGACGGAAGCATAGCGAAAACCAAGATTCCGGGCGAGACCACTTGCTGCCTGCGCGTGAGCCACACGGCGTGGTCTGTTTTTAGCGCAAAGACGCGAAGGACCGCAGTGTTTCGTAAAGTGAAGCAATGGGAATTGGGAGGCTGAAGCGCAAGCTTTGAAGTTGCGTACTTGGCTTAACGGGAGACAAACACCCAATGTATTTAAGCCTGAAGCGCAAGCGAAGGAGCTTGCTGGCATCGCCCTGGAATCATCCTTCGCTTGCGCTTCAGGCTTCGATAGACGGGGGATTTTTAGCCCTTTCTCCGACCTGAACATTGAGATGCGCAACGTTCTAAAACGTGCGATTCCGACTTTTATCTAACCTCTTTTTCACTTTGCGGCCCTTGGCATCTTTGCGTTGAAACCAACTGAGCAAGAAGCGTTGTACACTCATCTACGGCGTGCGATCGCGTCCCCCACCACCAAAACCGAAAAAATCTGCTTGATTGCCTCCCTTGCCCTGCCTGTCGTGTTAGAATTGTGTTCCAGATAAATAACCCGTAAATCGACCAATCCCGCGAGAACTCCTAAATCGCCGGATCATCCTTGCTTCAACTATTCACTCATTCGGTCACTCAGACGAGTCGGGAGGAAACAGGAATGCGTAAGTTCATCGTGCTGGCCATGTTGCCAATGTTTTTAGGCGGGCTGATGCAGGCCAACGCCCAAGACAAGGCAGAAAAGCGAACCGCGGCCGAAGAAAAGGCCATCGCCGCCGTTCGGCAAATGGGCGGTCACGTGCTCGATGTTGCCCAAAGCGACAAACGACTGGAAGTGGCCTATCACCTGGCCGACGGCAAAGTCACCGGAAAGCACCTCGCACCGCTGAAGGACTTGAAAGGCTCGCTGTCGCTGCTGAATTTGCGTGGCACCGCGATCACCGACGCCGATCTGGCTCAACTGAAAGATCTGTCGGCACTGACACGATTGCATCTGGAGAAGACGGCGATCACCGACGCGGGGCTTGTTCATCTGAAGGGATTGGCAAATCTTGAGTACCTGAATCTGTACGGGACGCAGGTCACCGATGCCGGACTGGACCAACTCGTCGGCCTGAAGAAACTGAAGAAGCTGTATATCTGGCAGTCGAAAGTGACAATTGTCGGCGTCGCGAAAACACAAAAAACGCTGCCCGGATTGCAGATCATTCCCGATCTCGTGGCGGATAAGAAGAAGGAAGAGGCGCGACAGATAATCATCGCCGAAGCGAAAAAGCAACTGGACGGCCTGACCAAAAAAGCCGCCGCAGCAAAGGCTGCTGGGGATGCAGAGACGAAGAAATCGGCAGCCGCAACAGCGGCAGCAGCAGCGGCCAAGAAGGCGTATGACGCCGAAACAAAGAAGGCAGCAGACTTGGCCAAGGCAGCCGATGTCGCCAAGAAAAAGGCAGCAGCCGCGAAGACGGCAGCTGATGCAGCAACAAAGGCGGCCGCAGCAGCCAAGGCCAAAGCCGATGCCGCCACCAAAGCATCGGCGGATGCCGCGAAGCAACTGGCCGACGTACAGGCCACGATCAAGGCAGCCGGTGGCTAGGCCGCTGAAAAGAGACCGCTGAATTGAGTTTTCTGACCCGGCTTCATACTTTTGAAGCCGGGTTTGTTTTTAGTCTCGCCAGGAATTCCGCCGGAGCGACCGATGATCCGATTCTGCTCATTTGTAATGACAACCGTCTTGCTACTGGCGTTCGCGGCCGGTGAGTTATTCGCCGAGACGGCGTTGACCGTCACGGTGACCGACTCGGCCACGCACCGTGTGCTACCGGTCCGCGTATATCTTCGATCGGCCGACGGCAACTTGTTGCACGTTCGCTCGACTTCGCCAAACGGGTCGGCGGTTGAGTACAACAAGAAACGGGGAACGGACAGCATCGAGATTCACACGACTGTTTCCGCGCATCCCTTTACGGCCGACCTGGCGGCGGGCAAGTACACGCTCACCATTGAACGCGGAAAAGAATATCTGCCGGTCACCCAAACCGTGGAGATTGGCGATAAACCGGTGGAGGTCTCGATTGCGCTAAGGCGGTGGATCGACATGGCAAGTCGCAGCTGGTATTCGGGCGACACGCACGTGCATCGGTCGGTGGCAGAGTTGCCGAACGCGCAGACCGCCGAAGATCTGAATGTCGCACTACCGCTGACGAATTGGGTGACGAAAGGTTACACGCCGCCAACCGGCGGGAACAAGAACAGCGACGACAAACTGCCGTCGCGGTTGATCGAAGTTGATAAGACGCACGTCATCTATCCGCTGAACACCGAATACGAAATCTTCACCATCAACGGCAAGCGACACACGTTGGGAGCGGTGTTTATCCTCAATCACAAAAAGCCGTTCAAACTGGGTGCTCCGCCGGTCGGCCCGATTGCCGCCGAAGCCCGCCGACAAGGCGGACTGCTGGAGTTGGACAAGCACTCGTGGCCGTGGTCGATGATGCTGGTGCCGGTGATGAATGTTGATCTTTTTGAACTTTCGAACAACCACGTCTGGCGGACGAACTTTCATTTCCGCGGGTTTGTGGCCGGTACAAAACCACGTGACTTCAAACTCGCCGACCCGAAGAACGGCTTCAGCGAACGGGAGTGGGTCGACTTTGGGTTCCAGACGTATTACACGCTGCTCAATTGTGGTTTCCACATGCGGCCGACGGCGGGAACGGCTTCTGGCGTGCATCCGGTGCCGCTGGGATTCGGCCGCGTTTACGTCCAACTGGAAGATGGATTCAATTACGAAAACTGGATGCGCGGGCTGAACGCGGGCCGCAGTTTTGTGACGACCGGGCCAATGTTATTCGCACACTTCAACGGCAAACCGCCGGGACATCACTTCGGAGGCAAGGAGGCAAAAGAGAACAAGAGCTGCCGTGTGACGGGAACGGCCGAAAGTGGTTTTCCGTTGTCGCGAATTGAGATTGTGAAGAACGGTGACTTGGTCCAGTCCATCAAGCCACAAAGCGCCAGAACCGAAGCCGGTGGCTACCGCACGGCGTTTGACGTGACCGTGCCGTTGGATGGAACCTCGTGGGTGGCAGTCCGTTGTTACGAACAGCGACCGAACGGCCGCGAGCGTTTCGCACACACCGCCCCGGTACACTTCGACGTTCCCGGTAAGCCGCTGCGTCCACGACACGCAGCGATCGAGTATTTGATTGGACGGATGAAGGAAGAACTGGTTCGCAGCAAGGACACATTGAGGGCGGATGAGTTGGAAGAGTATCGACAGGCACTGCGGGTTTATGAGAAGATTGCTGCGGATGGGGTTCGCTAAACCGCAAGCGGTGATTGGAAAATGACTGTGGAATTGGAAGTTCTATCGCCGGGTTCGTGCGATGATTGTGGCTTATGCTGTGAAGGAATCGGGTCGCCGGTTTTGTGGTACACGTCGAGCCACGAAACGCTGGCGGGGCATCCGTTTCGGCCGGATGGATTGCCGCAGGAGTTGGCCGAAGAAATTGATGCGGCGTTTGGCGGGCTGCATCGCGGGCAGGAACCGCAGGAGCGTTGTTTGTGGTACGACGCCGAACGGCGCTGCTGCCAGCATTATGAATGGCGACCGCAAGTTTGTCGCGATTACGAATTGGGCGGGAGGGCTTGTCTTGAGCGGCGGAAAATTGAACGGGATGCCCGCTCTGAATAACCCGACGTTCTCAACAGCCATTTAGCCGGCTAGCTTGCTCGCCGTGGTGGTTGACGGCAAGCTCCGGTCACGCCCCGCAAGCGGGGCGGCTAAATCCATTCTACAACAATTCCGGGATCGGTTCGCCGTCGGTGAGGATGGGGATCGGGCGGCCGGCGCGGTTGAGGAAAGCGTGGTGCGTGTCGATGCCAAAGCGGTGATACAGCGTCGCCAGCAAACAGTTGCTGTCCATAATCCGCTCGACTGGTTCTTCGGCTTTGGCGTTGGTCGCGCCGATGACCTGCCCCATTTTCAGACCGCCGCCAGCCAGAAAGACGCTCATAGCGCGCGGCCAGTGGTCGCGGCCCGGTCGTTTGGTCGCGTCCTTGTAACTGATGCGCGGCGTGCGGCCGAATTCGCCACAAAAGATAAACAGCACGCGTTCGTTGAGTCCACGGGAGTAGAGGTCTTCGACCAATGCCGAGACCGATTGATCGAACGAAGGCAACTTTTCGCGATAGGCGTTGAAGATGTGGGAGTTGACCGAGTGGTCGTCCCAGTTGCTGGTGCGGCCCGTTTCCTTCTTCAGCCGGAAGGTGGCCTGACACTGCACGAACCGCACTCCCGCTTCCACCAATCGACGGCAGGTGAGCAAACTCTTGCCCCAGTGCGTTTCGCCATAACGGCGCCGGGTGGATTCGCGTTCGAGGTCGAGGTCAAACGCATCGCGTGTACGGGTACTGGAGAGCATGGCGACCGCCCGCTGCTGGAACGAATCCATCGCCGACATCATCCCCGTGGCATCGATGGAACCGGGCAACGAGTCGAGCGTTTTGAGCAGCCCCTGCCTGCGGTTCAGCGTGACGATTCCCTCAGGAGTGATTGTGAGGTTGTCGCCGGTGCCGGGTAACTTATAGATCGCCTTGGGATTGTACGTGTTGGCACCGCTGGCCGAACTTGGGTTGGGGTTGGGCATGTAGGCTTCAAAAGCCGGCCCGAGATATGCCGGCCCACCACCGTAAAGCGGCGTGTTCCCCATGAATAACGGAACGCCACCAGCAGACGCGCCGAGCTGCTTTGCGACAATCGAACCAATCGTCGGGTACTCGCTGCGCTTGAGGTTGGCTGCGATGGAAGGGTATCCGCTGAGGAAACGATGCGATCCCCCGGAGTGCTCGGCCCGCTCGTGATGCAGACTGCGCAGCAGCGTGAACTTCTCACCTAACTGCGCGATTTGCGGCAGCAGATCGGTAATCTCCATGCCCGGAACCGTCGTCTGAATCGGACGGGACGGTCCACGGTACTCGGTCGGCGCTTCCGGTTTCAGATCGAACAAATCGATATGACTCGGCCCGCCGTTGGCCCAGAAGAGGATGACGGAGAAATCATCGTTCGCCGCCCTGCCCTGTTCCTGGGCGGCGAGAAGTTGCGCGAGATTCGGCGGCAGGCCACTCGACAATGCACCGAGACTCAAGCCGCCGATCTTCAGCCAGCTGCGGCGATTGATGGGGCCGGGGCAGATTGCGTTGTTGCTGTTTTGGGGCACGTGAGGTTCCCGAGAGTCGCGTGAGCATTGCGTTCGATAGTACGCCCAGTTTTAGGGTGCGCTAAACCGCAAGCGGTCGTTGATTTCTTTCTGGAGCGGTTTATTTCTTCTTCTTTTTCTTGGCTGCGGCTGCGGCTTTTTGTTCTGATTCTGTTTTTGGTCCGAGATTGTAAATTCGGACGGTCTTGTCATAGAACGCGGCGGCAAT
>Ga0115002_10004138_pt1 | contig 17727 bp, 14 predicted proteins | sample ArcticOcean_MG_C_8_FD_89576 | JGI IMG/M metagenome (GOLD analysis project Ga0115002, IMG submission 89576) | Marine microbial communities from western Arctic Ocean - ArcticOcean_MG_CB11_86 | ecosystem: Environmental > Aquatic > Marine > Oceanic | place: Arctic Ocean: Canada Basin | collected... | reverse complement strand
GTGTTCGCCGTGGTGACGTTTACAAGAAGTATTACAGCCGGGTTTATGACGGTTATATTCATCTTATTGACCCAAGGCTTAACGGTCACTTTACTATCAAATCCGGATGGCTTATACCTCGCAGCGATCTTAGACCCTTTTGGCGCCGCCGCCACAGATTATTACACAAAATACTGGACCGTTGCAGAGCGGAATACATCGCCTCTCCCCATGCAAGGGGTCATCATTTACAACAGACTATTGTGGTTAGCCATAGCCGCACTGGTGTTTGGATTGGTTTATAAACTTTTCACGTTCAGTCAGGATGCACCATCCTTCTCTTTCAGATCACAGAAACCAGAGCGGATTACAAGCAATAATCTGGGTGGGATCACGCGCGTTGTGCTGCCGAAGGTTAATTTTGACTTTTCCTTTCTTCAGCATCTAAAGACCACCTGGAAATTATCTAATATCGATCTTAAATACATTGTGACAAGCTGGCCTTTTATAGGGATCACACTGGCCGGGCTCATGGTCATTTTATTTGAACATGTGGAAAACGGCGTTTTTCGTGGAACGCCCATGCTGCCGGTGACATGGAAAATGTTACGTTACAGCGAAGCGTTCATGTTTGCGGTACATATTTGCACTTTTTTATATGCAGGTATGCTGATCCATAGAGCAAACATCGCTAATCTAAATCAGTTATTGGACACCACCCCCATACCGAATTGGGCCTTGTTGGCATCAAAGGTCATGGCCTTACTGAAAATGCAATTAGTGATGGTGACCGTTATTATGATAACAGGCATACTCTTTCAAATTTATAACGGATACTACAAGTTTGAAATCGGGCTTTACCTGTTTGGATTATATGTATTGCACTTTCTCTACTTTTTACTCTGGGCTTTGTTGGCCATGTTTGTACAGACATTAATTAGAAATCCCTATGTCGGGCTATTCCTGATGATCGTTATTTTGTTAAGCATTCCGATATTAGGGGCGGTTGGCGTTGAACAGGATGTTTTTTTATACGGTCAAACGACAACCCTTGGATATTCAGACATGAACGGATACGGTAATTATATTTCAAGTTATTTTATTTATGAAATTTACTGGTTATTAGGCGGCTTGATTTTTTTAATCCTTGCAGGGTTATGTATGGTAAGAGGTTTACCGCATTCGTTTAAAGAACGCTTCATCATTGCCAGATCCCGTTTTACGGGTTCAACAGCCGTTGGTTTTACCGGACTCTTGATCGGGTTTCTGGCTATTGGTTTTACGATTTATTATGAAAGCAATATTCAAAATGAGTGGATCTCATCAAAAAAAATGGAAGCGCTCAATGTCGGATGGGAGAAGACCTATAAGAAATATGAACATCATCAGCAACCGCGTATCGTTTCTGTGAAAACGGCGGTCAATATTTATCCGAAGACCTTGAATTTTGATGCGGAAGGTACGTATGTCATGGTCAATAAGTCTGAGGTGGCAATAGATAGTATTTTCCTGAAATACAACGACTTTCCAAGCACCTTTACCTTTAACAAAGAAAGTAGGCGCGCCGTCCGAGATACGGTCTACGACTTTGATATTTATCAATTAAAGCGCGCCTTACAACCCGGCGATAGTCTGGCATTAAGTTTCACGGTAAAAAATAAACCCAATACCTGGCTGCGCACGAATTCTCCCGTACTGAGCAATGGCACATTCATTAACAATTTTCAACTGTTTCCATTTTTAGGATATATCCCTTCAGGTGAGTTAATAGATGATAAAATCCGGAAGAACTACGGCTTGCCACCGAATGATTTACAACCGCACCCGTCGGATTCAACAGCCTGGGCCAATCATATAATTAGAAAGGACTCTGATTGGATAGACTTTGAGACGACCGTAAGCACATCAGAAGATCAGATGGCCATTGCGCCTGGGTATTTACAAAAAGAATGGATCGCGGATGGACGAAGATATTTTCATTATAAGATGGACAGTAAAATACTCAACTTTTATGCCTTTAATTCTGCCCGTTACGAAGTCATGAAAGAAACATGGCAGGATATTGATTTAGAGATCTATTATCATAAAGGGCATGAATATAATTTAGATCGCATGATGGCCGGTATGAAAGCGGCTATAGCGTATAATGCTAAAAACTTCAGTCCGTATCAGCACAAGCAGGCGCGTATTATAGAGTTTCCCAAAACGTATGGCAATTTTGCTCAGTCGTTCCCCAATACCATTCCGTTTTCTGAAGGGCATGGGTTTATTGCGGATGTAGATGATACGGACCATGGCGGGGTAGATTATGCATTCGCTGTAACAGCGCATGAGATTGCCCATCAATGGTGGGCGCATCAGGTCATAGGCGCAGATGTGCTGGGATCAACGGTGCTCTCTGAAAGCTTGTCGGATTATGTCCGGTTGAAAGTATTAGAGCATCAATACGGCAAAAGTAAAATGCGTACCTTTTTAAAGTATGCCTTAGATGATTATTTAAGGGGTCGCGGTAGAGAAAAGAAAAGAGAAAATGCCCTGATGTATAATGATGGCCAGCCCTATATACGGTATTCAAAAGGCTCATTGGTGTTCTATGCTGTGAGCGATTATATAGGAGAATACCCGCTCAATGCGGCATTAAGTACTTACGTAGAAAAAGTTAAGTTTCAGGAACCGCCGTATACCACCGCCATAGAACTGGTGGATCACATTCGAGCGGTCACGCCGGACTCATTGCAGTATATCATTAAGGACCTGTTTGAGACGGTCACCCTCTACGATAACAAGGTGGTTGATGTGAACGCGACCCCATTGGATAATGGTAAATATCAGATTGAAATCGAATTTAATGTGAGCAAATATAGAAACGATGAAAAAGGGAAACGGTTGTATGATAAAACAACGGAAGACTACTTATCCTATCAAACCGAAGAGATGGAGATAGCGCCCTTGTCCGTCCCCCTAGCTGATTATATAGATATCGGTATTTTTACAGACCGGGAGGTTGATGGTAAAAAGACAGAAGTGGAACTGTATTTAAAGAAGCACAAGATGACCACCATACATAATAAGCTCACCATCATCGTGGATGAAAAACCGACCGAAGTAGGCGTAGATCCGTACAATAAATTAATTGATACGAATTCTGAGGACAATAGAAAAGGGGTATGATTTCTTGTGCCCGTCGTTTACTTTGGGCCATACCTATCAGGGAAATAGCCATGCTTCGACCTTTCAGCCTCTGTGCATTGGTTCTGGCTCTATTTAATCGTGACCTTTGTGGCAGTTTTGTGATGCTTTATATCATGCAGATTGCCTGGTCTTGTTAATCAGGCCGGCCGCTACAACCCTAACAGGAAAAGCGCCATGGACCTTAAACCCCACCTGAATCTGGCGGGACAGAATATGCTCGACTGCCTCAACCCGGAGGCAAATTACCTGCCCTATTGGCACCTGGTCGTAGACGCTGACGGACGGGCCGAATACAGTTTCAGGCGGCACTGCACCGGTCATAATATCGGCCGCTGGTGGAACGCCATGCTACGCCTGGAAGCAAGCACCGGTTTTGTGGTGCCCTCAGCCGTGGAGCAGGCTATGCTCGAAAATTCGTGGCGACTGGCCGACAACCCCATCGGCATTTTCCTCGAAGACATCGACCCGACTGATGCCGCTACCTGGTATATCCACTCCTACCGCGAAACCATGCTGGCCTATGGTCTGCTGGTGAGATATCGGGACCATCAGAAAGCGAAAGCGTATGGTCATCGGGCCATAACTCAGATGGCCCGCGCCAGCCGGAACCTGGACCACTGGGATTTTTCCTACGGCCAGGACGCACCCGGGCTGATCAAAACACCCGGCCGACCGGTCTATACCCACGGCCGGGCCATTGAAGGCCTCCTTTGCTTCTATGACGCGACCGGCGCGGGCCCTGCGCTCGAAGAAGCAGAACGCCTGGCCGCCTACCACATGGACCATACCGTTAATGACGACGGCAGCCTGGCGACCGGGTGCGGCGACCACACACATTCCTACCTGAATACCTTGAGGGGGCTGTTGCTCCTGGCTACGCTGCAAAACCGCCAGACCTGGCTGGACGCGCTTTACGCCACCTACAAAAACGCCTTGTGTTCGATGATTACCCGCTCGGGATTTATCACCCACGACATCGGCGCCCGATTCAGCGGGGACATCGCTTCGACGGGCGATATCGCACACCTTGCTCTCCTGCTCTGGGACCAATTCGAGGACCCCGCGCTACTGGACGATATCGAGCGCCTCATCCGTGCCCGACTCGTGCCGGCCCAGGTATTAACACCCGTGCCCATCACCCCGCTCAAAAACACGCCAAGTGACGCGTACCGCGACCTGCCCCAACGCTATGTCGGCGCCATTGGCGGGAATGTCGGCCACGTGCAGGGCAAAACCTGTGTCACCGACTGGACAGCGGCGGCGCTGCACAATTTGATTGAGCTGTGGCAGCGCAGTGTGGATGAACATGAAGGCCAGGTCCGCATCAACTTCCACCTCGACTACGACCATTCGGCTGCGCAGATACGATCCGTCCGTGAGGGCAGGGCGGCCCATGTGACCGTCCAGTCAAAACGTCCCGACAAGGCCCTGTTGATCCGCGTACCCGGCTGGGTGCCGACCGACTCGCTGCACATAATGGTGAACGGACAGCGGGCAGCGCCAGAGGTGAAAAAGGGATTCATAACCTTCGCGGCGATGGGTACGCCACTGGACGTCGGCCTGCGTTATGCCCTGCCGGCATATGCCGACACAGAAACATGGCAAGACCAATCCGCCACTGGAGAAGAGATCACGTTTCAATGGCGCGGCGACGAGATTTCCGGGGCCGATCCGGGGGGACCGTACATGGCGACCTGAGCCGCCGCAAGGCCAGATCACAGCAGAAAATCGAGCATGATCCCGATGATAAACAGGACCGTCCATGGAGAGATCAATGAAACCAAAAGCATTCAAGTTGGCCCTTGTCCAGATGCAGGTGAAGGGCGGGGACAAAGTATGGAATCTTCACCATGCCGTTGAGCTGATCTCAGAGGCTGCAGCGCATGGGGCCGAGGTGGCCCTTCTTCCAGAGTGTATGGATCTGGGCTGGACGCATCCTTCCAGTCTGACGATGGCCGAAGAGATCCCTGATGGAGACGTGTGCAAGGCGCTCAGGCAAGTCGCCAAACAGAAGGCGATCTATGTTTGCTCCGGGTTAACTGAAAAGTCGGGCAGCCAGGTGTTTAATACCGCGGTTATAATAGACAAGCACGGTGAAGTTCTATGTAAGCACCGGAAACTGAACGAGCTTGATATTGGCCATGCGTATTATGCCCAAGGAGACCGACTAAATGTGGTCGAAACCGAATTCGGTACCCTGGGCGTGATGATTTGTTCAGACGGATTTGCCAAAGATCATGTGTTGTCCCGCTCACTTTGTTATATGGGGGCGGACGTGATCTTATCCCCAAGCGCATGGGCCGTAGCAGGCAACCACGATAACACAAAAGAGCCTTACGGCGATACCTGGCGTGAGGCCTACCTGCCTGTCGCCAAAGAATTCTCTACCGCCATATTCAGTGTCAGCAATGTGGGCCCTATCACAGATGGCCCCTGGAAAGGAAGAAAGTGCATCGGGTGTTCACTGGCCGTCGCGTCTTCAGGAAAAGAAATGCTCCAGGGACCCTACGGCATCGATGCAGAGTGTGTCCTTTACGTGGATGTAGAACCTGTCCAAAGACCTGCAAGAGGAACGGCATGGCAGAGCGTAGTGAAACGTCCGAACCCTTGAAGAAAGGCGCACCCCTGTATGGACCTCTATCAGCAGATATTCTTCACCACCCTCGCTGTGGCCTTCGGACTCATCCATTTCGTGCTCTATCTGTACAATCGTCGCATGAAGGGCAACCTGTATTTTGCCTTGTTCGCGCTTTTTTATGCCGCACACATACCAAAAAATGAGGGCTGAACCTTGAACAATCAAAAAGTGGTCATTGTTGGTGCTGGAATCAACGGGCTTACGGCGGCCAACTACCTGCGGCGCGCCGGTTTTGAAGTCACCATGATCGAACGGGCCGCGCGCGTGGGTGGGGCCTGTGTTTCGGAGGTCGCGCACGTCAACGGTGTGGCACAATCCTATGCCCTGGGCGCTTCGGTGCTGGGGCTGATGCAGGATTTCGTCTTTCATGAAACCGGCCTGGCGGACCGACTCAAGACTTTTGTGCCCACACATCCCAAGCTGATTCATTTCGAGGGCGATGAGGCACCGGCCTGGATCTACCGGGAGCCGGAAAAACTGGACAAGGAACTGGCGGAGAAATGGGGTGAACGTGGTGATGTAGCGGGCTTTCGTGCGGACGAGGCCCGTGTGGTGGCCTATCTGCAAGCGGGCTACCGGTCGGCGACCCCGCCGTCACTCGTCGAGGCGGAGCAAGTCCTGGGCAAAGGCCTGGTCGACCTCTGGATTTCCGGCAGCGCGGCCGACTTGTTCGACCACTATTTCACGGCCGAGCGGACCAAGATTTACATGGCCATGACGGTCACCGAGAGTGGCCCCGTATCGCTGAAGGAGCCTTATTCGGCGTTTACCATGCCGCTGATGGACTCCGGTTCTATTTTCGATGGCTATTATGGATTCGTCCGGGGCGGTATCTGGCGGATTACCGAAGAACTCGGCCGTATCAATACGGAACTCGGCGTGACCACGCACCTATCCAGCGAGGTGCAACAGGTTGATGCGGAAGCGGGACACCTTGAATTTGAGCAGGATGGTCAGCCATACAACGTGGGTTTTGATCATCTTTTGCTCGCTACCGACCCGGTCACTGCAGCACGTATCACGGGCGATGAGGCCACGATCACCGCGACGAAAAACCAACGCCTGCTGGGCAGCAGCGGCAAACTCAACCTGATGTTTCGAAATCCGGTACGCTGGAAACACGGTTCACGTGCGCCGGACGCTGATGCCGCCTTCCGGTTCTTATTTGCTGTTGACTCGATCGACGCGTACGAAGCCGCCACGTTGCGTGTGGTCGATGGCGATGTGGCCTATGAACCGGGCTACATGCAGGTCTATTGCGAGGGGGGGGCCATGCGTCAACTGGATCTACACGAACCATTCGACCGCCTATCTGTGTTCTTTAAAAACTTTTCGTTGGGTGCGCACGGAGCCGCGTTACCGGAAGTAGAAGAGACCGCCAAGCGGTCTCTTCTAAGGCTGATCGAGAATCCGGAAGACTGTGTCTGGAGCCGCCTGCTCACGCCACGCGACCTGCAACAGACGTTTCTTTTCCCCGGCGGCAATCTTGATCACACCATGCTGGTCGGCGGTCAGACGTTTGCCGACCGACAGTATTCGACCGATGCCGGAACAGGGTTCTACCATTTTGGCACGGCGTCCAACATTTATCTGTGTGGCGCGGGGGCTTACCCCTGTGGCTCCGTGGCCGGCACGCCCGGTTACATGTGTGCCCGTCAGCTCATGGCAGAAGCGGGGCCCTCGCGATAGCAAGAACCGGAATCCCAGCTATTCCTCACGGTCCCGAGGCTGGGATTCCGATCCTAACGACCGGAGGAATAGTTGAAAGTCATGTGCTGTTCTTTTCACTCACTCTTCAAAGCGTTAACCGAATGCCTCATAAGGAGTCAAGGCCGATGGAATACCGCAACTTCGGCACCTCAGGGATCAAAATTTCACCTATAAGTATGGGCACGGTCTTTCGGGGGACCCGGACGAGGCTATCTGTAAAGCAACCATCGAACGGGCGATCGATCTCGGGATCAATTTTATCGATTGCGCCAATACGTATCCGGACGGCCAATAGGAAAAGATGGTCGGAGCGGTCCTCAAAGGACGGCCACGGGATCAGTTTGTGGTGACCACCAAAGTGTGCGAGTCGGTCGGCAAAGGGCCTAACGACCGCGGCTTGTCACGCGGCCATATCCTGCGGGAGATCGACAACAGCCTGACGCGACTTCAGATGGATTATGTCGATATCTATCTGCCTCACCACCCGGACCCTACGACCCCGATTGAGGAAACCCTCGATGCCTTAAATGATGTCGTACAACAGGTAAGCTCCGCTATGTCGGCTGTGATTTTTCCGCCTGGCAGGTGTGTAAGGCGCATCGGGTGAGTGAAACTCCCCGCCCACAGGGCGGGGCATCTTGGCGCAAATATTCACACAACGCGTTCAGATTTGCTTAACAGCACCGCAAACGACGCTGTACCCAACACCACCCATGGACGAATTCATCCCCGCCCACAGGGCGGGGATGAATTCGCAACTTTCGTAAACAACGTTTCTTTTTCACCTCTCAAGGTAAAACCGCCATGATGAATGCGGACGGAAGCGGGTTGCGTTATCTGGAGTTCGATCTGCCGGAACAAGCTACCTGGCAACCGGGGGCCTTTTTTCCGGTTGGGAATCGACACTTGGTCCTCAGCATGGAACGTAGTCGCGATGGTCCTGGAAAGCCGTTTGAAGATTATTGTCATACGACGCCTACCCATATCTGGGGTCACAATTTAGATACGGGTTCACTCGAAGAAATTGCGACCAAAGAGCGTTTGGCCCCCTTTTGCACACCTCAATTATTGCTGCATAATGGGCGTATGCTTATTCAAGTCGTGCGTAATAGTGTTCCCCAAACCTTCAGTATCAATATGGACGGGAGTGACCCGAAGCCCTTCACTCAACCGGGTGAAGGCATGCCTTGTGGTCTTAATTTGAGTCCTGACAGAAAACGAGTGGCCTATCACTTAGCGGTATCCAGTGGCTATGAAATTCGCACCTGCGATGTGGATGGTTCCAATAAAACTTTGGTCGCAAAACAAATTGGCCATCTGTATTTTGGCCCACGCTGGTCGCCCGATGGCGAATGGTTAATTTTTCAAGACTGTCATTCGAGAAAAGATCCCGGACATGACTGGTCTGATATTGTATTGAGCCGCCCCGATGGCAGTGCGCGACGTTTGTTGACTGAAGGACAATCCCTCTGGTTTGCGGCTACGTACGGTTCACCCGGCAATCGCGGGGGTGGGTCCGATGGCCCAATGTGGTCGGAAGATGGCAGTCTATTGTTCAACAGACGATTACCTGATTCTAAAACGCCATGGGAATTTCAAGAAGTTGATGTCGATATGGATCATTTTAACCGAGAATTTAAGCCTGAATTGGCCCGAGGTGGAACGGAAATATGCCGAATGGATCCCAAAACAGGCTCGATAAAACGGCTAACTCGCTCAAACCCACCTGTATGGGATTTTCGGAATATGGAATCACCCGATGCGAAATATATATTGTTTTGCCGTGCGGAAACTGGAAGGACATCGGGTATCTGGATTATGGACGCAAATGGTGGTCATCAACGATTGTTAACTAAGGGTATTAACAATTTAGGAGCAGATCATCCCGGTTGGATTCCTTAAACAAAAGAATATGGGGTCTGAGTATCATTGGAACCAAAACCACCGCTTGGCCCTGATGCTCGGAGAATTCAATCACCCTGTTCTGTAGGCATATCATTCTAAGTAATTTAATAACAATAGGATAGAATATTAGTTATTCCGAATACGTATCAATGGCTCACGCAGAAGGATGGTGTTCTTCCAATGTGTCTAATAGCGGACGCCTGACTGAAGCGATGGGACCATATAGTCAAAGAAGATCTTTGTATAAGCTAATGGAAATTAATATTTTATAAATATGCGTTTCTTAGTTCCTCTGCCTATCGTGTATATCAAGATATGGCTTAACGGTGGTTTCTGCTCGGTTACAACTCAAGGGCTAATCTTAGGAACACACCTCTCATGAAAGGGGCCCTCCATGACCGGTATTACCAGAATTCTGCTTCTGCTCTGGCTCGGAAGTATGATAATAGGTACCAGAAGCTATGCACAGGACACCCCCGACACCCTCTCCACGCTTCGCGACCAGGCACTCAACGTATTTCTCGACTTCGACCGTGGCGACCAGGATTTCATCCGAACTGAAATCACGTATGTCAACTATGTCCGGGATCGAACCCAGGCAGACGTCCACATCCTGGCTACCACCCAGCGGTCCGGCAGCGGTGGCCGGGAATACACGTTCACCTTCCTGGGCCAAAACAACTACGTCAGTATGGACGACACCCTGGCCTTTTTTTCCAATCAGACCGCTACCGAAGATGAGATACGGCGCGGGTACACGCGGGTGCTCAAGATGGGGCTGATGCGATATGTAGCCCGGACCCCATTGGCAAATCAGATTGATATAAACTTCAAACAAGGATTATCGCAGCGGCCGGTAAAAGACCGATGGAATTACTGGGTGTTCAGAGTTAATCTTCAGACCTTTCTTAATGGGGAGCAACGGCGCGACCAATTCAACCTTGACGGGTCCATCTCAGCCAACCGTGTGACGGTGAACTGGAAGACGCGTCTGTCCCTTCGCGCCAATTATAACGAAAGTAATTTTACTCTGAGCGACAACAGCAAGGTGCAGAGTACCCGCCAGTTCAGTGAGTTTCGCGGATTACAGGTCAAAAGCCTGGGCGACCACTGGTCTCTCGGGGTGTCGAACCGGGTGTCGTCGTCTACCTTCAACAATCGGAAGCTGAGCGTGCGCGTGACACCGGCTCTGGAATACAACTACTTCCCTTATCTGGAATCCACCCGGCATGAGTTCCGCTTCCTCTACGAGATCGGCGTAGACTATGTCAAGTACGACGAAGTGACCATCTTCGACAAAGTTGAACAGGCCCTGTACATGGAACAATTGTCGATTACATGGCAGAGCAAACAGCGGTGGGGTTCGGTGGAAACGGTTATAGAGGGCTCCCATTTCTTTCATGATTTCGGCTTCTATCGCCTTCAATTTTTCACCAGCACGGACCTGCGTCTGTTCGCCGGTTTTTCGTTACGTTTGTTCGGCCGAATCGAGCGAATCAAAGATCAGCTGTCTCTGGCCAAAGGGGCCGGCCTCGACGACCAGGAGGTATTGTTGCGGCAGCGTGAACTGCAGACACCGTACCGGTATTTCGCCAATATTGGGTTAAGCTACACCTTCGGTTCGATCTATACCAACATCGTCAATCCGAGGTTCGGACGATAGAAATTTTGGCCCGAAACATATGGGCACGGGATACATACGGCGTGCTGAGCTTTTTGGTTCCGACCCAGCAAAGGTACAAAATCCGTCATAGGATTTTGTACCTTTGTACCCATTATGGCAGGACGGAGTATCACTTGGGCCTACTTGAGCAGGATCACACGCTTCGTCTCACTGAATCCGGTGCTGCTGGATAGCCGGTACCGATAGATTCCGCTGGCTACTGTCAGGCCTTGCACATTCGTGCCATTCCAAACGGCCGTATAGTGTCCAGATACCATTACCTTATCGACTAACCGATCGACTTCCTGTCCCAATAGATTATATACAGCCAATGTTATGTGGGCCGATTGGGGCACTTGATACGAAATTGTGGTGCCCGGATTGAACGGATTGGGCGCCGCATCAGTCAACTTAAATGCCTTCCCAGCGTCACGGGTACACGCTGGGTATACTTGTCGACCAACAGGATCTCCGAAAGCGTCAGGTCAGCACTGAGATCGTCCGCCAGGGTTACTGGAATCAACAACACGGGTGTTCTGCCCGTAGCCAATCCCAGATTCACTGCCAGGCTGTAAACCACCACGCGAAGGGTACCGTCCTTCACCGCACTGTCAAACGCCAGACCAGGCACGTCGCCGACCAACTGTGGCGTCCCAATCTTCATGGTTGTGGGGTCAAAAGTGAAGGTCATCTGCGCACCGGCGATCATATGTCGGGTATCCAGGCGCACGGATATCACCTGGCCATCATCCAGCGTCTGCGCCATGTCCAGACTCACCCTCACCGGTCCATAGGCGAGTAATTTGGCCGAAGGTACCGGCGGCAGACCGAGAATCATGCCCACCTGCCCGATCACATCTGCCACGTTGATGGTCCCATCGGGTGTTACGTCCCGGATTACGTCCGCCACTGTACGGGGCGGCGGTAGAGCGTCGCCGTCTTTGCCGATCAGTTCTCGTACGAGCAAGACCACGTCTCGAATGCTCGCCTCCCCATCCAGGTTGAGGTCCCCCGGAACGCCGACCTGGAGCACACCGTCTTCACCCGAACTACCGATCTCCGCTCCGAGCTGATCACTCACCTCTATCGAAGGCTCCAGTAGGACAAGCGAAGATTCGGTCTCCAGCACACCGGGTAAAGGTGGGTTCTCTTGAACAACGAAGCACAATTTTTCGAGTATTTTATCGCCAGGGGGAATAGAGTCGCCGCTCGTGCTGAAGACCACAACTTTTAGGATTCCATTCACCAAATTCGCGTCGACTTGAAAACCGGGCGGTGTCATATCCTCAGCCAGTTCGACAAAAGCGGCGTTGGCAACCCCACCCAGGTCAATGTCAAATTGCAGGCCACTGACATTGATATTGGTCTCGTTGACAAGCCGGATGGGTATCTTGACGGAATCGCCGGGTTCGGCGAAGGTAGAGTCGATCTGCACGGTCACAGTCTGAGGCGTAGGTGACGCCTCCAATGCGATGGCGAGAACTTGTCCGAACGTCACACCGCCACCGATGACGTCATCGAAGATAATGGTCCGGTCGCCGGTCGCCGGATCTACTCGGTATACTGCGTTCCTAGCGGGGGAAGCATCAAGGACAACGAGCCGACCGGTCGCCTCCACTACGAGATCACGGTCACCAAGCATGATGGGACCGTTGCCGGTTTCGAAATTGGAAATAATGGTTCGATTACCGGTCGACGGATCCCCCCGAAATATGGTGGCAAGGGCATCATCAACGACGACGAGCTGACCATCTGCCTCCACGGCGATATTAGTAGGATTAACGAAAGCGGTACCCCGGCCGGTGGCAGCATCAGACACGATAGTCCGATTACCAGTCAACGGGTCCACCCGGAGTACTGCGTCCAGATTCGAATCAACGACGACGAGTTGACCATTCGCCTCTACTGCAATAGCACGGACGAAACCTAATAGCGGGACCACTGCCGGAAACATCATTTGAGATGATGGTCCTATTCCCAGTTGCCGGATCCACCCGAAGCACACTTGGCGGGCCAATATCAAAGACGACAAGATTTTGCGCTTGTGCTTGAGAAGTCCGACTGACGACGAAAGCCATAGCGATGATACAAGAAATATTTAAAAAGATATGGTTGGATCTCATAATTCTACTGCTCTTGAGAAAGGACACGCATCGTCAAAGGTCCCCGGCTGCAACGGTATGGATCGGGTGCCGCCGGTAGAAACATCAAAGGGATCGAAAATGCTCATTTATGGATGGATGATTTATGTAAAGTTAACCTTTATTCTGTTTTTGTAAATGATGTACGTCATGTTCCTATATCGTTATAGAATCGCATCGGTCTCCTCCTTGTGCGGTGACGTATTGGATAACGTGACTACGTTAAACCCTCAGTATAACGCACGCCGAGGGGGAGACCATATACTATATCATTGCAATTTAGTGAACGCAACTACGCGAGTACCGATTTCGGATTCTGGGGGTATTTAGAACGATATCGACGCCTGATAATTGGCCCTTGAGTAGTATCCGAACAGAAAGTAGGGTTAAGGTTCGGATACTTGATTGGGTTATTATCTTAAACTCATATCTATCAGTATGATCCCTTGTATGATATCACTGCCTGACTATTTTAAGATCATTATAATTTACACTGGACGGACATGATCGAACAGAAAGCATTGATAAATGTTTAAAGTATTTATTATATATGAGATAGAGCAATATTCCTCAATGAGATTATCTGCTTAACCCGGTTTTCTGTTCCATTGCTACTTACAGGCCACGTTAAACTTTTTTGTCGTGTACTATGATAAATCACTTAACATTTTTTAACGCAAATACACTCTTTTATAAGGAGAATGTGATGAAAAAGGTTTTGATGATACGTCCAAAAGATCCAGTAACATTCTGGAGTTTTAATTGGCCGGTAAAGGCGCTGGGTAAAAAACTGCATTCCCGCCATTCGCATTATTGACTATTGCCGGTTCAATACCTGAAGCTGAATATGATCTTCGAGTGGTAGACATGAATTTTTGTGACCTCACAGATGGGGATTTATTATGGGCAAATGTTGTATTAACTTCATCCATGATAATTCATTGGGAATCACTTAAAGAAGTTGTTGCTCAATGCAATGGTTTGAACGTGCCTGTACTATGCGGAGGTCCATTGCCCACACAAAATCTTACGGAAATAGAAGGAGACGCAGTATTTTTTCTTGGTGAGGCAGAAAATGGATTTTTAGATGTTGTAGAGCGTATGGTTTCTGATGCTTATGAAATTTGCCGTGAAGTAATTGATTTCCGTAGTGAGTTTCTGAGCTTGGATATTACTCCTACTCCACGCTGGGATTTAATTAATTTTGGCGACTATAGTTCTATGGTAGTCCAAGGTACCCGTGGATGCCCAGAAAAGTGCACTTTCTGCAATATTCCTAAGTTGTATGGCAAAATTACTCGCGTAAAGGATAATATTACAGTAGAAATGGATGTGTTGTATAGTGCAGGCTGGCGGGGATCCATTATGTGGGTCGATGATAATTTTATCGGAAATGCTGATAAAATCTGCCAAGTCTTAGAAGAAGAAATTATTCCATGGTAAGAGAATCATGAATCTCCGGTCAAAGAAAGTCTAAAGTCATGGGTGCGCAAAAGAATTTGCAGGGCGATACGCCTTTGTTAGACAAAGTGAATACTCTGCAGACTGAAGGATTTGAGGTGCAAGGTGGATTTATAATGGGGCTTGATACTGATCCGGAAAATATCGCAGATGTAATGCTTGATTTTATTCGACAAGCCGGAATACCAATTGCAATGGTTGGACCTCTTGGGGTTTTGCCTGATACAGCTGACTACAAAAGGTATGAACGCAAAGGTAGGCTGGTTAAAGATGTAAGGTATGGCGGTGATTCTGGCGTTTTAGGAGGAAAGTTAAGATTTGTTCCTAAGTTGGGCTCCGATTGGCTTTTGAGTCAACATCGCAATTTGGTAAACATCTTAAATAGTCCAGAGATTTTTTTTGAGAGGGGTTTAACCATGTTTAAGAAACAAAAGCCACCACAAACGCACTCAAAAATGTTAATTGGCTATCCTGAAATTCGAGCAACAATATTTTCTTTGTGGAATCAAGGTATAGCAGGAAGCTTTCGCATGGAGTACTGGATGTTTCTTGGCAAAGTTGTGCGTAATTATCGTAAATTTTTGCCCAACGCTGTCAGGCTTGCAGTGCAAGGTCATCACCTTATTACAACAACCGAGCAGGCTTTGCGGGTGGATGTTGTACGAACTTTTATGGATATAGCTTCTGGTGAATTTAGGGCGCTCGCACAAGGTTCGCGCGAAGCTTTTCGGTCAACAGAGGCGCATGCGTGTTTGCTTGTAGATAGGCTGTGTTCGCGTTTGTGTAATGTACAAGATGGTTTACCTGATCTTCATCGCCGTGCTCGTATTTTAAAAAAGGCCGCGAGCAAGTATCGTAGATCTGTGGGCCCTATGTTTCGGAGTCAGCTCGATGAGCAGATTATACGATTTCGTGCTCAGTTGGACAGTATAGTTCAGGATTCTCAACAAGAGGAGCTGGTTTAATAATAATAAAAGCGCCCTGGTGTAAATCGGAGCGCTCTTTTTGTGTAGGATTAGGCTTTGTTAACCACCATGAGGTTGAACTTCATTGAATATATTAATTAAAGATGTCTATACTCAGGACCCTCTGGTTTTATTAGAAACAAGAGAAGATGTGAATTTCACCTGGTCGGAAGATTTTCAGTTAACAGATGCTGAACTGGAGGAAACGGACATATTGCTTATACGCAGTCGAACAAAACTAAGCAAGGATGTCCTGGAAAAAGCCAAAAAATTAAGATTAATTGTAACGGCCACAAGCGGTTACGACCATATAGATTTAGAATACTGCAAACAAAATCAAATCAAAGTAGCGCACACACCGGATGCCAACAGAGACAGTGCAGCAGAGCTCACTCTGATGTTAATGCTTAATTGCATTCGTCATAGCCATGAAGCGTTACAAGCTATTATGGCTAACCATTGGCGACAGGAGGTGCCCAGAGGGAACACCCTGGTTGGCAAAAATTTGGGCATCGTTGGTCTGGGACGGGTAGGTTCGCGTGTGGCGGAATTGGCACAGGGTTTTAATATGAACGTGGCGGCCTTTGATCCTTACCAGCCTGATGAGCAATTTAAAATATACGATGTGGAACGTATCAGCTATACCGAGCTTTTAAAACAGTCCGATATTGTGAGCTACCATGTTCCCCTTACTGAGGAGACCCGGCATATGCTGGATGACCGGGCTCTGGCATCTACTTTAGAGGGTTCAATAGTTATTAATGCTTCTCGTGGCGGTGTGATCGATGAGCAGGCCCTTTATAACGCGTTGGTGGACCGTAAGATTGCCGCCGCCGGCCTGGATGTTTTTGAAAAAGAGCCACTGCCGCAAGCATCCGGTTTAAGGACTCTTTCTAATGTTTTTCTGACCGCACATATGGGGGCATACACATACGAATCCATCTCCGCCGCCTCTCAGCAGGCTGTGAAAGCTGTTTGTTTATTTCTTGAAAACAAAGAGATGCCCTGTCGACTGGTTTGATCAAACAGAAGGGTATTGATCTGCTACAGCCATCCGGTCAGTTCGGCCAGCAAGCGCGAGTAGTCCATGAAAGCAGGCCATGAAATGTCCTGCGGTACGCCGTGATCACGGCCGGGGATATAGCCGCCCAGGTCAAGAAGCGGCGCTACACGATACACTTCCGCCCGCATGTTTTCGCCGCCTCTGGCAATAGCGCGTTTGTCGATGGCGCCCGTATAGGCCATTTGCGGTTTGTTGAGGTTTCGGAAAACCACCAGGTCATTTTCTGCTGCGACCTCCATCGGGCCGCAACAATGGAGGTCCGAGTCGATCCAGATCGGGATAAGTTCGCCGAGATAACCATCGGAATCCATTGAATGGATGAATGGTACGCGGTTGCCGCCCTTCCGCGTTGATAAGGTCATGCGCACTCCGCGCCAGCGTGTCCTACAATGAGCGCGTGTGGTATCAAAGTATGTATTACTGGACACTACGTCGCCCGGCTTAGCAATACAGCTGAACAGAATATGTTCAGCTGCTCGTCCTTGATGCCTGGGTATGACCTGCTTGAATCCCGTAATATCCGTTACGGTTGCTTAAAATCTGATCTTTTAAGTCGTGATAATCCGCCATAAATGCATGGCCGGTAAGGTCTTCGGCATAGACGATCCTGTGACGGGAGTGACCGCCTTCACGCTCGAGCGACAGCGTTTCGAGACCGTTCTGGTCCTTTGTTTTGGAGAATTGCGAGCCCCAGTTGATGAGTTCCTGAATACGAGCCGGGGCGTCCCGCACCGGCTTTCAGGGAGTCTTCAATATGAAGGTCAAAACAATCGTCGGGGGCGATCACGGAGGCAATCCCGCCCTGGGCGTAGTTGGTGTTCGATTCTCTATCGTTTTATTTTGTAATGATGGTCACTGAGCCGTGCTGCGCTGCCTTCAGTGCAAATGATAACCCGGCAATACCGCCGCCGATGACGAGGAAATCCGATTTGTAAGGTATACTTAATGGGGATATAGGTCACTCAGTCCAAACGAATACATTCCTGTTCCCGGCATTATGCGTTCCAGTG
>Ga0115002_10004130_pt1 | contig 17743 bp, 13 predicted proteins | sample ArcticOcean_MG_C_8_FD_89576 | JGI IMG/M metagenome (GOLD analysis project Ga0115002, IMG submission 89576) | Marine microbial communities from western Arctic Ocean - ArcticOcean_MG_CB11_86 | ecosystem: Environmental > Aquatic > Marine > Oceanic | place: Arctic Ocean: Canada Basin | collected... | reverse complement strand
TTTCAAAACCTTCGACGGTAATGGGAACGGCGGAATTGATGCCAAAGAATACAACGTCTTCAAAGAGTTTTCGCAACCGTTCCATAAGGGCATGAGCGCGTTCAAGCCGGGAGGGACTGGCGATCTGTCGGAGACGAATGTCGCTTGGTCGGAATCGGGTTCGATGCCTCGGACTCCCTCGGCACTTTGTTATGACGGCGTGCTATTTACACTCAGCGAAGGAGGCGTGCTGCAGAGTTTCGCTGCCGATTCTGGTGAGTTGCTGAGTAAACAACGTGTCGAGGCACGCGGAAATATTTACAGTTCGCCGGCACTCGGAGACGGCAAGATTTATCTTGGGAGTCGCGACGGCGAAATAGCGGTCGTCTCAGCGGAAGCTGAACCACAAAATTTGCACTCGGCAAACATCGGCGGCGACATCCAAGCGTCTGTCGCGATCGCCAACGGTCGGATCTTCTTTCGTACGGGCAAGGCGTTGGTTTGCTTTGGCAAGAAATAGATTGATATTCGTTCATGTTATGCTCTGTGTTCAGGGAAACGTCGCTGGACTATAATGTTATCTAGTAACCCGACGCGTAAGCGAGGGACTCATACTGTCCCTCGCTTACGCTTCGGGTTACCAGATACAGTCCCTCGCTTACGCGTTTCATACACGATAGGAAGATTGCATGACAATTCGTTGGACCATCCTGATTACAGCGATGTTCCTCGGCGTCATTTGCCCACGGTTGGGCTCTGCGGATGAGGAAACGTCTCCCACCGAAAGCGGCGAGTTCACCGACGAGCAAATAGAATACTTCGAGAAGAAGGTTCGGCCTCTACTGTCGCAACATTGTTATGAATGCCACAGCGAGAAGTCAAAAGCCTTGAAGGGTGAGCTTCGTCTCGACGGTCGCCAGTTGGCACTTCAAGGTGGTGAATCGGGTGCGGCTTTCGTCGCGGGCAAGCCGGAGGAAAGTTTGCTCGTGGAAGCAGTCCGTTGGAAGACCTTGGAGATGCCGCCGAAGGGCAAGCTCAAAGATACCGAGATCGCGACGTTTGAAAAATGGGTTGAAATGGGAGCGCCGTGGCCAGCCGGAGAGGCGGCCGTTGCCAAGGCTGAAGACAAACCAATCGATTGGGAACGCGAACGGAAAGAGCATTGGGCGTTCAGGCAGATTAAATTGACCGCTGCTCCGGATGTCGAGGATCCGGATTGGATGCGAAATGAAATCGATCGTTTCATCTTCGCCAAACTCAAAGAAAATGGACTCGCTCCGTCAGCTGAAGCTCCTAAGCACACTCTTATTCGGCGCGTTTATCTCGACGTGATTGGGATGCCGCCCACGCCGGCACAAACGGCTGCCTTCGTCGAGGGGAAACAGACTTGGGAGCAAGTCATTGATCAGCTATTGAACTCGCCACAGTATGGTGTGCGTTGGGGGCGTCATTGGCTCGATGTCGCGCGTTTCTCCGACGGTTATGGCGGGTTTCTAGATGGCGGTAAGTTTGACCACGCTTGGCAATACCGAGATTGGGTTATCAAAGCGATTAACGAAGACATGGCCTACAACCGCTTTTTGGAATTGCAATTGGTTGGCGATATCTTGGAGCCGCAGCAACACGCCGTTGCGACCGGCTTCCTCGCACTCGGTCCTCAATATCGCGGAGATGGTGGCGATCCACTTAGCAATGCTATTGCCAAATCCGAAACGCTCGATGATCGAGTGGATACGTTTGGACGAGGACTGATGGGACTGACCCTTGCCTGTGCTCGATGTCATGATCACAAGTTTGATCCGATCCCAACGCTCGACTATTATTCGGTCGCTGGTATTTTCAATAACACGGCGGTTGCCGAGTTTCCGATGGTTCCGCAAGACGTCGTGGACGACTACAACGCAAAGATTAAGGAGATTCAGGACTTCCAAAGGGAAGTTAACGATCAATTCAAGCAGGCGTCGGCGGAAGTGGTCGCGGCTGAAATTAGCAAGATGAGTCGCTATGCTTTGGCCGCAATGGAATTTCAGAAACTGGACCCTCGCCCCGCAGCCGAGAAATGGGCTCGCGAACAGGGCCTCGTGGGTGAACTGTTTCGCCAGATGCAGGGATTCTTCTCTGGCCCCAAAAACAACACCCCACTGCCGCAAGCAGATCAATGGTTTGCGAGTCGAGATAAGAAAACGGCCGACGATCTGCAATCGTTCTTGTTGGCCAATCCCGAAGAGAAGAACGTCAAGGAATTCATCAAGCGAGTATTCCGGGCGGACGTCAATCGTCTTCTCGATGACCTGCCGGAGGATCGAGCCAATACTTTGCGAGCTCGTCGCGAAGAAGAGAAAAAGAGGAACGCGGCGCGGCCAGAGAAGTACCCGGTGGCGCATACGTTGCGGGAAGGTGGTGCGGGCAACATGAAAGTAGCGCTGCGGGGCAATCTTCTGAAACCGGGCGAAGAAGCTCCTCGCCGTTTTCTACGAATCTTGGACGACGAACAACCGCTCTTCAAAGATGGCAGCGGACGGTTGGAGTTGGCCAAGGCCTTGATCGCGCCTGACAATCCATTGCCGGCTCGCGTTTTCGTAAATCGAGTTTGGGGATGGCACTTCGGCAAAGGTTTGGTGCGTACTCCCAGCAATTTCGGCAGACTCGGCGATCCACCCACTCACCCCGAGCTGCTCGATTGGCTGTCCGCCAAGTTCATCGAGAACGGCTGGTCGCTCAAAGATTTGCACCGGCAAATCTTGAATTCAAAAACTTGGAGGCAAGATAGTCAATTCGATGCCGGAAAATTTGCTAAAGACGGAGACAACCGTTTGGTCTGGCGAATGAACCCGCGGAAACTTCAAGCGGAAGTGCTACGCGATTCATTCCTCGCAGTAAGTGGGAACCTGGACCCGACGATCGGAGGTAAACCGTTTGATAATCCGGATAAGGATTTCCGCCGAACAATTCACGCTCGTACGAGCCGCAACGGAGATCAATTCGCCTCGGATCAATTCCTCCGACTCTTTGACTTTCCCGTTCCGCGCTCGACAGTCGCGCAGCGAACACCAACGATTACGCCCCAGCAGTCACTTTTTCTACTCAATAATCCTTTCGTTATCGAGCAGGCGAAAGCGTTGGCCGCTCGACTGGAGAAAGAGGAAGGGCAGGGACGAGTTGAATTGGCCTATCGGCTTTTGTTTTCTCGGTCTCCGCATGCCGACGAACTCGAGATCGGCAAAGGATATCTCGCAGGCGAAGATGCCGCTGCTGTTTCACTGACACGAATTCAACGTTACGCTCAGGCTCTGCTCTGTTCGAGCGAGTTTCTGTTTGTCGAATAGACTCAGACGGATTACAAGGAGTATTGGATGCATACCGATCCACAGCTTATATCGCGACGGTCGCTCATTAGTGGCCTCGGTGCTGGCGTTGGGGCCTTGGGATTGGCCAGCGTCTTCAATGAAGTTCAGGCTGGCGGTAAACCACATTTCGCTCCGCGCGCGAAACGAGTGATCCAGCTTTTCATGCCGGGCGGTCCGTCCGCGGTCGATACATTTGATTACAAGCCCGCGATTGAGAAACACGCGGGGCAACGGCCGGAAGCCGTTCAATTTCGAACGCTGCGAAATACCAAGGAAGGACTACTGAAGTCACCTTTCAAATTCACTCAACACGGTGAATCTGGAAAGTGGGTCAGCAGCATTTTTCCTGAAACGGCAAAACACGTCGACGACATCTGTTTTATCGACTCGATGCATACCGATGTACCGGAGCACGCCAGCGGAATTCTGATGATGAACATCGGTCATAATCAGGCCGTTCGCCCGTGTCTCGGCTCGTGGTTGCAATATGGTCTCGGTGCAGAATCAAAAGATCTGCCCGGCTACGTCGTACTTTCGCCAGGTGGCGGTGCTCGCGGTGGTCAAGGTGTTTGGGGAAATGCGTTTCTGCCGGGCAAGGATGCTGGCTGCATGATCAACCTCAACGGACTAACTCCACAAAAAGCAATGCGAGACCTGCGCGGCGCTGGCTTGTCTGTCGAGGCGCAGACCGAACAAACGGAGCTGATCGGACAACTCAATCGACTACACTTGAAGCGACGTGAACGAGATCAACAGCTCGAAGCGAACATCGCGGCAATGGAACTCGCATTTCGTATGCAAACGGCCGTACCCGAAGCATTCGACATTAATACCGAAACCGAGGCGACTCGGAAACTCTATGGCGACAAGCCGTTTAGCAAGGGTTGCCTGTTGGCCCGGAGGTTGGTCGAACGCGGAGTTCGGATGGTGACAATCAACGGCGGAAACGATATTGCTTGGGACAGTCATGGTCGGATTTTGGATCACGAGAGATTGGCCAAAGATGTTGACCAAGGCATTGCCGGATTGCTTCACGATTTGAAACAGCGTGGAATGCTAGACGATACGCTCGTCATTTGGGGCGGAGAGTTTGGTCGAGCACCTACGGCGGAAGGAACCGCAGGACGCGATCACAATCATTATGGCTTCACCGTTTGGATGGCCGGCGGCGGTGTCAAAGGCGGTTTCACGTACGGAGCGAAGGACGAATTTGGTTGCCGAGCGATCGAGAATCGGGTCCACGTTCACGATCTCCATGCCACTATTTTGCACCTCATGGGGCTCGATCACGAAAAGCTCACCTATCGCTACAGCGGTCGGGACTTCCGGTTGACTGATGTCGAGGGTATCGTCGTCAAAGATATCATGGCCTAAATGATCGACGAGGGTGGCGGTGGTATCCACTGCATCCTTCACGCCAGAAGACTGGCGACGTCTGCTACGGGGGCAGTTCAGCGATTAGAGAATCGCTGTTTAGGGAAATCGAAAATCGATTCTTTAGAAGTGAAAAGTGCAAAAGGGACTGCTGCCCCTGCAACAGTCCCTTTTGGTGTTCCCTGAGCACCAGCGAGAGATTCCCACTGGTGCTCAGTACTAAGTCCCACCGTGAAGCACTTATTGAAGTGATCGACCCAGTAATCACTAACTCAATAAGCAATAGCTCCGACCCAGGAGGGAGGGTTGCAATCAATTCCCGCAAACTGATTACAAACGGCGAGACTTCCTTTTACGCTTTAAATTCTTTCGCTATTAACAGCTTCTGTTTTGGTATTTTCGGTTGACTCGAAAATGACACTTTGACTATCGGAATTATTTCCAACATTTTGGGTCCAACGTCGTTCTAGTTCTTTCCGAACAAAGCGAAATTCGCTGGTGGAACTTCCCTTCATTAACAGCACGTCTCCTTTTCGCGTTTGTCGCTCGAGGATGTCGGCAATATCTTCTGGCGTTTCGCATGCAAACACGTTTGCTTGTGGCATACCCGCTCTTCGAGCTGCGTCGGCAACGGTGTGGCCTTGCTCTCCACACGTTACTAGCACTTCAGCTCCACAGGACGAAACGACCGTGTCTCCTATTTGTTCGTGTAGCTGTTGCGAATAGCCTCCCAGTCCGTCCATCTCGTCAAAAACGACGACTCGTCGGCCGGGGAACTGAAAATCGCGAAGCAACCCGAAAGCTGCTGCAGCTGTTTGTGGGCAATTGCGAGTGTTGTCTTCAATCACAACCACACCATTCAACTGGTGAACGTTAATTTTCGACGGCGGATGACATTCGCTCAACGATGTGCGGATATCCTTCGCCGCGATTCCAAACTCTCTTGCCACTGCAATTGTTGCCAGTGCTGGAGTCAACAAATGTCGCCCCCAAACCGGTAACTCAAACTTCACTCCTTCGTAACGAAAGGAGAGAACTTTTGAGCAACTGGAAACGTCGTCTGCTACGACGTCACAACTACTGCTGCGACCGAAAGTCACTACTCGATGATTTAATTCGCGTGCCAACTTTAGTAGCCTCGAATCATCGCCATTAATTACAGAAACTCCGTCGTCGGGTAAAGCCCGAATTAACTCAAATTTTGAATCAGCCAAAGTTTCTCTGTCGCCGAATCCATCGAGATGTACATCGGCGAGGCAGGTGATAACCGCAATGTGCGGAGAGCACAAGTGCGAAAGTGAATCGATTTCTCCGGGAGCTTGTCCAGCAATCTCTATGACTGAGAATTCGTCGTCCGATTCCACATCCAAGAGGCACAGTGGAACTCCAATTGCGTCGCTTCTGTCGGCAACAGTCACCGCGCCTTGGCGGTATTGGGCAAGAACTTCACCGATCATCTGTCGAGTCGTAGACTTCCCCAGGCTGCCGGTAATACCGACCATCTGCCCGGTGAATTGACTGCGGCTCCATCGTGCCAACTGCCATAGCGCCCAACGCGAGTCCTCGACGACGAGCGAAAACTTTCCAGCCCACGGTTCGAGATTGCGATCGGATACGATGGCTCCAAGGGCGCCGCGAGCAAAAGCCTCCTCGGCAAACCGGGACCCTTGGTGCGTTCTGCCTTTCAATCCCCAGAAAACATCGCCTGGTTCGATCAGTCGACTGTCGGTGCGGATACGATTAATTGGCTCGAGATCACCGCCTAACGGCGGCATCGTGCCGACGGACAGTTGTCCGCCAGTTACCTGTGCGAGTTCGCGAATACAGAGATTTCTCATTTTCATTCACCGTCGCGTGACGAAGACGAACTAAACAAACAGTTGCAGCTCCAAGGTGGTTCGTTCAACGAAGGATCTATCGGTTGATAAATCTAGCTGAACATTGAATTAGAAAACGGGATCGTGGCAGGTTGGCTCGAAGGGGCCTTGTAAAGCCACTGTCGAACGATTTCGCCATCGTCGAATTCCAACGTTTTGTTGCCTAGCAGTTGGTGGGCGTTGTCGCCTTTGCCTGCAATCAGCACACTATCGCCTGAGCGAGCTTGCGAGAGTGCCCAATCGATCGCTTCTAAACGATTGGGAATAACGCGAGATTTTTTCGCAGAGGCGTAACCGTCGATAATATCGTGCGCGATCTTTTTCGGTTCTTCGTAGCCAGGGTTGTTGTTAGTGATTACCGAAATGTCGGAATTCAATTCCGCCGACCGTCCAAGTAAGGGACGTTTTGAGGAATCGCCAGCTTCGCCGCTACCGAAAACACAAATCACTCGACCTCGAGTCGCTTGACGAACCGCTCGCAAAGCACAGGTTAAAGTGTCCGGCGTATTCGCTACGTCGATAAATGCCGAAAAATCTTGGCCGCAGTCAATGCGTTCCAATCTCCCCGGAACTGTTTGCAGGTTTTCGATTCCGCGGACGATGTCCATTAGATCGAGACCCAAGACCAAACCCGCCGAAGCGACGGCTAAGCAGTTGTATACGTGGTGATCGCCAATGATCTGAGTGCGAACTGGTACCGAGTCGTTTCCAGCTCGAAGCAGAAATGTCTGTTCCTGTGTTTGACGATCGAGCACAGTCGCCATGATTTCGCCAGCGTTTCGCATGCCATAAGTGATCGCGGGACAATTCGCTTTGGCAATTAATTTTCTGGTGCCGGGATCATCAGCATTGAATACCGCAAATCCATGACCTTTGAGTTGGTCGAGCAACCGCTGCTTGGCTCGGCGATAATTTACAATCGAGCCATGGAAGTCGAGGTGGTCGCTCCGCAGCGTCGTGAAAATTGCCGCGTCCAATTCGATTCCGGACAAACGCCGTTCGGCCAACGCCTCACTCGATGCCTCCACCACGGCAGATTGGCAGCCGTTGGCCCACATGCGAGTCATCCAGTCCGCCATCGTTGGTACCGACGGAATCCTGGCTGCGGGTTTAGCTCGCTCGACTCCGTCGGAATATCCCGCCGACGTCGTGTAGCCAACCGAATCGCCTGCTGCTTTCAGCACCGATGCCATCAATAAAGAAGTTACCGTCTTGCCGTTAGTGCCCGTCACTCCAATCGTTCGCATGCGACTGGTTGGATTGCCGGTCAACGTATGGCAAATTTTTCCGTATGCCTCCCGAGTATCCTGCACCAACAAGCTGGGTACTTGTAAAGGCAGAAGTCGTTCAGAAACAATCGCGACAGCACCATTATCAACCGCTAGTTGGACATCGTCGTGCCCGTCTCCTGTGGCGTCAGTGACGGCGACGTAAACGTCGCCCGGTTGGCACTCGCTGGCTACTCCACAACATCCGATCACTCGAATGTTTCCGTTTCCGATTAAACGAGCGTCCGAAAGTAACTCTCGGACGGTAACACCGGCTCGACTTTCTAGAGCCTGCTGCATGGTTGGGCCTCCTTGCCTACATGCCTAGCGTGAAATTAAAGTGCCTTACCCGATGCCAGAGCCACTCCTACACTGATCATCAAGTCGCGAATTTCGTCCTTCCTGGACTCAATTACGCTGTTGGCCACGTCTTTGCATGGCTGAGAATTCTCAGCATTTCAGATAACATGTCAACATCGTTTTCTGCTGCCGGCGCCAGCACTTGAGTGCTAGCGGGCGGGGTCGTTCGTCGTTAATGAAGGTGGCGAGTCGAAAAAAGAAGCGGGGAAAAGATCTAAATTCAGACTGATTCGCGAATACTTGAGGTGGACAGCGGAGAGTGGTTGCGACGACAATGTCGAACTTACGTTTTGCAAACTTAGTACGTTTTAACTCAAAATAATTCGTTCGGAATCATTTCATCCAAAGAAACTACGACGCAATGGCTCATGAGGACTTTGATATCGATTCGCTGGCCAAATTTTTGCATTTGATGCCCAATCAGGTGCAAAAGATGGCGGAGCGCGGAAAATTGCCGGGGCGAAAAATCTCCGGACAATGGAAATTTTCGCAGGCGGAAGTCCATCATTGGTTGGAGGAACGGATCGGGGCGTCGGACGAAGAGGAGCTTGCAGAAGTTGAGGATGTTCTTGATCGCCATGGAGAGGCGGAGGCAGAAGCGCCCGTTTCCGTTTGCGAATTGCTGTCGCTAGAGTCGATTGCTGTTCCGTTGAACGCGCGAACTCGCGGCTCTGTGATCTCTGAAATGGTGAACTTGGCGTCGTTGACTGGGCAGCTATGGGATCCGGGTAAGATGGAGCAGCAAGTTCGAGAGCGTGAGAATCTTCACCCGACGGCATTGGACAACGGAGTCGCATTGCTTCACTCTCGGCGTCCTTTATCGAACATTTTGGGCGAACCTTTGCTGGCAATCGGTCGAACTTATCAAGGAATGCCTTTTGGTAACGCTCGCGGATCGCTGACCGATATTTTCTTTTTGATTTGTTCGGTGGACGATCGCGGTCACCTTCGGTTATTGGCTCGACTGAGTCGGATGTTGGCCGATGAAACGACGATGGATGGCATTCGCGACGCCGAGAGCAGCGGCGAATTGCTGGATTGGATGCGTAAACGGGAAGAGGAATTGTTCGACTAGATAGTTGGGTTGGGAGACCGCGAAGATGGCAATGGACGGCCAGATATTGATGCTTGGAGTTTACGGGCATCGCGAATTCCAAAACGCCGTGAGCCAAATGGAAGAGGTCGCGGACGTACTCTGCTTTCGCTCGGCTGACGCCGCGTCGACATGGTTGGCCTCGAGTAACGGTTCGCCACGGTTGATCGTGGTTGCTCAATCGCGTCCCGGTCAATTTCATGCTGCAAATCTGGAAGCCATTCATGGCTTTTCACCCTTGTCGAGGATGGCTGTTTTATTGGGCAGCTGGTGCGAAGGGGAAACTCGATCCGGTTTTCCGTATCCGGGGATCGAGCGAGTTTATTTTCATGCCTGGAATACGTGGTTTGCTCGACGTTGGCCCGCATCAAATCAGCCACCAGCATCAAATCAAGTGACTGAGTCGAATCAAGTGACTGAGTCGAATCAAGTGACTGCGGCAGTTCAGCCCGCCGATGCATTTCTGCTGCGAACGGCCACGCCTAACGATTTCTTTCTCGCGGAGTCGCGGGTGCGAATTAGTCAGCTAAGCGCCAGCATTGGTATTTCTTCGCGGAATGCCGACACCGTGGACGCTCTTCGGGACGCGTTTAAGTTAGTTGATGTCAGCTTGAGTTGGTTGAGCGACTGTCCGATCGCTGCGGATTTGAGCCATCTGGATTTGGCAATTGCTCACGACGTGGAACCTCGAGAAAGTCGCATGGAGTCGATCGCGGAAATTGAATCTCTGTGTCCGGGCGTGCCCATTCTGGCGATGATCGATTTTCCTCGCTGGGACGAGATCCAGATTCTCGAGCGGCGGGTCGCGGGGTTAATTTCGCAACCGTACCGGATTGGCGACCTAATCGACACTGTTTCCCAAATCTTGGTGGATAGGGGGCTTCAGCGCGATTTGTCGCCGAAAAGCGATCCATCGAAGTCGCGTCAAGCTGCCTAGAATAGCGGTTTCGGGCGAAATTGGTCCTAGCCGGATTGGCGATTCATGGGGTATCATGGACCGTTTGCCAATACGCTCCGGAGACTAGACGATTGTCGACCGACTTCAAAGAACAAGCAAACGCCGCTGATACCAAGGGAAGCTACGCTTTCGTAAGCCTCGGTTGCCCCAAGAACCTCGTCGATAGCGAGCGTATGTTGGGCCTTCTACAGCTAGACGGATATCAGCTAGTAGCCGAACCCGACGGCGCCGATTTTGTGATCGTCAATACCTGCGGGTTTATAGAGAGTGCTCGACAAGAGTCATTCGGCGCAATCGATGAGATGCTCGAGCTGAAAAAGCAGGGGCGGACTCGAGGTGTTGTCGTATGCGGCTGTTTGGCGGAGCGTCAAAAAGAGGATTTGCTCAACGATCGGCCAGAAATCGATCAATTGGTCGGTGTATTTGGCCGTGAAGAAATCACAAAAGTTGCCGATCGCTTAATCGGTGACCTGCACGATCAGCGAACGGTTTTTCAGCCCGCTCCGATCCGAGCGCTGCCCGACACCGATCGGCTGCGAATAACTCCTTCGCATTTCGCCTATCTGAAGATCTCTGAAGGTTGCGATCGTTTGTGCACTTTTTGCGCGATTCCCAAGATGCGCGGAAAACACGCCAGCAAGACAATCGAAAACGTGATCATCGAAGCGGAACAGCTGGCCGCCAGTGGAGTCCGCGAACTTGTCGTAGTCGCTCAGGATACAACCTACTACGGGATGGACATCTACGGCGAACCTCGCTTAGCGGAATTACTCGGCAAACTGAATCAAGTCGAAGGGCTCGATTGGATCCGCTTGATGTATTTCTATCCGATGTATATCGATGACAAGTTGGTGGAGACGATTGCGTCCAGCGAGAAGATCGTTCCGTATATCGATATGCCGCTGCAACACATTAACGACACGATGTTGAAGCGAATGGCGAGAAAGGTGACTCGCGCATCGACGATTGAACTTCTAGACAAGTTGCGCAGCGGTATTCCCAACCTCGCAATGCGGACTACCATGATCACTGGCTTTCCAGGCGAGACGGACGAGCAGTTCGAGGAGCTTGCCGAGTTTGTTGCGGAACAGAAGTTTGAGCGACTGGGTGTGTTTACCTATTCCTTAGAGCCCGATACGCCCGCCGTCAAATTGCCGAATCAAGTTCCTTTGGAAGTGATGGAAGAGCGTCGAAATCGAATCATGGAGATCCAGCAAGAGGTTTCCTTTCAGACAGCAAATGCTCAGATCGGCAAACAGTTGGACGTCATCATAGATGGTCCCGTCCCCGAACAGTCCGGTGCGTGGATCGGTCGAACCTACGCCGATGCTCCCGACGTCGATGCGTTGGCAATCGTTTCCGGTAGTGCCGAACCATTGCAAGCTGGCGATATCGTCAAGTGCGAGATTGTGACAAATCAAGAATATGATCTGATCGCCGTTCCCGTCGAGGCCCCGAATCGTCGCGGCACTCCGTCGAGAGCTCAACTTCCCCTATTGCCTTCCGGGTAAACTCGTAGCCTTCTCGAGTAACCGTAACCGGGCCACGGTCTAATGACTCTCGTTGTTGCTTTCACGAAACCATTCGCCTAAACGACACAGGTTCTTTGCCGAACCCTTCAATCCACGGACACTACTGGCATGACGGAAAAACCAGCCGCTTCTAATGAGATATGGAATGCCCCCAACATCATTACGATGAGTCGTTTGGGGATATCTATTGGAGTGTTCGCGTGCATCGAGTTGGATTTGTTCGTCGCCGCTACAATTTGTTTTGTTGTGGCCGCAGGGACGGATTGGTTGGACGGCTATTTGGCTCGGAAGTACAACCAAGTCACGAAGCTGGGCCGCATCCTCGACCCGTTTGCCGACAAGATCCTCATATGTGGCGCATTCATTTTGATCGCTGTCGCCATGGCAGACAAACCCTACTATCTGTACGGGATTCAGGGTTGGATGGCTGTAGTGATTATCGGGCGCGAGATATTGGTCACAGCACTGCGCGGGTTCATAGAACAGAGTGGTGGCGACTTCTCTGCCAACTTCGCGGGCAAACTAAAAATGGTGTTCCAATGTGTGGCAGTTGTCACCTGCCTGCTGGTTTTGGAGTATGATTCTTCAGTGCTTGGCCTTAGCTGGATCAAAGACTGGATCATGCCCATTTCGGTTTGGGTGGCGGTTCTCTCGACCATTCAATCCGGTGTTGGTTACATTTTCGCGGTCGCCAAGCAGCTGCGAACTGTATAGCTGACATTGCAAATGGCCCCGTCACCGCGGGGGGCTTGGCATGAAAGAGCTGCTCGCAATCTTCATTGGCTTGACGCTAAGTCTCTTCCTTTTTGGCTGGATCTATGCCGGCGCGAAAAGGGCAAAGGGGCAACCAATCTTGGAATACGCCCCTCGCCCGCCCGTGCCCTGGGGACTAATTCATCTCTTCGTTTTCGGGTTCCTCATGATCGGAATCCAGTCGTTCCTAGCCAGCTACTGGGGAGTCGATCTGAAAAGCGAAGACGCCGATGTGCTCGGCGCTTCACAAGAAAACATGCTATTCGCCAGTGGCGCCAGCCGGTTGCTCACCGTTCCAATTATATTCGGAGCGATTATGCTGATGTCGCGGGGAACGTTGACGGACTTAGGTATTGTTCCTCGAAAAATTCATCGGGATGTCTTGGTCGGAGTTTCCGCGTTCGCAATGATCGCGCCCATAGTCTTTGGGCTGCAGCTACTGCTCACTAAGTTTTTCAAATCGCAACATCCATTGATCGAATGGCTGACGGAACGTCCGACGATGTTCTTTCTGTACATGGTCGCATTCTCGGCCGTCGTGGTGGCTCCCATCGCTGAGGAAGTTCTGTTTCGCCTGCTGTTGCAAGGTTGGTTCGAGAAGATTGCGCTCCGCAAGTTCAGCGGACGCGAACTGGTGTTCGGGCAATCCGAGGTGGGATTGAATGACTTTTCGGCGCCTTTGACTGAGCCTAAGAAAGACAGTGCAGATGGCAAAGACGGGCCAAACGCAACACACGGCAAGGAGTAAGGCAATCCGTTTCAACCGCCGTTGACTCAACAGCCTGCGAAACTCGTCACAGACAAAGGGGAAGTCTATGACGACGGGCGATTGCCAAGTGGCATTGCGATGCTCCCGATTCTCGGCAGTTCTCTCGTTTTCGCTTTGATGCACTATTCACACGGACCCGATCCCATTCCGCTGTTTCTCCTGTCGCTTGGCATCGGCTACGTCTATCAAAGAACGCACCGGATCCTACCCTGCATTCTGATTCACATGCTTCTAAACGGTTTCAGCATGGTACTACTATGGTTGCAACTATTTGGTGGCAAGTCGTAGAGGAGCTGTTAGCGAATCGCAAAGAAGCTGTACCCTGTCGTCATCTTATTGGCAGAAAGACACGATTCAGTCGATGGCCTTTTCCATGACCACTCCGCGTTCTACTTCTTCAAAGCCAAGTTTGCGGAACAGTCCTACGGCTGCAGAGTCCGTAACGGAGATTTGTGCCTCGATGAGATTGGTGCGTTGAGCTTGAAGTTGCCGGATGGCTTCGCCTAACAGAAAGGTGGCGAGTCCCTGACGACGTAAGTCTTCGTGAATTTCAAGATCTAGAATCCCGACGGCTTGGACGCCCCAACAACCAGACATCGGTTCCATATCCCACACATTGACGTGTCCAGCCGACTCGCTTCCGTCTCGCGGAATCACGTGAAAGCAAGTTTGATCGGTTTGACCGACCGTGCACGCTTCCCACCAAGTCTGAGACTTCGGATCGAATTCTGCCTCGACGTTATATCCACGACGAAGCTGCATCTGCTTGCGATCAACGACGGGCCGGAAACCCGTCAACTGTCGATGCAAGATCACGCGTTCGCGACTAGAAATGAAACCAGACTGCTCGAATTGTTCAGTTGCGGTTCGGTCCGAATTCAGAATGCCTGGCAGCAAGCAACCGCCATAGAGCCCGAGATAAAACGGTCCCACTCCAGATGCTCCACCCGCGTAAACCTTTGTCGCGCCCTTGGCTTTAAGGTAAAGCTCGCATTGCCGCAGGAGTCCCTTGGCGATCCCAGAGCGTTCTGTGTGCGGCACCACCATCATTAAACTGACGACGCCTTCGTCCGTCGAGAGATCGTTGCCATTTTCATCTGGCATGAAACCAGCGTGAGCAAACCCAATCGCTCGGCCCTCTTCCTCGGCAACGATAAAACCGGCCGCATCAAAGTAAGGCTTGGCAAATACGTATTGCTCCAGCAGCGCCGCGGTCATTGGCTGAGCCAAAGCTCGCAAAGGTGGGTGACTGCGCCAGATCTCGGCCAAAGCCGGAGGGTCACTGTTGCGAAATGAGCGATACTGAATCATTACTGGAACAAAAAACGGGGCTTAACTATCGTTCTCGGATACGTCGACAAAAACTTCGTCATCATCTACTTTTACGTCAAAACAAGGTTGAGTCAACGGGCTCGTCTCATGCTTTCCCGTAGTTACATCGTAACGCCAGCCGTGCCACGGACAGGTCAGCATACATCCAGTCAATTCGCCCTTTCCCAACGGTCCGCCCTGATGTGGGCAGATGCCATCCATCGCATGGAACGCGCCGTCGACATTGAACAACGCAACGATGCGGTCCCCCAAGACAAGCTCCAATGCTTGACCAGGCGGGCAATCAGATGTTGCGGCAGCGCGTATCCAATTCGACATGACTCGAAAAACCTCTCGCGACAATCAATCGTTGCTAATCATATATCTGCCGCCGCCTCAAGCGGACAGCGCCGGTAGGGGCATCTGGGTAGAGACAATTAGGTAGAGAAACTAAGCAGCGCCTCGCCTATCGTCCGTTGTGGTTTCGGCGTTAATGGCCTTGCCATCGTGAGCAGTTTCACTGGCTTCCTTGGCTTGCTTCGCTGCCAGCTGCTTCTTGGTTAGCTTTTGCTTCCCTTTCCAGCGGCGATGGATCCACCAGTATTGTTCGGGAGCACCATACACCATATCCTCCAAGCGGTTGCTATACCACTGGGAGAGCGACTTCGCATTCTTCATCGCGTCGTGTTTTTCCGCAGGGTCCATGACGCCGGTGACACCGATTTGGAAGTGCATAGGGCGGCCACTGCGCCGAGTGTAAATGACAACGAGTGGCGCGTCGTTGGACAGCGTAAACAACGCGGTCGCCTTATGGCAGGACGCTTCGCGATTCAGGAAGTCTACCCAAACTCCCTTTATTCCGGCGTGCTGGTCACCTAGCAGTGTCAGCGCGCCGCCTTTGCGGAGGACGTGCTGAATGGCGGGTCCCGAGCCTTCCTTGGGAAGAATAAACTGACCATTCGCTGCTCGAAACCGATTCACCCAGCGGTTGATATGAGGGTTGTCGAGAATCCTAGCGACGGTGTAGTTGGGAAATCCAAGCATCCCAGTGACGAATCCACCGAGCTCGAAGTTACCGAAGTGGCCCGATACCAAAACTGTCGGTCGTGGGTCCAGTAGATAACGGGTGATTATCTCGACGTCCGGAATGTCTACATAGGACCGCCAATTTGTCTCGTGAATTTTCCGTGGCGCATGAGCAATCTCACAGACCATCAAGATCAGGTGTGCCCACATCTCAACGGCCATTTTCTCCTGCTCTTCGGCACTCTTTTCGGGGAAAGAAAACCGGATGTTATCGGAGATGATTTTACGACGAATTTTTAGCACGCGGTGAGCTAAAAAGGCGATATGCCCAGCTATCCATTGGCAAGTCTCAATTCGTACGGCTTGGATGAACGCCAAAAGCGTTCGAACGATCAAGTAGACAATCAGGTCTATCGCTCGTCGTTTCATATCCAAAACATCCATGTTTGCCGCGAATCAGTGTAGAAATCGCCTCCGCGATCATCCTGCTGCATTATCGCACGAACCGAGAAACTGGAAAAGAGCGGATAAAGCTGGAAAAGAGCGGATAAAGCTGGGGAAACAGGGGACTGCACCGCGAATACACGCTGATGTTCGCTAATGGAAGAAGATGAAAAAGAAAGAGTTTGTCGATTGAAGGACTGACTCTAACTGAATGGGTGGGCCTAAAAGGAAGAGGGCCGTAAGTAAGATTGTGTAACTGCTTCGTCAGGGTTTCGGGATCAATGGGTTGGCGACAAAATCTTCTTTACAGGCCCGTTTGTTTCTTCTTCTCTTAATCCTAATATTTTCTAATTTCTTCCATTAGCGAACATCAGCGTCTATTCGCGGTTTCCCTCTTCCGGTTACTTGCGGCCTTTTTGTCGGGCCTTCAAGACTGGATCACTCTTGAGTGGCAGCTTGATCGTTTTGCCAGTCTCGGCGGCTTTGTAGATGGCCAGAATGATCTCGACGGGCCGTCGTCCTTCCGCGCCATCTACCTTTGGTGTTCCGCCCGTTTTGATGGCCTTCAAGACGTCCTTGAACAATTCAGTGTGGCCGTGATGGCCGATGGCCGTGGGGTCCGAGGCACCACCGCCAGACTGCGTCTTCCCTGCCATTCGCTTCAGCATCTCGGCATCTTTCTTGGTCATCTTTGCGAATTCCCATGACTTAATATCTTCTTCTTCCAAGACAGCCGAGCCGTGGGAACCGTGAATTTCAATGCGTTTTAGTGCCCCGGGGAAAGCGGCCGTGGTCGCTTCAATAACCCCCAACGCCCCGCTGGCAAAACGCAAAGTGGCCATTGCGACGTCCTCAACTTCGATGTCAGTATGCGCCAGCGTCGCGGTGTGGGCGCTAATCTCGACAACCGGGCCCATCAACCAAGTCAGCAGATCGACGCAGTGGATCGCTTGGTTCATTAACGCTCCGCCGCCGTCCAGTTTCCAAGTTCCGCGCCAGGCGCCACTGTCGTAGTAGGCCTGGTCTCGATACCACTTCACGTAACCATCGCCAACGGTAACCGTTCCGAATCGGCCCTTGTCCATTGCCGATTTCATTAGCTTGGAAGATTCGTGAAATCGCGAAGGGAAAATTGTCGCCAGCGTAACACCAGCCTTCTCGCACTCGCGAATAATTGCATCGCATCGTTTCAGCGTAATTTCGAGCGGCTTCTCGACGATTACGTGCTTGCCTGCTCGAGCAGCTGCGATCGCCGGGTCCATGTGAGCGCCACTGGGAGTGCAAATCGTAACAACATCGACGTCGGGGTCGGCCAGCATCTCTTTTAGATTCGTGTAAGCCGTGCAGCCGTTGGCCTTGGCAAATTTTTCGGCAGACGCAGGGAACATGTCAAAACACGCAACTACCTTGGCGCCGCGGATATCGCCGATCGCTTTCGCATGAAAGTTCGCGATCATCCCACAACCAATAATGCCAAATCCAGTCGCCATCTGCTCATCTCCCTGAGGGCAATCGCCCCGCCAGTATTATTTAGGTCCATCAAAGCTAGACATTATACGGAGCAAAGGGGCGATTAGCAAAGGAGTGGGAGAGTGGGAGACTCGCTGCGATAGCCTACGGCCGATGGCCGTTTTTAATCCCGATGGGATATA
>Ga0115002_10004129_pt1 | contig 17744 bp, 17 predicted proteins | sample ArcticOcean_MG_C_8_FD_89576 | JGI IMG/M metagenome (GOLD analysis project Ga0115002, IMG submission 89576) | Marine microbial communities from western Arctic Ocean - ArcticOcean_MG_CB11_86 | ecosystem: Environmental > Aquatic > Marine > Oceanic | place: Arctic Ocean: Canada Basin | collected... | reverse complement strand
TCCTTCGCTGTACCAGTGTGATTCGCAACCATCTTCATCGAGTTCGCCTGATTGATGAACAGAATCGGGCATCCGCAGCAAGCGGTCTTACCTGCGAAATCAGTCACTGTCCCACCAACAGACTCAATCAAATCTTCGAGAGAAGTCTCACGAGTTGGATTCGCCTTGAACTCAAGCGCATCAGTCGGTCGAACCATGTAACAACCGTAAAACGGAGCCATGTTCATTCCAGTGAGCTCGCGAGTGAACGTCTCTTTGAGCTTCTCGAGACCAATGTCCTCGATCAAAGCCCACAAAAGGTGCTTCACGGAAGTTGTGCCTTTGTACTCAAGTCCCTCTGCTGCGAGGTGCTTGTTCACCTCCGCAAGGTACTCAGGGTCCTTCTTCACACGGTGATTGGCCTGACTCATCACACCTTGGCAGGTTGAGCACAGAACCATGATCGGCAGACCCATCTGCTCGGCCATAGCGAAGGTTCGAACGTTCAAGATGTCACCCATCTTGAGGTTCTTTTCCTGCAATACACCAGCACCGGTACAAGCTGCCTTTGTCAGTTCAACATGCTCAATTCCGAGCCTATCCATAACGGCGAGTGCGGAATCGTACAGTTCGGGAGCGCCACCTCGGGCGACACATCCAGGATAAAAAGCGTACTTCATTAGGATTCATCCTCCACGCTCTTGTAGAGGTCTTTCACTTTTTGATTGTCTTCAGATTTGTGCGGCATCAACGGTGGCAACTTGCCCTTTCGCATTGCAGCGATTCCAATAGGAGCGAGATCGAGCAATCGCGGAAGGTTTGTCCAACCCGCAGAATCAATCGCCAGACGAGTTTCGTCTAAGCGTCCATTCTTTTTTACAGACTTATAGAACGATTCAGTGTGGTGATACCCAGGGGTATTCGTGTTACCTGCTTCGATTGCAGCCTCACGCAACTCCATGATTCTGTCCATAGGCGCAACACCTTTAGGGCAAACATCGACACACTTCATGCAGCGTGTGCAGTCCCACATTCCGCCATCTTCGTCGTTGAGCATCTTCAGACGCTCATCACGTTTACCGTCACGAGGATCTTCCGTGAAGCGCCATGCTTTCGCAAGCGCAGCAGGTCCGATGAAATTAGCGTCGACTTCAAGCACCGTACAGTCAGATACACAGCAACCGCACATGATGCAGTTCATCGAAGTAAGAAGATTTTCCATCGACGAGTTCGACACGATGTACTCACCTTGCGCAGGCACATGATCAGGTTGCAGGAACGGCTCAACTCGTTTGATCTGCGAGAAGAAAGTATCGAGCGAAATCACGAGGTCTTTCACGACGTGCTGGTTGCCCATCGGCTCAATTGTCATCTGCTCGCCATTTGGCGCAATATCAACGACTCGAGTCTTACAAACAAGTTTGGCACTTCCGTTCACCTTCATACCGCAAGATCCACAGATCGAAGCCCGGCACGCGCAACGCATTGCCAGAGTTCCATCGTTCTGCTCTCGGACCTCAATTAGAGAGTCCAAAACCGTTGAATCCGGATGGATGTCAACTTCATATTCCTGCCACCAGGTCTTACCACCTGAATCAGCGGGATCATATCGCTTTACCTTCAGTTTGACGTGCATCGTCTCTTGCTTGGTATCAGCCATTTAGTAGACCCTCTTTACTGGTTCCCACTGCGTGATCTTCACATCAGAAGTTTCAACACGAACACCGTTATCGGCTTCATCGTCTTGATACATGAGGGTGTGTTTCAGCCAATTTTCGTCATCACGCTCAGTGATGTCGGTTCGGAAGTGCGCACCACGACTCTCTTTACGAGTTAGAGCCCCGGCAACAACTGCGTCGGCACAGTCGATCATGAACTCAAGCTCCAGACCAAACATGAGGTCAGTATTGAATACCTTGCCCTTGTTTTCGATCGAGAACCCACCCATTCGTGACTTCACGTTCTTGAGATTAGTGAGAGCGCCTTCCATCGACGTCTGGTCACGGAATACTCCGATGCCTTTCGTCATGCCACGAGCCATGTCATCTCGGATGGTTGCGACTCGCTCGCCCTTCGGTCGGTCAAGCAACGCCTGCAATCGAGCCGTCTCGCTTGCGAGGTCCTCTTCAGTCTTTGAGTGAGCACCAACACCCTTGATGTACTCAACAGCGTGCACGCCCGACCGTCGACCAAATACAACCGTGTCGAGCAGCGAGTTAGCACCCAACCGGTTCGCACCATGAACACTAACGTTTGCACATTCACCAGCTGCGTACAGACCAGGAACGTTTGTCGCACCGTTCACATCGGTCTTGATACCACCCATTATGTAGTGCATTCCAGGTTGAACCGGCACCGGCTGTTCTGCCATATCAATGCCCAAGAACTCTACCGACACCTCTTGGAGGTATCCGAGTTTCGCCTCGATGTAGGATCGACCCAAGTGACGCAGGTCGAGAAGAACGTTTCCGTCGATTCCCCTGCCTTCGTCTATCTCGGTCTGCTCTGCACGAGAAACAACGTCTCGTGAAGCAAGTTCCATATAGTCGGGAGCGGTCTTTTCCATGAACCGTTCGCCGGAAGCGTTGAGAAGGTACGCACCCTCACCACGAGCTGCCTCCGACATTAGAATGCCGGTTCGAGCGAGTGTCGTTGGGTGGTACTGGATCATCTCCATATCCATCAACGGAACACCTGCACGGTAAGCAAGCGAAAGGCCATCACCGGTACAGATCAGAGCATTGGTGGAAGGCTCGAAAACACGACCTGCGCCACCGGCTGCCATGATGACTGCCTTAGCCCTAATCGTGTGTATCTCGCCAGATTTCAAGTCAATTGCGACCACACCACGGCAGACGCCATCTTCGATGATGAGCTTGGTAACAAACCATTCTTCGTAAACATTGAGCCCTAGCTTGAGCGACTGCTCAAAGAGGACGTGAAGAATGGCTGATCCAGTAATGGCGCCAACGAAGAACGTTCGAGCTACCTTCTGCCCACCAAATGCACGTGTGCCGAGTTTGCCGTCTTCGCCACGGCTGAAGATAACTCCCATGCGTTCGAGTTCGAGCACAGCCTCACCGGCTTCGCTCGACATAACCTCAACTGCATCTTGGTCAGCTAGGAAGTCACTACCCTTGATCGTGTCATAGGCATGTCCTTCCCACTCATCACCACGGTCGGTGAGCGGAGCGTTGATTCCACCCTGAGCAGCGTTTGAGTGGCTGCGTACCGGGTGAACCTTGGAAATAACCGCAACGTCAGCACCTGCACTCGTAACCTCAACAGCAGCCCTGAGCCCGGCGAGTCCTCCGCCGATGATCAGAACATCATGCTCATACATAGACTTGCCTCGCGCTGCGCTCGTTATTTGGTTTAATCATTCTTTTTCAGCCCCTGATGTGTTCTGTGTACACATAATGAGTCGAGAGCAAAGCGGCTATCGACATCTGATCTTCAAGTTCACCTGATGAAATCAATCGCTGAATGTCTTTGAAATCAACTTCTTCAACAACAATGTCCTCTCCATCATCCGAGGGCAATGGCGCCAGTTCGAGTTCAGTCGCAATGTACATGTACGAATACTCCGTTGAGTACCCAGGTGCGACCCACGAACCACCGATTGAAATTAGTTTACCGGCTTTGTATCCGACCTCTTCCTGCAATTCCCGGTGGGCAGTTACCTCCGGGCTCTCACCTGCTTCTCTCGTTCCAGCCGCTGCCTCCAAAAGAAAGCGCTCAGCCGCTTGTCGATACTGCCGAATAAGTAGGACCTTGCCATCATCTGTAATGGGAATAAGAACTACTGAACCCGGATGCTCAACAATCTCGCGATCAAACTCAGGACCGTCTTCGAACCGTGCAGTATCCACCCGTAGAGAGATTCTATTCCCCTCGTACTTACGGTTTACAGAGACAGTGCTCGGGCGTTTGGGTCGCAAATCGTAGTTATTTTACCGAATTTCCATTGCCTAGATACGCCGACGAGGTGGACTTTTAACGGAACCTTTTCGCAACTCTAACCGGGTCGATAAATCTCCCCAGAAATCTGCAGCCGGTTTACGACGCAAAAAAGCTGCAAAATCACCACCCTGAGTAATCGTCACCATCTCACCTGCGCTAAGCGTGTGATCGATGAAACCATCGGCGTTTAGAGTCGCATCATCGTACGCCTCGACAGTGAGTTCAACAATTGAAGATGACTGCAAAATCGCTCCACCAAATTGACTCATGTGAGAAGCAATCGGTTTTACTAGAAAATCTTTCGAAGTCGGATCCATTACAGGACCACCAAGTGCGAGACTGTAACCCGTCGAGCCCGTCGCGGTTGAAACAACGACGCCATCACCGCGGTAAGTCGCCAAATGTACACCATCAACAACCGTGCTTACTTCGATGACTCTTAACGCTGCCCCTCGGGCAAGAGTGACGTCGTTCAAGGCAAGGATAGGTTCTGATCCGCCGTCGGTGCGGGAGATCACAGCTTTCAGCATGAACCGATGTTCGATTCGTGCGTTACCTTCCAAGTACCAACCAACTTCATGGACGGCGTCCTTGTTCTCGATATCGCTCATGAAGCCAACTCGGCCCATATTGATACCCAGAATTGGGATGTCACGAGAAGCGGCAGCGTGGGCGCCACGAAGAATAGTACCGTCGCCTCCGATAGTGACGATCAAATCTGATTCGCCGAGTTCGGCTTCACGCTCGTATAGATCAGACTGAGTCGCAAGCCACCAATTTCTATCAATGGCGTAAGTGTTCGCAAGTTTACGGGCGAGTTCGCCCGCTTCAGCGAGTTCGCCGTTGTGAACGATTCCGATGTTGTGGTAGTTGGCCATATTGGTAAATTGCAATGGGATGAGCCGGTGTTGAATCGCAGTTTACAGTCCCTGCGACATTTCCCCGATCCCAAAAGAAATCCGAAGCTTATTATCCCGTGATCATAGCTGGAATGATCGAGAGTGCCTTTTCGGCAAGGTCAAGCATTATGAACGGCGCAATACCGAACACACCAGCACCGATCGCAGCCAAACCTGCAGCAACCAGAATTGGCTTATCAGCACTGAACTTAGACTCGTCGACAGCATCTTCGAACACAATCGCTCGAATCACTCGCAAGTAGTAGTAAGCAGCAATTACGGTATTTACAACACCGATGATTGCGAGCCATGTCAGATTAGCGTTGAGCGCAGCACCGAAGACAATGACTTTCGCCATGAATCCAACAGTCGGCGGCATGCCAAGAAGCGAGAGTAATCCAAATACAAGAAGCCCTGCCAATAGCGGTGACCGCTTTAGCAGACCGTTCAATCCTTCGATTGAATCGTCATTTGTTCGACTAGTGATGGCTATCACTACGAAGAACACAGCCAAGTTCGTGAACGCGTACCCAGCGAGGTAGTACATAACGCCCTGCGGACCCGATCCGGCAGATGTAGCTCCTACCTGATTAACGGGAACTGAAGCTAGACCGACCAAAATGTAACCAGCCTGGGCGATGGTCGAATAACCTAACAATCGTTTTATATTCGATTGAGACAACGCCAAGGTATTACCGAGCGTCATCGTCACAGCTGCCAGAATCGCAAATAGTCCAGACCAGTCCTGCATAAGGTTCGCATTACCAAATGCAACGTACATAATTCGCATAATTACAGCGAAAGCAGCAGCTTTAGAAGCGACCGATATGAATGCAGCGACAGGAGTCGGAGCACCCTGGTATACGTCAGGAACCCACATTTGCCAAGGAACGACAGCCATCTTGAAGCCGAAGCCAGCGACGATCATGATGACCGATAGCAGCACTGCGTACGAACCAAACGGAACTCCCGATTGAGTCGGTAAAACGGCGAGCCGTTCCATAATTACATGGAGGTTCGTGCTTCCGGTAAATCCGTAGATATAAGCGAACCCGTAAAGCAAAAATGCACTTGAAATCGCTGACAGAACAAAGAATTTTGTTCCCGCTTCAACGCCCTGTTTCGATCGATGGATTGCTGAAAGGGCAACTACAGGCAGTGCCGTAAGTTCGAGCGCTACGTAGATCGTAATTAGCTCTGTTGCCGAAACGAGAATCATCATTCCAGTAACAGAAAGAAGTACGAGGGAAACGAATTCGCCGCCGTAGTCCCTCATCCGATCGCTGGCAATGTACTTTGCCGAAGCAAGAATAGTACCCGCCGTCACGGTGAGCAGAATGAACTTGAAGAACAGCGAAAATCGATCGGCTTCAAACGTGTCAAAAAGCGCTGGCCCGGTTGCAGGATCGCCAAACCATCCGTTCCAGAGGTTCAACGTAAGAATCACAGGAACTGCGAGACCAACAAATGCGACAGTCGATACCTTCGCCATGCTGCGAGTAACGAGGTCGACAGAAATCACTACCAAAGCCAACACGGCCATGGCTATTTCAGGGGACAGTACCCAGAAGTCCTGTGCAGTCATTACCTAACCACCGCCTGAATACCAATATCGAACATATCTGTGACAACTGAAGGCCAAATACCAACAATAAAAATAGGAGCCGCCAACGCAATAACCGGGATCATATCGACCCAGTTGGCGTCGGTCAGGTTGTCGTAAACGTCATCTGAAATACCCGGGCTAGAAGGACGTTCTCCAAAGAACACTCGCTGAACCATCCAAAGTGTGTAACCGGCTGCTAGCACAACACCGAATGCCGCCACTCCCGTTGCCCAAGGCCATACCGAGAAGGAGCCCAAGAAGATCATGATTTCAGCTACGAATCCGGAAAGCATCGGAAGTCCCAGCGAACCAAACCCTGCGATCAAGAAGAAGATCGCAATCAAAGGCATCTTCTTCCAAAGACCACCAAGGTGAGGAATATGACGTGTGTGAGTTCGGTCGTACGAAAGACCAACCATGAGGAACGCCAGACCCGTGATCGTACCGTGCGTGAACATCTGCAACGCAGCACCGTTCAAACCGGCTGTTGAAGTCTCGGCTGCTGACGAACCGACCGCTGCAACACCCAACATCACGAATCCCATGTGACTTACCGAGCTATACGCGATAAGCCGTTTCATATCCGTTTGGCGAATCGTAATAATTCCGCCATAGATCACTGAAATCGCCGCCACGACCGCCATATATCCGGCAACATCGTGAATGGTGAACCCTTTGGTCTCTTGGAAGAAACCAAGGTTGATTCGAAGCAGACCGTATCCGGCCATCTTCAACAGCACACCCGCAAGCATTACCGACACAGCAGTCGGAGCATCGGTGTGAGCGTCAGGAAGCCAGCTATGTAAAGGCCACAAAGGTAACTTCACTGCGAAAGCGATGAAGAAAAACATAAATATAAGCGCCGCTGGAACTACAAAATCGGCAGCAGCCATCAGTTCAGGAATACCAGTAATTCCTAGTTCCGGAATAGAAACCATCGCCAACGTGTTCACATCAGGTGTCACGTAAATGGCCAAGATGCCGACCAGCATGAAAGCACCACCGGTTAGCGTGAACAAAACGAACTTCATCGCCGAGTAACGAGGTCGTCCACTTCCCCAAATAGCAATGAGCATGAACATAGGAATGAGTTCGAACTCGAAGAAAATGAAGAACAGCAGGAGGTCGAGCGACACGAACACACCAAGTACTGCCGTCTCGAGCAGCAGTAGCCACAAGAAGTACTCACGTACACGCTTCTTGATTCGCCAAGAACCAAGCGCCGCTGCCATTCCGAGTATTCCAGTTAGCAGTACAAGAGGTGCGCTCAAACCATCGACACCCAAAAGGTATGAAGATCGAAGTGCGTCGACAGGAATCCAGCGTTCGAAGTAGTCGATCATCTGGATGCCAGCTAGGTCTTGGTCATAACCAACGAACACCATCACGCTCAATACAAACGTAACGACAGTCGCTCCGATCGAGATCCAGCGGATCTGCTGATCAGAATTTTCGCCACGGGCGAACATCGTTACCAACAGCGCAACCGCTGCAGGCAGGAACACCGTTATCGTCAGCAACCCATCAAACATGGACGACCTCCGATACGGTAATTAGAAAAAATTCTATTTTGCTTGCGCTAAATTCCACGTGCGTTATTAGCCCCATAACAAGAACGCTGCTATTACTGCGACCACGCCAATGACCATGCCAACTGCGTAAGTCTGTGCCTGACCGTTTTGAACTAGTGCCCCGCTCTTTCCAATTCGGTTTACCCAATTCGAAAGATGGACATTTGCGTTATCGATCCAGTGCTCATCAAACCATCGCAAAGCGTCGGCTACATAGGTGTAGAACCCTTTGCGAACGATTATGTTCTCGTACGCTTCATCGAAGTAGTACTTGCGGAACATAAGCTTGTAGATCGGCTGGAATCGAGCACCCATTGCGGTCGGCGAGATCGATCCTTTTATGTACATGAGATAAGCGAGACCGATACCGGCCAACGCTAAGGCAGTAGAAATCCCAGCGACAAAATAGTTGAACTCAGGCGCTGCACCGGCGTGCTCGGCAGCCGAGTGTCCGCCGTCGGCATCCGGCGGGAATACATCGTGATTCTCTACAGTCACATAGTGAGCGAATGCGTGTTTATCGATGCCGCCAACTTCTACAACCGGGTTAGAGAAGAAGCCGATACCAATTGCGAGTACAGCAAGAACCATGATCGGGCCGACCATCAGCCACGGTGATTCGCCGAAGTGCGAATGGGCGCTTCCGACTGGAGCTTGATCGCCAGCGACCTCGGCATCCTCGATTTCCTGCTCTCCGCCACCCTTCCACTCGCCGTGGAACGTAAGGAATATCGCTCGGAACATATAGAACGCCGTCATTAATGCAGCGACAAGACCAAGCGCTAGAACGATGTTGCCTGTGGTCGTGCCGACTTCAGCAGCGTGACCCAGAACCTCGTCTTTCGACCAGAATCCTGAGAACGGGAATAATCCGGCAAGACTCAAGCTAGCAATAATCATGCCCCAGTAGGTTTTAGGCATGTGTCTCTTCAAGCCGCCCATGTAGTTCATGTTGAACGTACCTGATGCGTGATGAACCGAACCGGCCCCCAAGAACAACGCTGCCTTGAAGAATGCGTGAGTGAACAAATGGAATAGAGCAGGAGCGTAAGCACCCACTCCCAAAGCCAGCATCATGTAGCCGAGCTGAGAAATAGTCGAATATGCCAAAACACGTTTTATATCATTGGCTACCAAGCCCATTGTTGCGGCAAATACGGCAGTAAATCCGCCGATTAGCGCAACAAGAACCATGATGTCCGAGTGCTCGAACAACGGGAAAAATCGTGCAATAAGGAAGACCCCGGCCGTGACCATCGTAGCCGAGTGAATCAACGCAGATACAGAGGTTGGCCCTTCCATGGCGTCTGGAAGCCAGTTGTGCAGTGGAAACTGAGCCGATTTACCAATCGCTCCAGCCAGTAGTCCAAGCGATACCCAAGTTGCAACCGAAACTGCAATACCACCTTGATGGATCGCTTCGTACAGATCCGCTATGTCCATATAAGACGAATCTTGTGAGTAGAGATAAAGGATTCCTAGCAAAAACCCGAAGTCTCCGAACCGCGTCATCAGGAACGCCTTTTTAGCAGCCGCTGCAGCCGTTGGTCGATCCATCCAGAACCCAATCAACAAGTATGACGAAACACCAACAAGTTCCCAGAAGACAAATATCTGAATCATGTTTCGCGAGAGAACAAGACCCAACATCGACGCTGTAAACAACGCCATGTAAGTGAAGTAACGGGTGTAGCTCTTATCGCCATGCATGTACGCCTGTCCATAAATTTGGACAAGCAAGCTAACTCCGCTGACAACCACAAGCATGATCGACGTTAGTTGGTCGACCATCAGACCAAACGTGAGATTCAGACCGCCAATAGAGATCCACTCGTGCGGTTCAAGATGCAACGGCCCATCGGACATCACCGTGCCAAGAGTCATTAGTGACAGGATGAACGATCCACCTATAGCCGCAATCGTTATGTAACCGGCGTATTTAGAGTTCGATCCTACGAAGGCGCGCACCAACACTCCATTCACCAGCATTGCAGCGATGGGAAGGGCGATTATTAGCCAGGCTAAGCCTTCAGTAATCAACAGATAGTCCCTGTTACAGCTTTCTTAATATTTCGTCGGCCACGTGTTCCCGACCTTTGGGAACCATTACCCGAAACGATGCATCTTCAGCCCAATCGAGGATATCGCCCTCTGGAATGATCTTAGTCGGCAGGCCTTCTCCTTCGAGAAGGTCTTTCCACATCTGCGCAGAAATTAGGTTTGGTGTCTTCTTGTAGTCGACCCACATAGCTAGTTTTTCATCTCAGAGGCATCGGTAATTTCTACCGATTCCGTCGCTCGATACATGGCGAACACTAGAGCGAACGCCAGCGCAGCCTCACCGGCAGCGACAGCAGTTACAAATATTGCGAAAACGTGTCCAGTCAAAGCTGATCGAATCGCTTCGGCGGTAAGTGGATCACCGCTCAGTAGCTCGGCAGCAGGAGTAAACCGGCTGAAGCCAACCGCAGCAATCACTACGCCGTTGAACATGAGTTCAAGCGACATGATCACCGTAATTAGGCTTCGACGTGATACTGCCCCATACGCGCCGATCGCGAACAATGCACCCGAAACTAGAAGTACGTTTTCGATGGTCATACCGAAGCGTCTCCGTTTACGGGTCCAGGCTCTTCAGTCGATTTCGGGTCTCGCATCAGTAGCAACCCACCGATCAACGCGGCAACCAGAAGCAATCCAATGAGTTCGAAGGCAAGCATGTACTTACGAACGAGCATCACACCAATAGCTCCGGTGCTATCTACAAACACACCATCGTTTTCAATGGCAAGGTCGTTGCCGCCTTGAGAAACATCAGTCAGGATGGTGATCTCATCGCCGGTGCCAACCTCAACAAATCCTTCGGTGAGAGCAGCAATTGCGACAGGATCAGTGATGTCGTCCATCGACGACCACTCTGTGTTGTACGCGGTGAACGCCAGTGCGGCGAATATCAGTACCGCCACTACTGCCCCAACGAGCCTTCCCTGCGCAGGACGACTTCCCGATGCGATGTCCTGAATGAACATGACTGCGAACGCCATAAGCACAGATATAGCACCGACGTACACGAGAATCTGCACAACTCCGACGAATTCGGCGCTGAGTATAAAATACAAAATTCCAACGCCAAGGAACGATCCCGCCAGTGCAATAGCTGCACGGAACACGTCACGCTGAGTCACTACGATCGCGGCAAAGCCAAGCGTCATCGCCGAAGCCGCCCAGAAGGCGATAGTAGTTAGTGTCGATACTTCCATAATCGTCATCATCGTTCGTCGACCCACTTCCGCTTGAGGTCTTCATCAGATGGACGTTCGTGACGACCAGCATCGTGGAAATCTTCGATCGTTTCTTTGAACGGATCGAAACCGTTTTCCTCGAACTGAGGTCGGTAGAACGAGCTCGGTCGCTTCGGAGCGTCGAACAGCTCTTCCTTAGTGATAATTAGCTCATCACGCACGTACTTCGATCGCTCGAAGCCCGTACCCATGTGCAGAGCGTCGTAAGGGCAAGCCTCAACACAGAGACCACAGAACATGCAGCGCCCAATATCGATGTCGAACACTTCGAGCTTGTAGCTCTCACCCTCTTGTGCATCGATCTTTCCAGGAACGCTGACAATCTCAATAATCCCTAATGGACAGTACTTCGCACAGCTAGCACACGCAGTACAGCGGTCTTCGAAAAATGTGAACTCGTTTCCACGGAATCTAGGCGACTGCTTTACGGCAACAGGAACAGTCGTGAGTCCAGCAATCGCTTTCAACGAACCAGTCGGCTTCTTCACCAAGAACTGGAACGGGTTCATGCCAGCCGCTTTTGCAGCACCAATAAGACCCACGTGACGATCTGGGTACTGTTCAGTAACCGCAGGTCGCAAAAAGTTCTTTAGCGTAACCATAAAGCCACGAGGCAAACCAAGACCGATCATTAGTCGCCTCCTTCTTGAATTGGAGCCCTTGCCGTCTCTGAACCGAGCACAGACGAAGCCGGAATCGACTCACTACCGACCGGGTAGGAAGGTGCATTCGGATCTGGTAGTGGCTTGTCGTATGGAGCAGTACCAAGCAACTTGCTCACCAAGTAGATAGAGATAATCGCTACAGGCCAGTTGACAGCCGCCATTGCCCACAAATGAGCGGTAGTTGGCTCTGGCCAAATCGCAATAAGGATCGCAGTCACGATGATGTTGATCATCGTCAGTTCGAACAGACCTTTCCAAGCAAATTTCAGCACTTGATCAACACGCAGTCGAGGCAGCGTCATTCGGAACCAAATGATCACGAACAACACTGCAATCAGCTTTGCACCGAACCAGAAGTGCGAAGGAATCGGATCGAATCCTCGCCACCCGCTCAGGAACAACGTCGTGATGATTGCCGATGTACTTAGTTCAGCCATGAACTCAGCAAGGAAGAACAGACCGAACTTCATACTGGCGTAGTCGTTCAAATAGCCGGCAGCAAGTTCCGATTCAGCCTCTGTAAGGTCGAACGGCGCTCGAGCCATCTCTGCCATCGCAGCGATGAAGAACACGAAAAAACCAAGCGGCTGCACCAATATGAACGGCACGCCCTGAGCAGCGATGATGTCCCCAAGCGACATCGAACCGGCAAGCATGATTACACCGACGACAGCCAATGCCATTGGTATTTCGTAGCTAATCAACAGTGCGACAGATCGCAAAGCCGAAAGAATCGCAATTCGGTTGCCTGATGACCATGCGGCGGTAAGAACAGCAAGTGTCGTCAATGACGTTATTGCCATGACGAACAGCACACCGACGTTCAGATCAGCAACATATGTGCCTACTCCAAACGGAATTACAGAGAAGACCAACAACGCCGGAGTAGCGATCAATATGGGAGCGAGGTTGAACAAGATTCGATCCGCATCGGCAGGAACAACATCCTCTTTGAACATTGTTTTGACTGCGTCAGCAACCGAAGTAAGCGTTCCGAACGGTCCCCACCTATTGGGTCCAGTTCGTGACTGGAAACGACCGAACAAACGTCGTTCTCCCCAGATCAATACGATCACACCACCAAGTACGCCGTTCACGATTAATCCAATGATCGCCACTGCAGCAAGCAGGAATGCGAGCCACTCAAATCCACCGGGCAAAAACCCGTCAGAGTAGCCTCGGCTAGCACAACTGGCACTATCACCCGCGAGTAAACAATAAATATTTCGCCAAAGCGAGTTATCGAGGAAGGCTTGACCCATTACCGGTCTACCTCACCCATGTTCAAGTCGATGCTACCGAAAGTAACAAACAGATCACCAAAATGGCCACCGATCAACATGTCTCGCAGAAGAGTCAGATTGATTAGCGAAGAAGCGCGCACGTGCATTCGGTACGGAGCAATTCCGCCATCGCTCACCAGATAGAAACCAAGCTCACCTTTAGACCCTTCGATGGCTACATAAGCATCACCAGCGGGCGGGCGAATCAATCGTGGAACATCGTCAAATGAAGGCCGAACTTCACCCGGTTCGATCTGCTCGACGCACTGGCGGATGATCTTCACACTCTCACGTGCTTCCTGAACCCGTACCCAGTAACGAGCGTAGTTATCAGAAGCGGTGTGAAGTTTTCGTTCGAAAGAAATACGGTCGTAGTAGTCGTACGGAGCGCGATGACGCAGATCCCAGTCGACTCCACTTGCACGAAGCATCGGACCCGTAATCGAAGCGTTGATCAGCAGTTCTTTAGGAAGAACAGCGGTCCCCTTAGTACGTGAGAAAACGATTTCGTTGCCGCTCAGGTATGTTTCCAACTCATCGATAGTGTTGACGATGTCGCCCAGACCACGATCAAGAGCTGGCCAGAACTCGGCAGGAGCGTCCATGAACACGCCACCGGGTCGCAAATACGAGTTGGTGATGCGAGCACCACAAAGCATCTCGAACATATCAAGAATATTTTCACGCTCACGCATTGCGTAGATGAGCGGAGTTCCTAGCGCACCGAGATCCTGCAAAAGGAATCCGGTCGCCACCAAGTGACTGGCAATACGCTGTAGCTCGCTGGCGATCATTCGAAGCCAAACACCACGAGGCGAAGGCTCGATGCCTGCCAGCTTCTCAACAGCCAGAATGTACCCTTGGTTGTTGAGCATCGAAGACACGTAGTCCATACGGTCGGTCAGCGTGACGATCTGCGTATATGTGCGTTCTTCAGCTAGCTTTTCAGAACCGCGGTGTAGGTAGCCGAAAACAGGCTCTACATCGACGATTTCTTCACCATCGAACATGACACGCATGCGGAACACACCGTGCGTCGACGGATGCTGAGGACCGAGGTTAACCGTTACTGGCTGTGTCTTTATAGCCATTACTCGGCACCTTGTTGACTACCGGCAGCACCGGGAGCTGTCGAAGCGATCGACTGATCGTAAGTGACATAGTCCTTGCGAAGCGGGTGACCGGGATAGCCTTCCCACAGCATGATTCGCTTGTGATTAGGGTGACCATTGAAACGGATACCCATTAAATCCCAAACTTCACGCTCTTGGTAGTCAGCTCCTCGCCATATAGGCACAACGCTAGCAATCGAAGGATCCGTGCGACCGTGCCCAACGCGTGACTTCAGTACTGCTGAAGCGTTCATTGGAAGTGACGTAAGGTGATATACGACCTCGAAATGATCGATGTAATCGACTGCCGTAAGACTACTGAGTAGATCAAATTTGAACTCAGTTCGAGTCTTCAAACCTTCACATACACTCGATATAGATTCCGGTTTCAGCCACACATCTGAACCCTCACTCGACTCAACAGAGCCGGGTGCGAAGGCCTCAATGGCTTCGGCTAGTGCTTCTCCACTCCAGACGGTGGTCATTCCTGTCCTGCCGCCTGTCCATTAAGGCTGTATCGACGAATCTTGTCGTGAAGCTGCATGATGCCATACAAAAGAGCATCCGGACGTGGGGGGCAACCAGGAACATATACGTCGACCGGCATGATGTGGTTCACACCAGGCACAACTGAATAGCTCTGGTAGTAAGGACCACCAGAAGTAGCACACACGCCCATTGAAATAACCCAGCGCGGTTCAGCCATTTGGTCATAAAGCCTGCGCAGTGGAACCGCCATCTTCCATGTCAAAGTTCCAGCAACAATCAACAAGTCAGCCTGGCGCGGAGAAGCTCGCAGGGCTGCCATTCCGAAACGAGCTAGGTCGAATCGTGCCATCGCTGCACTGATCATTTCGAATGAACAACAAGCAAGACCCGACTGCAGTGGGAATACTGAAGATTTTCGAGCCCAGTTAAGCAAATAGTCGACAGAACTAACGACCACACTTCGCTTCAGATCGTCGGGAACTTCAAGAACTGGATCAGGAAATGGCTCAAGATGAGTCGACTTCATCTGGTTGACGGACTCACCCTCAGTACGATCAAGGTCGAGGGTAATCGACTGTAATGCCCCTCTAGGATCGGCCCCTTTAGGTGCGCCGTATGGATCGATCAGTTTTGGACCAGTCATTCGTTTGTCACCCACTCAAGAGCACGTTTTCGCCATGCGTATGCGTATGCGAATGTCACAACGATAAGGAATACCAGCACTGCGCCCAGCGCAGCAAACCCGAACTGCCGGGTCATTACGCCGTACTTAACCGCCCACGGAAACAGGAATACTGTTTCAACATCGAATACGACGAAAAGTAAGGCGTAGTAGTAGTAGCGAAAGTTGAAACGAGCAGGTCGGTCACTAAACGGAGGCATACCGCCTTCGTAAGCGCTTAGTTTCACTGCTGTAGGGCGAGACGGCCTGACTTTAATGAACTGCGCCAGATAGCTCATCGTAAGCATCCCAATAGGGACGGTTACCGCTGCCGCGGCGAAAATGATGAGCAGAGCGTACTGCCTGAAATAATCCTCGAACATCAACTACTAAATACTGATTACCAAATACAGGTTAAAGAGCTTCGGAAAAGCGAGTTTGGAGCATAGCAGTCGCCCGTTTTAGCAGCAAGTGAAAAAATGAACAATCCATAAAAGTTCACAACAGATTCCAACATATAGGAATCTATGATTTCACCTAACAACTAACGAACGACTAATCGAAGACGATCACTCCCCGACCGTCTTCACCACGAGCAAGCGCATCGTACGCCTCGTTGATTTCTTCAAGCTTGTATTTGCGAGTCACCATGCCGCCAACGTCTATTCGACCCTGCCGGTAGAACTCCAGCAGCTTGCCAAACGTCTCGTGCGGACTAGCAGAACCATAGTAACTGCCAACAAGCGTCTTCTGATTTCTGACCAGATCTACCAGCGGGATATCAGCACCCATGCCGTCGGGAGCAAGCCCCACCACGACAGTAGTTCCGCCCTTACGAGTAGATTTGTATGCCTGCTCGGTTGTCATCTTGTGACCAAACGTATCGAACGCAAAATCGACACCGCCGTCGGTCAATTCCTGAATAGCAGCAACAGGGTCCTTCTCTTTAGAGTTGACTACGTGCGTTGCACCAAATTTGTAAGCGAACTCAAGCTTGTGATCCAAAATATCGACAGCGATGATCTTGCTGGCGTTCATCAGTCGAGCACCCTGAAGAGCGTTCAGGCCCACTCCACCAGTTCCGACCACCGCAACCGTCATTCCGGCTCTCATGCCAGGCTGGTTGATAACTCCACCAACACCAGTCGCAACAGAGCAGCCGATCAATGCAGCAACTTCCATTGGAACGTCATCCGGCATCGGGTAACAAGCCTGTTGAGGAACTACGATCTGCTCAGCAAACACGCCAAGCTTTGCAAATTGGTGAACTTCAGTGCCGTCAGAAGTGTGTAGACGAAAAGTGCCATCGTACTGACGTGTACCGGTCTCTCTGTTCGTGTCACAGATGTTAGATAGACCGCTACGACAAGATCGACAGTGACCACAATTGGCAACGAACGACAGGACGCAGCGGTCGCCCACTTTCACGTTGGTAACACCAGGTCCGATTGCGTCGACAATCCCGGCGCCTTCGTGACCAAGCACGATTGGCATCGGAGTTGGGTTATCACCCGTCATCACATGATGATCTGATGCGCAGATTCCCGCAGCCGACATCTTTACCCGTACTTCGCCAGTTTTCGGTTCCGATTGGTCAAGCTCCACAATTGGCATGGGCTTTTTAGATTCGAATAAAACTGCGGCTTTCAACTACTGACTCCAGACGACAAACGATGGCGGTACCAATTCTCGAAATCGGTTATTTCGAGCATCAACATAGTACTCCGCAAAACGTCATTTCCGGCATAAATTAGAGACCACCCCTTGCCGATCAAAGGGCTGGTCTCTAATTCTTACTCGATAACAAAGGTGCTGTTATGCGCTTACGCTGTGATCATATTTATGACCTTCTCACGTACTTCTGCCACATTGGTCTCCAACACTTTCGGAACAACTTGTAGTCGTCAGACACGATTTCAAGAAAAAATTTGAAGAAACCGTGGCGCTATCACCTAGCTGCTTTGAATTACAGCGCCAGATTCAATCATGTTCGCAACGGTTGCTTTGAGTTCTTTTACTTCCATGATGTGAGGCGAGCGACCCGACTCTTTCTTGTCCCAAAGTACTCGACCATCAACGGTTACCTTGAATGCACCGCTGTGTCCCGGCTTGAGAGAAATTGCTAGAGCAGGTCCGGCTGCCTGGAATAGCTCACTCACCATGTTTGCGGCAAGGTTGGCATATCCACATGGTACGCAATACTCGATTTCAGCT
>Ga0115002_10004128_pt1 | contig 17749 bp, 29 predicted proteins | sample ArcticOcean_MG_C_8_FD_89576 | JGI IMG/M metagenome (GOLD analysis project Ga0115002, IMG submission 89576) | Marine microbial communities from western Arctic Ocean - ArcticOcean_MG_CB11_86 | ecosystem: Environmental > Aquatic > Marine > Oceanic | place: Arctic Ocean: Canada Basin | collected... | reverse complement strand
CGCTCTGGGCAAGCCCTACATCACGTTGCACGACGAAGACATCATTCATGCGTTAAAAGAAGTCGATGGCGCTGCAATGGCCTGGGCGCAGTCAACTGATCAGGTAGTTGAAATGTTGGCTTACGTTATCGATGCGAAGTAGGCGGGCGCGTTATTCAGCTTGATCCGGCGTTGTCCGATCAAGCTGACGAATGAGGTTGAAAATCCGTCTTGCATTTCCAAGTCGATCGACAATGATGACGGAATTCGACATGAATCCCAATATCGAAATATTCAAGACGAGTGTAGCAGAGGCGACGCGCATGCGTCGTGGTGCTTTCTTGCCGGCGCTCCTCATTTTGCCGATGGCAGCAATGTTCGGGTTCGACGAAAGTAAGTCGCAACCGTTGCATTTCCTGATGATATTCGCGATGGCCTCCGGTCTTGCAACGGTCGTCGTCTCAATCAGTTGGTACGGTGCCAAACGCCGTATAGATGAATTCTCACGAATGACATTGACGGTCGGCGCCGACCGTCTAACTTGGGTTTCTTCTCTCGGCGAAACGGCTATTCCTTTCGCCGAAGTGACATCGATTTCGATCAACAAAGTGCGTGGAGTCGTTCGAACAGTCACACTTACGCGTCGCGATGGAAGAGAGTCGACGATTGAGGGCTTTGAAAAGATGGAGTCGATTGCAGGCCAGCTTACTCAAATTCAAAATGCCGAGATCGCCGTTGTGAACAATTGGTTTAGTATTTGAATTATTGATGAACAAAATCCCAAAAGGTATTGCAACATTCACTGTTTCCCAGATAATTGGTATCTGATGATCTCCCACGGAACTCGCTAGATGAAGACCATAGGTATGCTGGGCGGCATGAGTTGGGAAAGTACGTCTGTGTACTATCGCATGATCAATGAGGCGACCAAACGTGCGTTGGGAGGATTTCACTCAGCGCCAATTGCGATGGTTAGTGTCGATTTCGCTGAGATAGAAGAATTGCAGCAACGGGGCGATTGGACGGCAAGCGCAGATTTGCTCAGCGCGAATGCTCGCCAAATCGAAGCCGCTGGCGCAGAGCTGTTGCTAATTTGCACGAACACAATGCACAAAGTTGCTGACGAGATTGCGGCTGCGGTAAAGATTCCCTTGCTACATATTGCTGATGCGACGGCGAGCCGAATCATTGCGGCAGGGCACAGCAAGGTTGGTTTGTTGGGCACGCGTTTTACGATGGAAGAAAAGTTCTACAGCGGACGGCTTGAGAAATTGGGGTTGGAAGTCCTGACGCCGAATGAGGCTGATCGAATTTTGATCCATCGAGTGATCTACGAAGAACTGTGTATGGGCGAGATTCGCGACGAATCGAGAAGAGACTTCGTTTCTATTATCGACAGACTGAGTGATGCCGGCGCCGAATGCGTAGTGGAGGGCTGTACTGAGATCACGATGTTGGTGGGCCCAGATGATGTTCGTGTGCCGCTATTCGATACCACCGCAATTCATGCCGAGGAAGCCGTTTCGATGGCCCTGCAATGAACAATCGTCAACCGGCACCCAGTGTTTTGGCGGCAGAAGCGCTGCAAAACCTGCGCGACGGAAACCAACGATTTGTCGACGCGGATCGCTGCATCGATACCTATCTTAGTCACACGCAATTAGACGAACATATTGAGGGTCAGTCGCCTTACGTGATAGTTCTTGGGTGTTCAGATTCTCGTGTTCCTGTAGAGATAATTTTTGACGTTGGGCTGGGCGATGCGTTTGTCATCCGTGTCGCCGGAAATATCGTCGCGCCTTCACTCATTGGGAGTGTTGAGTTAGCGGCAGCCAAATTCGGTGCTCGATTGGTTGTAGTGTTAGGTCATACGGGTTGCGGTGCGATTTCGACGACAATTGATTCGATGCAGAGCGGCGACTCGGGGGAATCCGAAAATATTGGCTCAATCATTGATTGGATTCGTCCATCGGTTGAAAAGGTGATGTCAGAGAATCCGGGGATCGATGGCCAAAAATTGGTCAATGAGGCAGTTCGATCGAATGTTCTCTCATCGGCTGAAAGTCTGCGGCATGGCTCAAATCTATTAGAGAAGTTGATACGTGACGACGGCCTTGTTGTTGTCGGCGCAGAGTATTCATTAAGCTCCGGGCTGGTTGAATTTTTTGATGGTGTTTAAACGAGATCGGTTTTTATGACTCACGCAGTAATATTCGATATCGACGGCACACTCCTCAACTCAGCGGTAACGGATGATCAGATGTATCGCGAGGCGGTCCTCGAGATCTTCGGTGAGGTTTCGTTTCGGGCCGAAATGCATGAGTACGATCGAGTGACTGATCTGGGAATACTGTTGCAGATCATCGAGGACAACAATTTGGAACCTGCTGCGCATTCGATTGAGGGCGTGAAAAACGCATTCTTCGCTCGCATGCGATCGTTCCTGGACAATGTTGGTTCGTTTGACGAGGTGCCCGGTGCGAAAGCTGTGTTACGCAGAATTTCTGCATTGGAAGACCATCGCCTCGCGATCGCAACTGGTGGTTGGCGAACATCTGCGGAAATGAAGTTGAAGTCGGTAGGCTTCGAATTGCAGGACGTTCCGGTGCTTACGTCCGACGATCACGTCGAACGAACCGGAATAATGAAGATTGCGCTGGCTGAACTGGGTAAAGATTTCGAGTCAGTCACGTATTTCGGTGATGCGCTTTGGGATCAACGGGCATGTCACGAATTAGATTGGAATTTTCGTGCGGTTGGCCCAATGCTAGACGGTCTTAAGACTTATGACGGCTTGTATACTGGCTAGGCACACTACGTAATCCGCAAACGAAAAAGCCAAAAGATCGCGGAGGAGAAACTAGGTGAAAACAATGTTGATTAGTGCCGCGATGGTCGGTTCTGGCGGATTCATTGGAGCGCTTTGTCGATTTTGTGTAAGCGGATTTATTCAACGAAATCCATCGCTCGTGGCTTTTCCGTACGGGACGCTCATGGTCAACATGGTTGGTTGTCTTTTGATTGGTTTAGTGGCTGGTCTCTTGGAATCAAGACAGCTCGCCAATCCGGATATCCGCTCTTTCGTAATCATCGGCATATTAGGTGGTTTCACCACATATTCTGCGTTCGGTTTTGAGACGTTCGCGTTGCTTCGTGATGCGGAATTTCTGAAGGCTGCCAGCAATGTACTGATTCATATCGTTGCCGGTTTGTTTCTTGTTTGGATCGGCTATACGCTAACTTCAAAATAGCGCTTGGCGATGAGTTAATCGAGATGCTAAATCAGGTTAGTAGGCTGTCGCCACATCCAAACGGTAAAGAAGAGATCTGGGATGCATAATTTCGGTTCGCCATCTTGATGGCTACTTGTTGGTTTTAGCCAAAGACATGAGGAAGTTGAGCTAACGAATGAACTATGAAATAAGAAACGCGGAAGTCTCCGACGGTAAAGGAATGCTCGATTTGATGCCACGGCTTGCGGATTTTGAGGTGCCGGACTCACGAAATCCAGATCATCTCTGGCGTGATGATGCAGCGTTGCTCGAACGTTGGCTCAAAGGCGAGGAAGAATGTTTGGTGCTTGTGGCCGTTACTAGTGCCAGTCGGGTACTAGGTTTCACGTTGACGCGTTTGCGTCCCGAAGCACTCAGTCACGAACCAAGCGCTCATTTGGAAGCTATTGCCGTCGATCAGGCGGCTGAGGGGCAGGGCGTAGCCAAAGCGCTCCTGAAGGCGACAGAAGAAAGTGCACGCGCAAAAAGTGCCGAAACATTGACCTTGCATGTAATCTCAAGCAATACGCGCGCGCGCGAATTCTACGAACGTGCCGGTTACTTCGGTGAACTTGTGCGTTACATCAAACCTATTTAAATCTAGAGGAAACACTGAGTGTTGAATATTCGCTCACTTGAAGCTGGAGACCGTCAGACGGTCTGGGTTTTCATGGGGCCGAATATTCGCTCGGGTGTGGCTTATCCCTATGCAATGGATCTGACGTTGGAGCAGGCGTACTACACGTGCGTTGAGGTTGCAGAGGCAACGTTAGGCTCATGAAGGCCGCTGTTTATGATGCGTTCCAGGGACCAGTCGAAATTCGCGAAGTCGACGATCCGGAGCCAGGACGCTCCGGCGTCGTTGTTAAGGTTGCCGCAACGGGCGTCTGCCGAAGCGACTGGCATGGTTGGATGGGACACGACAGGGATATTCGCGTGCCGCACGTTCCTGGACACGAACTGGCAGGAACGGTCGCAGCGGTCGGCACCGATGTGCGAAACTGGAAGATCGATGATCGAGTGACTGTTCCATTTGTTTGCGGATGCGGCGACTGTCCGCAATGCTGCAGCGGTAATCAACAAATTTGCGACAACCAGACACAGCCGGGTTTACCCACTGGGGATCGTATGCGGAATATGTTCGTATTGATTACGCGGATGAAAATTTGGTAGCGCTTCCGGAAACTATTAATTTTACGACTGCAGCAAGCCTAGGGTGTCGATTTGCCACTTCTTTCCGAGCTGTCGTTGCACAAGGCAATATTGAACCTGGTATGTCAGTGGCGGTTCATGGCTGTGGTGGCGTTGGCCTGTCTGCAGTCATGATTGCCAGCGCACTCGATGCGACGGTTATTGCGATTGATATTGACGCGGAAGCTCTGAGCTTGGCGGAGGCTTGCGGTGCGGCAATTACAGTTGACGCGTCGATGTCTGACTCGGTCGTTGAAGAAGTTCACGAACGCACGGGTGGCGGCGTAGATCTGTCGATTGATGCGCTCGGTAGCCAACAGACTTGCTTCAATTCGATTGCTGTCCTCAAAAAGAGAGGTCGACACGTCCAGGTCGGCTTGATGGCAGGTGATGATCACCATCCGCAGATTCCAATGGAACTCGTGATCGCAAATGAACTCGAAATTGTTGGCAGCCATGGAATGCAGGCGTTTGAGTACGGACGAATGCTACAGATGATTGAAAATGGGTTGCTGCGTCCGGATAGTCTGGTGCGTCAAAGGGTGTCGCTCGAACAAGCTGCGATGTCTTTGGGAAATCCATCGGAACTGCAGGTCCCCGGCGTTACAGTGATTGACAGGTTTTAACTGACATCCAGCGATGAAATTTTCTTCCTTGCAAATTGGCGTTGTTTCAGTAGTTGCCGCTGTCATTCTGTGGATGATCGCGACGTGGTTTGAAGATGACGCGCGCTGGTTACCTGCCGAAACGAGTGGTCAGGTCGACACTCAACTGCAAAGCCCGAGACCTGATACGCCCGTTAGAACAGCGACTGATGTATTGAGCTGTGAACAATCCGAGGCGCTTCTTAACGAAGATGTAGCAGCAGCAGGTTACTGCTCGAGTGATGACGATTGCACATTGTTTGATTATGGATATCCGATCCAGTGTATGACTTCCGTATCAAAAGAGCAGATAGCGGCGCTTCGACTCGCGTATCGACGTTATGAGAACAGCTGCTCGTACCGTGTTTACTACGACTGCCCGACTGGTGAAATGGTACGGATGCCGATTTGTCGCAACAACCATTGCGAAGTTGAATTGACGACGTCCGATCCGCTGCAGGACGCAACTCTGCAGTACCTTGGTATTAAAGACCCCTGACGTTGTGACACACGACAACGACCAGATTGCCAGTACAGAACGATTGAGTATCTCTCGTTTATCAGTTGCTGATGCGGGTTTCATACTTAAGCTTCTGAACGAACCGTCGTTTATTCAGTTTATCGGCGATCGAGAAGTGCGAACTGAAGACGACGCAAGAAAATATCTGGCGGAGGGCCCTCTCAATAGCTACGAAAAAAACGGCTTCGGCCTGTTCAGGGTGTCGTCAGTAGGGACTCACGATCCACTCGGTATCTGTGGCCTTGTGAAACGTAATGAACTACCCCACCCGGACTTAGGTTTCGCATTTTTACAGACTCGATGGAGCAACGGCTATGCGCTGGAGTCTTCCCGGGCCGTACTGCAATACGCGGCCTCCGAATTGGACTTTCTCCGTGTAATTGCGATTGTGAATGCCGATAATTTGGCATCAATAAGACTTCTTAACAAACTTGGATTCAATTTTGAGAAGATGGTGCGTATGACGGGGGAGACTGAAGATATTTGTCAGTACACGATCGCGCTCCAGGGAGACTGTCGATGAGCAGATCTAAGGATCGACGAATGGAACGAATTCGAAACGAAATGCGCCTGTGGCTCCGTACGCACTGCGGGCAGCGGCTTTCTTATTCGCAGAAAGACATCGATAACGGTTGCGAAGAGTTGGGTTTTAAAAGCGTAGATGACGCTTTCATCGCCTATTCGGTTTTCGGCGCCGATCTGGCCCCAACCGTCATGGACAATCTTGAATTGACCCTCTTCGCTGAGGAGTTCAGTGAGCTAGTTGCAGCAGGTGCCGGCGAATCCGCCGCAGCGATCGATTTTCTTGGCGATAGTTGACGTCCAATGCTTCGTGGTGATATTCACGTCCGCGCCGCACGTCTAGATGACGCATCAGACTTAAGTGCGCTCGCATGGCGTTCAAAAGCGTATTGGGGTTATGAGCAGAGTTTCCTGAACGCTTGCCGTGACGAGCTTACGTATTCGGATGAACAGATCAATAGAGCCTAATTTGAGTTTCATGCTTTCGTATTGAAGCAGGATATTGTCGCCTTCTACGCGTTGGAGTTTGACTCAAGCAGTGTCGCGGAACTTGAAGCGATGTTTATAGAGCCAGACTTCATAGGTTGCGATTTGGGGAGAGAATTATTTTCACATGCGACTTCACGTTGCCAGGCCAGAGCAATCAGCCGGTTGCTTATTCAGGCAGATGAGTTCGCGGCGGATTTCTATATAACGATGGGCGCAATTCAGTGTGGCTCTCGTGAATCGGGCAGCATTATCGGCAGACATTTTCCATTGTTCGAATTCAAAATAGCTGACTCGTCTTCTACTACCAGAGGTTTAGTTGAGTGACAGAAATAAGTTGGGGTGACTTTGAAAAAGTTGAGCTTCGCGTGGGCGAAATCATCGCAGTTGATGAGTTTCCGGAAGCCCGTAAACCTGCCTGGAAGATGACCATCGATTTCGGCGCGGAAATCGGTATGCGACGGTCTTCTGCCCAGATAACAGATCTTTACGACGCAGGAAAACTGATTGGAAAACAGGTGCTTGCAGTAGTGAATTTCCCACCGAAACAGATCGGACCGTTCATGTCAGAATGTCTAGTCACCGGATTTTCTAACCAAGATGGCGCCATCGTCCTTGCTGTACCTGATCAACCTGTTGAAAAAGGATTGCGGCTTGTATAAAAAAAAGAAGGATGCTGAATTGATTAAGCCTGCCAATATTTCGGACACGTTTGTCGTGGTCAAGCCGGATCTAACGGCCGAAAGCGCAATGGTTACTGATACATTTTTCAGCGAGCTGGATGCGCGCTACGACGGTTTCAAGAAGATATGTTGATTTCGTCATTTAGCTTTGACTCAGATTGGGCTACGTGGGAAATGCATCTGCACGGCGGTGAGTTCGCCTGCTTGCTCTCAGGTGAGGTCGAGTTTCTCCTTCGTGATAAGGAAGGAAAGCGTTCAATTTGTTTAGATACACCGGGTTCGTTTGTAGTCGTGCCGCAGAACACATGGCACAAGGCAATAGTGTCTCAGCCGGCAACGATGATTTTTATGACCCCCGGCGAAGGAACAGAAAATAGGGAAGTGCCACCGGAATGAGCGAAACTATTGCGACGGTGTCCTGGGAACGCGGAGATCAAGATTTTTGTGGTAACGAATATAGTCGTGGGCACACCTGGACGTTTGACGGCGGACTTTCTGTTCCTGCTTCGGCATCACCTGATATTGTGCCGTTGCCCTGGTCTGTTGCTGAAAATGTAGATCCGGAGGAGGCATTTGTCGCCTCGATTTCAAGCTGTCACATGCTGTTTTTTCTGTCGCTCGCGGCCAAGCGTAAAATAGTTGTCGATCGCTATGCAGATAGTGCGGTCGGTTTTATGGAGCAGAGAGAGGATGGAAAAATTGCGATGACCAAAGTCATTCTGCGCCCGGAGGCACGCTATTTCGGCGATGCACAACCAAGTCGAGAGCTGTTGGAGAAGCTTCATCATCGCGCTCACGAGTTTTGCTTTATTGCCAATTCGGTCAATGCGGAAATTGTCACAGAGGTCATTGCTTGATTAATGAAACGACAAACTGGCAAGAACTGCGAGAGTTCAAAGCCGTTGACCTAACACAGTCGTTTGTATTGTCGTGGGAGGCCAACACAGATTCGCTACTCATCGATGTGGATCTCTTTCTATGTCAGGAACATCCTTTCTATGAGCGGCCAAGACCGTCGGAACAGGCTTGTTTCCGACCTGCACACCTGGAGTTCCCCTGTTGTTCAGCAATTTTCGCCGCCGAATCGGGCGCTGGCCGGTCTATTGCTGAGTCGATCAAGCATTTGGGGGCCGGTCGAATCAGTGATTTACGCAGAACTGGCGAGGGTCGGTACGAAATCATCGGTAATTTCGGCGTAATCGCCGTATCAGCTGAGCGACCGATGGTACGATTGAAGGATACGACAATCTAATAATAATCCGCAGGCCGTGACCATCGCAGCCCAGCGCATCGAAAAACGCCAGGAGCGACCTTCCATGCATGAAGAAATCACACATCCTTGTGTGCAGCACAAATTGGCCCTGATCCGTGATGTTGATACGGGCCACAAAAAGTTTAGAGAGTTAGCGACTGAGATCACGATGTTCGTGTGCTACGAAGCCCTAAAGGGTCTATCGGTCAATGAAGTCGATGTCGAAACACCCGTTGCGACGGCAAAATGTCATAAAATTGCCGAAGAGATTGTCGTTGTTCCAATTCTGCGTGCCGGCGTCGGTATGCTCGATGGAATTCTTTCTTTGGTACCCTCAGCGCGAGTCGGTTTTGTGGGTCTGTATCGCGATGAGGAAACTAAAGAGCCGGTTACTTATTACGAGAAGCTTCCGAAAGAAGCTAAAAACGGTGTTTGCATCATTATTGATCCAATGCTGGCAACCGGTGGATCGACCGTCGCGACCATCGATCTCCTTAAGGAAAGCGGCGCGGGCAAAATTGTCGTTGTTTGCATCGTTACTTGTCCGGAAGGTGTGCAGCGTGTTGAGGCGGCTCACCCGGACGTTCACATCTATGCTGCCAGCGTTGATGAGGGTCTAAATGAGAAAAAATATATTGTGCCGGGCCTTGGCGATGCTGGTGATAGATTGTTTGGAACCCGTTAGAGCACAATGATCGCGTCAGCATTGACGCAATTTGGCCTGTCAAATTGACGGCGTGCTCAGTGCCGAGGACCGGATACTTCTCAGGTATTATTCGAAGTCAGTGCTGTTATCGGATTTGGAGGGGCGCTAATTCGCCGGGCGAGAGGTTTTGCAGTTAGCGCCTGCGTAAATTCAAGACTGGAGCGCAATGTGGCTGAACTAAAAACAAAAGAAAATAAGGCCAGTGTTACGGCGTTCCTTAGTACGATTGAAGGCGAGCAAAAGCGTGCCGACTGTTGAGCGATTGCCAAAATGATGCGTGACGCGACGGGAAAACAAGCGAAGATGTGGGGTGCGGCGATCGTCGGCTATGACCAATATGATTACAAGTATGCAAGCGGTCGATCAGGGACGTTCATGATTACGGGTTTTTCGCCGCGGGCGAAAAATATTTCAATTTACATTATGCTGGATTTTTCGGAATTTTCGAGTTTGATGAAGAAACTAGGTAAACACAACACCGGTAAATCGTGTTTGTACATCAAGAGTCTTGATGATGTCGATAACAAAGAATTAGCGCGCTTGATTAAAGAATCCGTTCAAGTCATGCGTTGCCGGTATTCCTAAGCAGAATTTGGAGATCGAAATGGCTCAGGACGTCACCGCTCAAAGTCGAAGAAAGTTCCTACAGTTTCTTGCGGCAAGCCCCCTTAGCGGCGCATTCGCGGGACTTAATCCTGCGAATGCTGCAGCTGAACTAGCCGCGAGCCCAGCGGATGCAATAGATATTTTCGATCTGGAGTTAACGGCCAGCGGCAATATTCCGGTTGCGCATTGGGGGTACTTGGCCACGGGTGTCAATGACGATTCGACCTTGCGGGCGAATCGAACCGCATTCGAAAAGTATTTTGTGCGATCACTGCGATTGCGGGACGTAGCAGATGTTGATTCATCGGTTGAGATTCTCGGCACACGCTGGCCGACGCCGATCGTGATGGCACCGGTCGGTTCCCAAAAGGCATTTCATGCTGATGGCGAGCTAGGCTCTGCGCGTGCCGCAAAATCACGCAATCATTTGCAGATGTTGTCGACCGTGTCGTCGACCTCGATAGAAGAGGTGACTGCAGCTCGTGAAGCACCCCTATGGTTTCAGTTATACACATTGGGCGGGTGGCAAGGCATTCGTGCACGCCTGCGTCGTGCGGAGGCTGCGGGTTCTCCGGTTGTGGTGCTAACGGTCGATAATGTGCCCGGCGGTGATAGACATACACTCGCACGAGCAGTACGGAACGATTCACGCGATTGCAGCGTCTGCCACGAGGGTAGTGGTGTAGCTGCGCGTACCAAGCCGATGGCGGTTGGTGGCACTGACGAACGATTGGGCGTGACCTGGGAGTTCCTGGACCGATTGCAGCAAGAAACTACAATGAAGGTCTTCGTAAAGGGAATTGTGACTGCCGAAGACGCAGAGCGATGTGTCGAGCAGGGCGTCGACGGAATTATTGTTTCCAATCATGGCGGGCGAGGGGATGATTCGGGTCGCGGCACAATCGACAGTCTTGCGGAAATCGCACCGGTGGTTCGAGGACGAACGACGTTGATGATGGATAGTGGTATCAGACGCGGAAATGACATTTTCAAGGCGATTGCGTTGGGCGCCGATGCGGTGTTAGTCGGAAGACCGTATATTTGGGGTCTTGGCGCATTCGGTCAGGCCGGTGTTGAGCGTGCACTGGATATTCTGACAAATGAGCTAAGAGTGGCAATGCAATCGTTCGGAACGCGGACGATCGCGGATATCGGGCGTTCCAACATTCAAATAGGTTGAAAGCATTGATTGAAGAATTAAAAGCATCACGAATCGAAAACGATGAACTCGTCATCGAAACGTAAACGACGACGGAAACGTACGACTCGAAGTATCTCGTCGCCGCTTTGCTTGTTTATGTTGCGAAGGGTGGCGGGCAGATCTCCAGCGAAAAAACTTCGGAAATGCTTCGACTTGTCACCAGTCACTTCGATTTTCCGAGCGCACAATCTCTGGAATTATTGACCAAGACGATGTCGGATATTGCCGAGAACCCTGACTTTGAAAATCTTCTGCGTGAATTGTCCGCGGTCCTAAGTGAAGACGACAAAGCTGAAGTGACCTTGATGATGCTCAAGGTCGTTGCTGCAGATGGCCGCAGAGATATCCGGGAACTTGAAAAGTTTCAGGTGGCGGCCAAGATAATTGGTATTTCTGCCGAGACATTGCACGGTGCTTACGATCGGTATTTCGCCGAAACGCAAGTCTGACAATGAGGAAACCCCTGCTTATTCGTGGCAATAAAGATCAATTTGCAACGATTGTCAGCTCAATAGAACTGACCGCAGGAAAATTGGATACAGATTGCATAAGGAGATAAGTATGACCAGTGAATTAATGAGCCTTACGTGGGTTGCAGCGCTTTCGGCTGTAATGTGGGTGCCCTACATTCTGAATACTATTGCGGTACGCGGCCTGGTGACTGCGGTTGGTTACCCGGATAATCCTGCTCCACTAGCAGACTGGGCGCAGAGGATGAAAGCTGCGCACTATAATTCTGTAGAAAATTTGGTTGTATTCGCGACGCTCGTGTTAGTTGCCAATGCTGCCGGCATCAGTACGGATGTAACTGTATTGGCTTGCGAAATCTACTTTTGGGCACGGCTTGTGCACCTGCTTTCGTTTACGTTTGCCGTACCCTGGGTGCGAACATTGTCATTTGCTATCGGTTGGATGAGTATGGTCGCATTGCTCATCCAGATGCTTTAGAAAGCTCCGCCAACTACTTTCGACTCTCCTGATAGAGTCGTACCTGATCCTCGAGCGCGCTCCAGCGCTCGAGATTCTTATCAAGTCGCCGTTGGATGTCGGCCAACTTATCGAGTATTGGTGCCGTTTTCGAACGATCTTGCGCGTAGAAATCGTTGGCTGCTATTTGTGACTGAATTAATTCAATCTCAGTTTCCAATGCCTCTATTTTCTTCGGCAAGCCGTCTAGTTCCCGTTGTTCGCGGTAGCTCAATTTACGCACCGGCGCTACTTCAGATTCTGTTGCAGTACGCTGCTTTGAAATTCGGTCAGCATTTTCGCGGTCGACTTCAGTCAGTGCGTGGCCCTGGCGGAGCCAGTCTGAATAACCCCCAACGTATTCCTGCAAGTGACCATTTTCTTCGAAAACGATCGTACTGGTGACGACGTTGTCTAAAAATTGTCGATCGTGACTGACAACGATTAACGTTCCCTGGTAGTCGGCGAGGCGAGCCTCAAGCACCTCCAAAGTTTCCATGTCTAAATCGTTGGTAGGTTCATCCAAAATCAACAGATTCGCGGGTTGAGTGAAAAGTTTCGCAAGAATAATGCGATTCTTCTCACCACCGGAAAGAGATTTTACGGGAGTTAATGATCGTTTGGGGCTGAAGAGGAACCCCTTGAGATAGCCGATCACGTGTCGATCAATTCCGCCCAGTTTTATGTACGTACGGCCATCGCCGACATTTTCGGCAACCGACTTTTCCGGATCCAGTGATTCACGCAACTGATCGAAGTAGCCGACTTCGAGATTGGTGCCGAGCTTAACCGTTCCACTTTGCGGTTCCAGGTCGCCTAACAAGATGCGCAGTAGCGTCGTTTTTCCCACGCCATTGTTTCCGAGAATTCCTATTCGATCACCGCGGGTAATATTAATAGAAAAATTTTCGATCAAGGGTTGATCGTCGAAACGATAACTGATGTTCTTGGCGCGAATTACTTTACGACCTGACTGATCTGCTTCTTCAATATGGATTCGAGCATTGTTCTCTCGAGCAATTCTTTTAGTGCGCTCGTCGCGCATCTGAACTAAGGCGCGTGCGCGACCTTCATTGCGCGTTCTGCGGGCTTTGATGCCTTGTCGGATCCAAATTTCTTCCTCTTCCAGTTTCTTGTCAAACTTCGCGTCCCCGCGCATTTCAGCTTCTAAGGCACTCTCTTTTCGACGCAGAAAATTGTTAAAGTCTCCCGGCCAACTGGTCAGTTTGCCGCGGTCAATTTCGATGATTCGTGTAGCCAGTTTTTGCAGGAATGCTCTATCGTGCGTGATGAACAATACGGCGCCACTATACGAGCGTACGATATTTTCTAGCCATGTAATGGTGACGATATCAAGGTGGTTAGTGGGTTCGTCCAGCATCAACAGATCAGGCTGTTGCACCAAGGCCTTCGCCAACGCTACGCGTCGTCGCCAACCGCCGGACAATTCGTGCATCTTCTTGTTCGCGGGTAAAGAAAGCTCGGAAATTGTTGATTCAACCCGCTGCTCTAGATTCCAACCACCATGGGCATCAATCTGCTTGTGCAGGGTTTCCAGTTCGCGCATGCCCTCGCGATCCAAATCCTTCTGTGACTGTTCGCTATAGCGGTCGAGGAAGGATTGGATATCGGTGAGGCCGGAATGCACCACTTGCCGAACGGTTAAATCCTCTGCCTCGGGAAGGGACTGAGACAGCTGACTAACGACGAGCCCGGTCTTTTTGACGATTTCGCCACGATCTGGCTCAATTTCGCCGCTGATTAGTTTAAAGGTGGTCGATTTTCCGGCGCCATTTCGGCCGATTAGACACACGCGTTCACCTGTTTCGATCGCCAGATCGGCGGTCGTCAGGATTTTTTGCTCGCCAAAATCGAGCGAAATTTCGTCAAAACGAATGAGGGACATGGGTCTGAAGTTAGCGTCGGGATCGGGAAGGATACACGCACTGCAGCGCTAGTGATCCACCAAGGTAGGATTGATGGGTTCAGAGCCACCTTGGTGGTCCACTAGGGATTGAAGAAATTACCTCGGAGCCGTAGTGTCTCTCCCTACATAACGACGAGGTGAAGCTGTGTCTGATGAGCAAATGATTGAAATTGAAACCAAGCTCGCGCATCAGGAGTATACGATTGCGGAGCTTAATGACGCGCTCACCAGTCAGCAATCGCAACTAAGCAATTTGGAATTGGTGGTTACGGCGCTGCGGGAACGTATTAAAACCTTATCCGAAATCGCGCCGGCGGGCAGCGATACAGACGAAGTACCGCCGCACTACTAGCGGATTTCGTGACGGAGCAACATATGCCTGAGCAAAGTAATACGATGCGCAACGCCTGGATAGGGATATTTCTTGCAGTTCTCGTTTGGTCTGGCATAGGGCCACATGATTACCTGACCTGGTTTTTGGAGGTGGCTCCCGCAATCATCGGTGGGATCGTTCTTTGGATGACCCGAGATTCGTTTCGATTGACCGCGCTCGCCTACGTTCTCATCCTTGTGCATTGCATTATTTTGATGGTGGGCGGACATTACACCTATGCCGAAGTACCTTTGTTTGACTGGATAGGCGAGATATTCGATCACGAGCGGAACAACTACGACAAGGTGGGACACCTTGCACAAGGGTTTATACCGGCAATCGTCGCCCGCGAAATAGTGATACGAAAGCATGTTTTTAATAGTGTCGCGTGGCGAAATTTCTTTATTGTGTGTTTTTGCCTCGGTTTCAGCGCGTTCTATGAGTTGATCGAATGGTGGGTCGCATTGCTCTCGGGCGAAGGTGCAGAAGCATTCCTGGGCACTCAGGGTTACGTGTGGGATACGCAGTCAGACATGGGATGGGCGCTTTTCGGCGCTGTTATGGCGCTGATCTTGCTCAGTAAGATTCACGACAGGCACCTCGCGGGCATTGACGGACGTTAGCGGTCATTGTGAACGCTGTATCCGTCATTCTCGCGAGCCGGGAACATCTGAAATCCATTCCGGGTATTGAGCTGGCATCAGCCGCGCTTTTTTCAGAGCGCGATCTGCCAGCGAATATTCGTTTCCGCGTTACGGAGCTCGATGATCTCCTCAGCGCGCAGCAAGACGAGCGGCTTTGGATCGCTGTTAATGAAAAAAAGCGGGTGGTTGGTTTCGTTGCCGGCGACCTTGTGGATGGCGAAGCTTACCTGCAGGAATTAGGTGTATTGCCAGAATTCGGGAAAAAGGGAATTGGGACGCGACTAGTGGCTGCCGTTGTGGGCTGGGCTCGTGATTCCGGATTCTCGAGTTTGGGTCTGGTGACGTTCAAACATCTGCCGTGGAATGCACCGTTCTATGCGAAACTTGGCTTCATCGTTATGGATGCGCCTGAATATGGGCCAGGTTTTTCCAAACTATTTGACGACGAGAAACGTCTCGGAATTAACATCGAGAATCGAGTGGCCATGCGACTCATGCTCTAACGAATGGTGATGATCGTCAAAACAATCATAGTTTTCATGCTTTCTGTATTGATGCTTACGGCCTGCGGCAGCGACGATGCGCCAAATCCAAAGCAACATGCCGGTGAGTGTGTCGTGCTATTGCACGGTCTGGCACGGTCGTCATTGGCCATGGAGCGCATGAAGTGGTTTCTCGAAGAGAATGGTTACAACGTTGCTAAAATCGACTGCCCGTCTCGAGAGCATAAAATCGAAGCACTCGCACCGATTGCCGTCGAGGCTGGTCTTGAGCAGTGTGCTGCAATGAACAGCAACGAACGCATCCATTTCGTCACGCATTCGTTGGGTGGCATTCTTGTGCGGTACTACTTTTCTGATCGCGATCTTCCGTCCCTCGGTCGTGTCGTCATGCTTGGGCCCCCTAATCAGGGCAGTAAAGCGGTGGACGAAATGCAATCGTTGCCCGGATTCGAATGGCTAAACGGGCCAGCCGGGTACCAACTAGGTAAGGGTCCGGAGAGTATTCCATTGCAACTCGGACTACCGACGTTCGAGTTTGCAGTCATTGCGGGAGACGAATCGATTGACCCGGTTACTTCTGCGATTCTCGACGATCCGGACGATGGTCGGGTGTCGGTGAGCGACACCAAGCTTGCGGGGATGAATGACTTTCGGTTGGTCGGCGTTAGCCATGCATTCATGATGCAGAATAGCGAAGTATTCGGTCTGGTTAGGGACTTTCTGGAGACGGGTCAATTCTCGTCAAGTGAAGAGTCTACGCTTGACGACTAAACGTTTGGCTTACCTCACGATGGAGACCGCTGGCGATAGTTCGGTATGTCACCGAAAAAGATACTGGAGAACGAACATGAAACTGAGCTACCTGTTTTTAGCGGTAATGTTCATGGCGATTAGCGCGCATGCTGACGAGCGAGTCTCGGTGCTGATGGTGACGAGTGAAGGCGAGATCGAAATCGAGCTTTATACGAGTAGAGCGCCGATTACCACGGGCAATTTCTTAAAGCTTGTCGAAGACGGCGATATGAACCATGGGTCCTTCTACCGTGCGGTTTCTTATGAGAATGATAACGGTGCGCCCAAGATCGAAGTCATCCAAGGGGGCCGTGGCGATGAGATGGAGGGTGTTTTTGACATGATTGATCACGAGTCGACGGCGCAAACCGGCATCCTGCATACGGATGGCGTTATCTCAATGGCACGCGGTGGACTGGGGACTGCAAGTTCCGAATTCTTCATTTGTATTGGCGATCAACCGGGACTTGATCATGGACAGACTCGAAACGCCGACGGTCAGGGTTTTGCCGCGTTCGGAAAAGTCACCCGCGGTATGGACGTGGTGCGGGCAATTCAAGGTCTACCGGCTGACGCAAATAGCGAATCCGAGTATACGAAAGGACAAATCCTTGACGAGCCAGCCGTAATCGAAACCGTCGCCCGAATAGAGTAGGAATCTTTTGGGGCCAGAGTAATACTCGGACCTCGATTTAATTGCCCGCACTACGCGCGGCGTTTTTCCGCAGTAGTGTTTAAGAGTGGCGCAAGATACTCGCCGGTAAAGGATGCTTTGTTTGCTGCGACATCTTCCGGTGTGCCCGTCGCAATAATCTCGCCGCCACCGTCACCACCTTCCGGTCCTAAATCAATCACCCAATCGGCGGTCTTAATGACGTCGAGATTGTGTTCGATGACTAATACCGTATTTCCTTTGTCGCGCAGTCGATGCAATACCGCGAGCAAATGTCCGATGTCGTGAAAGTGCAGGCCAGTGGTTGGCTCATCGAGAATGTAAAGTGTGTTGCCCGTATCCCGTTTTGACAATTCCTTTGCCAACTTGACCCGTTGCGCCTCACCGCCGGACAGCGTCGTTGCATTCTGTCCCAGGTGAACATATGCCAGACCAACATCGATCAGTGTTTGCAGTTTCTTTGCCAGCACAGGGACGTTCTTGAAGAATTCGCACGCGTCTTCGACGGTCATCTCCAAAACTTCGGTTATGTTCTTGCCTTTGTAGCGAATTTCGAGCGTTTCGCGGTTGTAGCGCTTGCTACGACAGACATCGCAAGGCACATAGACATCTGGCAAAAAGTGCATTTCAACTTTGATAACACCATCGCCCTGGCACGCTTCGCAACGACCGCCTTTGACGTTGAAACTGAAGCGGCCCGGCATGTATCCACGAGAGCGCGCTTCCGGGGTGCCGGCGAATAACTCACGAATCGGTGTAAACAAACCGCTGTAGGTCGCCGGGTTTGAGCGTGGCGTTCTACCGATTGG
>Ga0115002_10004126_pt1 | contig 17757 bp, 13 predicted proteins | sample ArcticOcean_MG_C_8_FD_89576 | JGI IMG/M metagenome (GOLD analysis project Ga0115002, IMG submission 89576) | Marine microbial communities from western Arctic Ocean - ArcticOcean_MG_CB11_86 | ecosystem: Environmental > Aquatic > Marine > Oceanic | place: Arctic Ocean: Canada Basin | collected... | reverse complement strand
CAGGTCCCCTTCCTGATCCTCACCCGCCCCGGCAGACTGGCGGACCTGGCCCGATTACTGGATCGCTTTCCCGATCTCGATCTGGTCATAGATCATATGGCCGATGCCCACCCCGATCAACCGGATGAAATTCAACAATTGCTCGATCTGGCCCGGTACCCCCGTGTATTCGTCAAGATCAGCCACACCTGGTCCATTTCGCAACAGAGCTACCCCTGGACGGACACGCATGCCCTGGTCAAAGACGTTTATCAGGCCTTTGGCGCCAACCGTATCATGTGGGGCACCGACTGGCCTGTCTCCCTGAGCAACGCCGAATATGGTCAGACCTTGTCAGTCGTGCGGGATGAGATGACCTTCATCTCACCAGAGGACATGCCATGGGTCCTGGGCAAGACGGCGTTGAGACTTTGGTTTAAATAAGGAAGGAATCTCCCATGAAAATTACGGCCATTAAAACCTTTCCTATCTGGATCGGCCATCGTAATCAGTTCATTTTAAAAATAGAAACGGATGAGGGGTTTCACGGATGGGGAGAGGCCGGGGTTTCAGGACGTGAGTTGGCCGTCGAAGGCGCCGCACGTCATTACCGGGAGTTCCTGATCGGCAAAGATCCAATGCGGATCGGTGCCTTATGGCAGGAGATGTACCGCAGTCAGTACTTCGAGGGGGGACGTGCCCTGACCGGCGCGATTTCTGCAATAGATATTGCCTTACACGATGTGGTTGCCCGCAAGCTGGGCGTCCCCGTCTATCAGCTTCTGGGCGGTGCCCATCGGCATACGGTACCGGGTTTCGTCACGGCAGGGTCGTTGAATGGCCCGAAAGTGATTGAAGATGCGCAAAGGCTGGTGGCGGATGGCTGGCAGGCCATTCGGTTTGGACCAGGCCATCCGGATACCGGTGGCGAAGCCAACCTGTTTGAACCCCGTGAGTCGGTGGGCCTTACGGCAGAATGGATTACGAAGGTACGGGACGCCGTGGGATTGGGGCCGGTATTGGGCATCGACTATCACCACCGACTTAATGTCGCCGAAACCGCTTCATTTTGCCAGCGCCTGCCCCCCGGTACGCTCGATTTCCTTGAAGAACCGATCCGTGATGAGTGCCCTGATGCCTACGCTGCCTTACGGCAGATGACGCCCGTACCCTTTGCCATCGGTGAGGAATTCGCCAGCAAATGGCAATTTGTCCCTTATATCGAGCAGGGCCTGACCAACTTTGCGCGGGTGGATGTGTGCAACGTGGGGGGCCTGACGGAAGCGATGAAAGTCGCTGGCTGGTGCGAAGCCCATTATATCGATATGATGCCCCATAATCCCCTTGGCCCCATCAGTACAGCAGCCCATGTCCATTTCAGCGCCGCTGTACCTAATTTTGCCTGGTTAGAATCACGCGAAGGAGAGTTTTCTTTCGGAGAGGCTCTATTTCCCCGTCAGATTAAACTCGAAGGATGTGGGTACCCGCTACCGACAGACCCGGGCCTGGGCGTAGAGTTCAACGAAGAAAAAGCGATGAACGATTTCAAATTCTGGGAAGCCCCCCATTTGCATAAACGCGATGGTAGCTATACCAATTGGTGATTGGTGATTGGTGATTGAGCGCGAGGAACGATGGATCATATATTTAGCCCGGTACTTGAGCGCTGGGAACGGTGGCCAAATTTGATAAACCTCACAACATTACACGACCAATTCGGAAATACATGGCGGCTCACAGATGAAGGAAAGATAGAGCGCGCTACAGCGAAAAAGAAGACCGACTGGCAGGAAATAGCCGGCACCGTTGATAAAAACGAGCGAGCGTGGCAAACGCTCTTTGCCGACCCGGAAGGGCTGATATGGGTTTCAGATGGCCAGCAATGGTTTCGGCATAATCCGCGGCAGGCGAATACAGGTTGGTTGGAGGCGATCCCTGCCGAAGAGACGCAGGACGGCCCTTGGCGATTAGCGGCGCCTTTGCCATGCGGTAATCATGATATTTTTGCGACAGAGCAGGACGGCACGTTGTATATCGCTGGCGGCCTGACGCACTATCGAGGTTATCCGCCCCGGAACCATGTCTTCGATGAATTATATGCCTATGATATCGCTGCAGATACCTGGCGAACCGTCAGCCGGATGCCACATCCCCGATGTTATAACGGAATAGCTACACTGGAGGACCGCATCTGGATTGTCGGTGGGTCCGCCAATCTCAGAGAGCCTGAGAATCCGGACGGACCGAGAGACCCGCTTAATACCGTGGTGATCTACAACCCTGTATCAGCACAATGGGCGGACGGCCCTCCACTCCATACGGCCCGAATCGAACCGATCGTAGCGACCGTCGCCGGCCGGATGTATGCCGCAGGCGGGGGTGATCTGGATGGCGAGCTGTTGGATTCTGTGGAGAGCATCGGCCCGGGTGAATCCGCCTGGCAGATGGAACCATCGCTACCGGTCCCGATGCGCCAGTTTGCCGGATGTGTCCTGAATGATTGTCTGTATATATGTGGTAAGGCAGGGGGGTTTGCTTACGATCCGAACAAAAAAACCTGGGACCAGCTGCCGGCCATGCCCACTGATCCACCACAGGCCCCACTGGTCGCCGCACATAAAGAGGCGATGTGGGTGATCGGCGGATATAAAACGGATGCGGTGTGGCGATATCATCCCCAAGAGAAAAAATGGGTTGAAGCACCCAGGCTCCCGACGGCACAATCATGGGGCGCGGCCTGGTCTTTACAAGGTCAGCTTATGGCTATCGGCGGTGCCCACTGGTCAGAGGCGCTCGAAGTATTTATCTTCGATGATCGGGTATTTATATTGGAGGAAACTTGATTCGGTCCGCATCCGGGGCAGCAAACAAAGGATAGAATTGACGAATGGACCGTCATGTATTATACTCGAACCGGTTTATTTGAATATTGGATGATCTCTGCAGGCGCCACGAGCACTGCTTTATAATTCAACCATCGCAATTCATCATTCAACCATTGGCTTTTAAAGGAGCCCCTATGAAGATCCTGATCACCGGCGCGGCGAGTACGCTGGCGAAAGAGATAATCACGGCCCTGGGCGCCGGTCACCAGCTACGCCTGATGGACGAGGTGGCTGTTGAGCCCCAGGAAAATGTCGAAGCGTTTCAAGGTTCTTTACTGAACCAGGACGATGTATGGACAGCGGTACGCGGTATGGATGCCATCCTGCATACCGGCGAACCGCCGCCGAATCTGTCCGAAGAGGAACAGGCGAGAGATCAACAGCTGCTCGATCTGGCTACCCGTGGAACGCATCAGTTGTTTAAAGCAGGGGTTGAAGCAGGGATTAAAAAGTTCGTGTACGGCGGGACGCTCGACATCTTTCGATCCTATTCCGACGAGGTGTATATCAGCGAACTCTGGAAACCGTTGCCAGACCCCGACATGCCGGAGATGTCCCGATATCTCGGCGAACATACCGCCCGTGAATTTGCCCGCGATTTTCTGGTCACGGTCACCGGCCTGCGTCTTGGTAAGCTGGTCTATGAGGAAGAGGTCGCTGGCCAGACCCCCGATCTGCTCTGGCTGGACTACCGCGATGCGGCGCAGGCTTTTAGCCAGACCTTAACCCGTGACGCGAGTGATCAGGCCTGGTGGACGGCCCGATGGGCCATGTATCATCTCTGCGCCGACATCCCCAATCCCAAGTATCTCATTAATCAGGCACGGGGCATGGGCTATCAGCCGACGCATAATTTTGAGGCGAACTGGTCCCAGGATGGAGGATTGACATGAAAAACGTGCTTCTTCTCGGGGCTTCCGGTCTGATCTCTCCGTACATTATACCTGGCCTGGAAACAGACTATAACCTGAAGCTCGCGGACATAAAACCGCATCCCGACGGGATACCGGTCGATATGGTGGACGTCCGTGATTACGATCAGGTCCTTGAGGCGGTGCAAGGGATGGATGCGGTGATGAACTTTACCGTGCTGCGACATGACGAGACCTTAAGTTTCCACGTCAATACATGGGGCGCCTATAATGTCATGAAAGCGGTGGCGGCAACCGGCATTAAGAAGGTCATCCATTCCGGCCCGGCTCAGACACTGGACTGGTACAAGCACGATATGGAGATCCCCGTTGACGCCCCCCATGCTCCTACGACCGATTATTACTTCATCACCAAACACCTGAGCAATGAAATTGTCAAAAGTTTCGCCAGGGTGCATCAGATTCATACCGTATGCTATCTGTTCCAGGGATTGACCCACAGACCGACAGAACGAGTCACCAAACAATCTGTCCGGGATTTTCTCATCATTTACGATGACCTGGTACATGCCTGCAAACAGGGCCTTGAACTCGAATCTGTACCGGACTACTACCAGGAGTTCAACCTGCACAGCCACTACGGTCCCAAAAAGTATTCGTTAGAAAAAGCAGAACGTATGCTGGATTACAGCCCGCAGGAAAATTGGTGGGAATATCAGAGCCGGACACCTTAGGAGAAAGACGATGATTGAATTAAGAAATCCCCAGAAACGATATCTACGCGGACTGGGTAACGGGCTGAAACCAACAATTCATATAGGGAAATCCGGTTTAACCGAAAGTCTGTTGAAGGCGATCCAAGAAGCGCTGGATGACCATGAATTGATCAAAATCAGATTTCTTGAATATGAGCGGGAAGAGAAGAAACAGTTGATCGAAGAGATATCGAGTACCATGGATGCACCGATGGTAGGATCGATTGGACATACTGCGTTATTTTACAGGCCTCAGCAAAATCTTTCAGAGCGAAAGATATCTTTGCCTGCTTGAGAACAGATCTAAGGTCATATGAGTGCCCTCTCAGGATAAAAATTCATTTTTTAAGGGTTCTCCCGATTGAATTGTATTTTGCTATCCGTAAGTTATATGGAGTCAACGATCGTCGATCTAAGGACGATCTGGATACCATACCGGGGAGCAAACGCATGCAATTGGTCATTGAAAAAACGGGAAACAGCGCCACAGTTAAAGTATGGGCTTACCGCCTTAATCGTGACAATGTACGGACCTTTCTGCGCCAGATGAGTCCAATTTTGTCACAATACACACATATCAAAGTGGACCTGAACCGGGTGATCGATATTGATCCGCACGGGGTGGGTTGTCTGTTGACTTGCCGTCATAGAGCAGAGAAACAGGACGGCGAATTGACGCTCCGGCAGGGGTGTGATGAAGGGGACCATCTGTTTTCAGAACTTTTCCACCGCGCTCAGGTCTTTCCAGAAACAAGAGTATCCGCAATCATTTAGTTTCTCCGCCAGGCGTTGATCGCCTCTCATAATATCTCCAGGTGAAATCCAGCCTTGACTTCCAGGGCCTGCTATCCCACTTTAGCGGTAGGGAAAGCCTTTAGATTTCTCACATCCGGTGATCGACAACCTCACCTGTATGTGCCCGGCGCACCGTGCGCCTCCCAACTCACTAATTCGCCAACTTACCCATTGCCATGTCTACCTGGCTTGTTTCTGCACGATTTGATATCGGGTTTTTTGTAGCGCCGGGTGTCCTGTCGGTTTTGGTTCTCCTCCTGTCACCGGATGCACTGGTGTATGGTACGGACCTGCCCGTATGGGGTTGGCTCCTCTTTGTTGTGCTAATCGATGTCAGCCATGTGTATGCCTCTCTGTACCGAACCTATTTTGACAGCGAAGAATTTCAGCGAAGAAAAGGGTTGTACACCACGGCACCTATCCTGGTGTTTCTCGGGAGCGTCCTTCTATATGCTATAGACGACCTTTTTTTCTGGCGAATTCTGGCTTATGCGGCGGTGATTCATTTTATTCGGCAGCAATATGGCTTCATGGCTTTGTATAAATATCGACGGGGTGAACGGGATAAATGGGAGTTACACCTTGATCGTTGCCTGATTTATATGACCATGCTGTACCCACTGGCTTACTGGCATACCCATTTGCCCCGTAAGTTTGTCTGGTTTATCGAGGGGGATTTTTTCTCTATTCCGGTTGCGCACGCGGTGACTTGGGTCGGGTGGATGTATGTTGGGCTGATGGTCACCTATCTCATGAAAGAAATTTGGATGGCCTATCAAGGACGTCCCCTCAATCCTGGCAAGCATCTTGTGATGACCACGACGGCACTGGTATGGTATATTGGTATTGTCCAGTATAATTCGGATTATTCATTTACCGTGACCAATGTGGTGCTCCATGGCGTGCCTTATATGGCACTGGTATGGTTCTATTGTCGCCGAAAATGGAAAACCCAGACGTATCATTCCTGGTTGCAGACCATATCCAGACCAGCCTGGGTGATGGGATTTGTAGGCATCCTTATCCTCTTCGCCTTTTTGGAAGAAGGTCTCTGGGACCTGTTGGTCTGGGGGGATCATCCTATGGTATTCGGCGGTATTGAGGGCGCATGGATTGATGGATCCGAACTGCTGGCGATCGTCGTGCCACTCCTGGTACTGCCGCAAGCAACGCATTATATCCTGGATGCATTTATATGGAAGCTGAATGCATCGAATCCGGATTTAAAAGGATTTTTGTTCGGTGATCGATAGAACGACGAATCGCGGAAGACGGCAAGATTTTACAGATTTTGACTTGAATGTTTGGGTAGGTATATAGTATATATAAGATAATCCCTTAAGAAAACGACACAACAACGAACCCTGAAAGGTTCGCAATGTCCCGCAGGGACTTGCAATCGATGAATCAATGCGCCGTTTCGTAGCTTCGTAGCTTACCTTTCCATGGAGGATTACCATGACGCAGGACAATGATGTGATTGAAAGTATTCCAGAGACGACGTGGCAGACGTCACGGCGATCTTTTATGAAACGGTTAGTCGGCGGTGTCGCTGCAGCCGGTGTACTCGGTATGGGGTCGGTCGCTTCGGCTTCACCATTTCATGCATTGGAAGAGGATTTGGACGCGTTTGATCCTGCGGATATGGGTGACGAGCGCTTCTGGAAGGCGGTCAAAGATCAGTTCACGCTGCGGGATGATCTCGCACTGATGAACGCCGCCAACCTGTGCCCATCGCCCTATCCGGTCATGGAAGAAGTCTTCAGATATACGCGGGATGTCGATGCGGATGCTTCGTTTCAGAACCGGGGTAAATTTCGCCAGACGCAGGAGAGTTCACGGACTAAGCTGGCCCAGCTACTGGGTGCCACACCGGACGAGATTGCGCTCGTACGTAATACCAGTGAAGCAAATAACACAATCAGCAGCGGCTTTCATCTAAAAGAGGGCGAGGAAATTCTGTTGTCTGATTTGAACCATCCGTCCAATAATAAAGCCTGGGAGGTTAAATCCCGGCGATATGGATTCAAAATCAACTATGTCTCCGTGGCCAGAACACCAAATGGCGAGGAAGAGATTCTCAGCGCGTTTGAAAAGGCGTTGACGTCAAATATCAAACTGATGTCGTTCACGCATGTGTCCAACACCACTGGGTTGACGATGCCAGCAAAAGCTTTATGCAAGCTGGCACGTGATCGTGGTATTTTTGTGCACGTGGACGGTGCGCAGAGTTTCGGTGCCCTTAAAATAGACCTGGCGGATATGGGCTGCGACTCCTATTCGGGCAGTGCCCACAAGTGGTTTATGGGACCCAAAGAGGTCGGCGTGCTGTATGTCCGCAAAGATCGACAGGATGATGTCTGGCCCAGTATTGTCAGCGTGCCCTGGCGGGACGATGTAGTCGGTGCCCGGAAGTATGAGGCCCTGGGACAACGTGATGATGGGGCCGTAGCCGCGATGGGCCGCACCGTTGATTTCCATACAACGATCGGTGCTGATCGGGTAGAGGCGCGTATGAAGCAGGTAGCTACTGCCATCAAAGAGGGCATGAGCAAGCTACCCGGCGTAGAAATTACAACCTCCATGGACCCGACCCTGTCCGCAGGTGTGGTCATTTTCAAACCAGGAACGTTGAATACACGTAATGTATTTGCCAAGCTCTATGAGACGTACCACATCGCCGGTGCGGGTATGGGGCCGAATATCCGATTGTCCCCACACATCTATAACACATTGGGCGAGGCAGATCGGGCTGTAGCCGCCATCTCGGAGATGCTCAAAGACGGGACCTAACCCCCTGCCTGTCCCCCTGCCCTGAAAGGGAAGGGGGGAGGAGGCGGATAAGATTAAGTGGTGGTGGACGTATCAGTGGTTGGTGGGTGGGCTGTTGGTAGAGACTTCAGCCTTGTTTGAAAATTGGCTGTCTGCCATTTGGCCAAAATATTTGGGCGGTCTAATCCTGCCATTCGGCCACTTCGCGCAGCGGTGGCGGACTCTTGACCAGGCCGGACAGGAAGTTGGCGATAGCCCCACCGTGTTCGCTGTCACCCTGCTCATTGCCACCATCCCAGACAACAACCTTGTCGATTTTCATATTCTTGATCGCATCGACCTGCAGGGGCGACAATGTCCTAAATCTTTTCTGTCATCAGCAGGGTCGCTGCGGCTTTGGCATCGACGTTGCAACTCTTGATCAGGTTATTATACCCTTCCGCTTTGCTCTCCAGCACCTAGCGGATACCTTCCGCGTCGGCTTTATACTTCCTTCGGCTTTATACTTCCTCAGGATGGCGTCGGCCTCACCTGCGCAAACTGAAGGAGGCTTCTTGAGTTCGGGTGTTACTACGAGGAATGTGGACGTTACGAGCCACCACAGATCGCGTATATGCCAACCTGTAAACCACTACGGCCGTGGTTGCAAGCTGTTCTGTACCACTATAAATCGCTGGCCATCCGGCGCGACTTCGTAGATGGTATTGAACCCGGCTACGGGCCGAGGTCCCATGCCGGCCTGCGCACCGGTAAACAATTTTTTCGGAGCCTCTATGCTGAAGTCCCCTGCCGTATTTACTGAGGCCGCCATGAGATCATTTCCCGTCCAGAAATAGATCTCATCCCCTGTTCCGTTCCATCGGGGATAGGCCCCCCCGTTGGATGAAATTTTGACGGGCTTGTCCCCATTTGGAAAAGCTTTAACATAGGCTTCCCAGGTCCCTGTCTCATCAGCGACATAAGCCACATATTTACCGTTCGGCGAAAATTGGGGCATGGCCTCTTTGAATGTCGGCGTATCCGTAAACTGCATCGGCTTGCGTTCTTCCGGGTTTATGTACCATAGATCCCGGTTGTCATGGGCCTTATCCTCCTGATTATGGAGGTGGTAGATAATATGTTGCCCATCCGATGACCACGACGGGGCGTAGGTCTCATGAGGCAGGATAAGGAACGCTTCTTCTTTATCGTTTGCATGTATATACATATTGGCCGGTCCATTCCGGTACGAGAAATAGATCAGACTCTTTCCATCGGGGGACCAGGCTGGCTGACGCTCATTTGACGGATGGGTGGTTACCTGTACTTTCTTACGCTCATTTTCCAGCGAATAGACCCAGATATCGTCATTCCCATCAGGAATGTTGCGTCCCCGTACTGCGAGCATCTTCTGGTCTGGTGACAGGATGATACCGGTAATAATGGCCTGCGGATCACCAATCTTCTCCAGGACATTTCCCGTCCGGTCTACCCATACCATCTGCTGATTCTTGGTTGGCTGGGCGAAAACGATGCTCGTCCAGACTAAAGCGAAGGCAAACCCAATCATGCCGGTCCACCGACGCATAGAAATAAATAATGGCCTGTTGACCATAACATACTCCTTTCAAATGCAATCACGTTAAAGGAATGAGAAAACCAATGCCAAATTTACATGTCGGGTAGGGCCTGTCTACCCATTTCGGAAAGTTGGTGTGGTATCAAATGGATACAGTTTCGCACGTAAACATTTCAATTTTTTTTAATTATGATGGTCCATATTTTCAGTATAGTACACGACAAAAAACGATTTGTCATCTCGACCTAACGTAGTGAGCGGAGAGAGCCAGCTTGAGTCGGCTCATGGCAAGATCCCTCGGCTACGCTCGGGATGACCAGGAAGGGAGGTTTCCATTTTTGCCGTGTACTATGCTTTTTCAGTCAAAATTCAAAAATCATAATTCAAAGATATGCGTCACTCCTCACGTGCTTCGAACAGCACAAGCCATTTGTCCTGATTATTGGGCAGTCGTTGTATTTCTTTATAGTGCCTGGAAAGGGTGGTGCTATAGACTGCGTTTTTCAGAATATCGGGAGAGCCGAAGAAAAGAAAATACCGGTAGGTTTGTTGTTCAAACCAGGTGGCCACTTCTTCTCCCGGTGTTTCGAGGTAGATGGTTGCCACGTCGTATTGCGGCAGATAATAATTAACGGTAGGCAGGTAACCATGGCTTACAAGCATGTTATCGCCGACCCTGCTCAGGCTCTTGATGGTCTTGAATGCAGTCTGAAATGGGGTCAGGTCTTCGCGCGATGGATATCGGTTGAGCCAACCATTAGAGAGTACAAGACCTGCCAGAAGGATCAAAGCCATGGTTCGACGAGGCCGTGTGCCCTGGCTACGCATCCATGTCACGATCCCCATCGCTGCGAACATCAGCAGAAAGGGATACATGGATACTGCATAGGTGTTGAAGGCAGCTCTGTTGAGAAGATTCGCCAGGAAAATGATCACCGGATACGCCAGGAGCGGCAGCAATGTCCGATCAATACGCCGGGTCAAAATACCCACGATCCCATGTCCCAGACCGAACAGAATCAGCCCCATTTCCACGGGGGCCGACATAAAGCGTGTCCCCCAGACTTCAAACAGGGTATAACTACCGTAGGAAAGGGTGCTTTTTACAAACACCAGATATCCGAGATAAATATAACTCTTTATCATGGTCAGCTTGAAAAGACCGCCCGGCCATAGAAACAGCAATACACCCACAAAACAGGCCAGACAGCCAAACAGGTGATAGCTGACGCGCATTTGTCTGCGCGTCAGGCAAATCAGATCATTGGGGACCAATATCAGGCACAAGACACTGACAACAGTCAGGACCAGCGCATATTCGTTTACCACAAACGCAATAGCCAGCCAGCCGGTAAACAGGTAGAAATCCCGGAGGCGTTGCGTCTGAAAATACCGGGTTAATCGGGAGAGGGTAAGTATGGCGATCAGGATAAACAGGGGATGAACGGAGATCATACCAGACGTCGTATGCATCATGGGGGATATGGCCACGAGTAAAGCAGCCAGCGAGCCGACCCAGTAACCGTCCTTCGGCAGGATCGCCCGAAGAGTCCAGTAAATTACGCCTATGGTAAACAGGACAACCAGCCAGATAAAGAGACGGACCTGATGTTCTTCTGGACCGACCAGGGCATCGGTTAAGGCCATCAGATAAACGGTAGCTGGCGGATGGTAGTGCCGAAAGAAGTTTACATCCTGTGCGTCACGGATCTTTCGGGACAAAGCAGGCAGGTCGCCATCGAGGTAGGTCTTCAGCCCTTTGAGCAGGAAAGCCTGCATGGAAAGGGTATTCGTTTCAAAATAATTGGACGCGATGCCCTGGCGGGCGGCGACCATATAATCCGCTTCATCATACTGGAACAGGCCCTGATCCATATGGCCATACAGGAGAACCGCACCGATGAAAACAGGTAACAGCCATCCTGCCATCCAATAGCGCCCCGAATCAAGATGCTGCAACATAGAGGACCTTGGGCTATCCACCGCTCTTGACCCAGTACGTCATCAGTGATCGCTCAAGCCCTTTCACATGAATATTCCCGTTCGGTTCACAGGCAACTTCGTCTTTCACATGCTGATAGGTCGATTCGGAAATGAGAATACCGCCTGGCACAGCGGAACCTTCCAGGCGAGAAGCGACATTAACTTCTTTGCCTATAATGGTATAATCCGCTTCCGAAGTTACCGACGGTGCATTCGCCGGTGCTGATCCCGATACGAATGTCAAGCCCCATGACCTTGGTACGGAAGATCATCTCCTGTGCCATCTTGACGCAATAGATCGTATCTTCCCGGACACCGCGTGAGGCAGGATCACCGAAAAACACCATGACTGCATCCCCGATATACTTATCGAGTGTCCCGCCATGTTTTATCACAATACGGGCCATCTCACTAAGGTAATGATTGAGCCAATTGGTTAGCTCCTCGGGGGCCATTTTTTCTACCGTCGGCGTAAAATTAACGATATCCGTAAAACAAACACTGAGCGTTTTCTCATATGATTCAATCCGTGCATCCTTTTCACCCTTGAAAATAGAGGCGTACACCTGTGGGGAGAGATATTTGGCGAGCTTGTCCGCCAGATCCGCAAGCTTCTGTTGTGCCAGCTCCAATTGGACGTGGGTCCGTACACGAGCCAGTAATTCATCCGGATTGAAGGGCTTGGTCAAATAATCTCTGGCGCCCAGCTCAAAACCATGCACAATGGCTTCCATGCTGTTCTGGCCCGTTAAAAATACAATCGGAATGTCTATGCCCGCATGACGTTTCCTGAGCTCCCGACAAGCTTCAAAACCGTCCATACGGGGCATATTCACGTCCATAAGAATCAGGTCCGGCTTGATTTGTTCGACCATATCAATAGCGGCCAGGCCATCTGCCGCGGTTTGAATATGATAGCCTGCTTCTCCCAGAATAGACGCAAGAAGGTCGCGGTTGTCTTCCATATCATCTACGATAAGAACGTAGGGGGTGTAGTCGGATTGGAACATAGGTTGTTTGATATTTGTACGTTGTGATCTCAGACTTGCAAAACAGAACAGGCTGGCAAGGTACAGCGTATCAGGTACAATACGCCATCATTATTTTATACCCGGAAAGTAGTCCATTTCAATCGGTGCGTTGGGCTGAAGCACGATTTTGGCATTGCGTAAATTTCTCTCCGCTTCCTCCCGGACCGTATTAAATTCCAGCAGGCCACGTTGTATCCCTTCACCGGCCACACCCGTAAAGGCTTCATTCGGTGGATTTTCCGAATATTGACCAATCAAGCTGATGCCTTTTCTAAGGACGACTTCCCGTTCGGTATACAGGGTCTCCAAGTCATCCGACAGGTCGTCTTCAGACGACAGTAGGGTGGTGATCCCACCGATAATTGCGGTCAGAGAGCCGGCGATGGTCAGACCCCATTTCTGCGAATCACCGTCTGTACTCTGGATAATCGGTGCGGCCCCACCCAGCACAATACTGCCGATAGCCAGGCGGGTGCGCCAGGATTTTCGTTTTTTGGTTTTCTTACGCAAAAGATTGTATTGATAATCAATTTCCGACAATAATTTTGATGACGCCATAAATGCCCGCCGATATTGATGCCTGAGGATATCCGGATTGGTGGTATCGATGACCTTAATCCCGACCGTCGTCTCATCCGTTAAGCCGGACGGGTCCGTCACAACGACGCGCAAGGGCACCGTGCGTGCATCATCCTGTTGAACGAGCAGAAAATCAGGCTGCCAGGTGAAGACACCAGAGGTAGGATCAATCACCGCGCCGGCAGGCAGCGTCGGCGAATGAAAACGAAACGGGCCCCCATCCTGATCCGTTGCAAAAAACATAAGACGAAGGGCCTCCCCTTCACGAACCTCCTGATCCGCGACCGGAGATAGCTCGGGGGCATGGGGCACGTTGCCAATGGCGATACGCACCGTTTCTATGGCCGTCTGATTAGTCGAGTCCGTGACCTTGAAGGTGATTTCAACCGGTTTATTTTCTGCAATTTCTCCAAGCCTTGGCATCCAGATAAACACGCCGGTCTGGTCCAGGCGGGCACTGATGGGCGGATTGTACATGGTATAAAAAAGCCGATCCCCATCCGCGTCGATGGCATCAATATGAAACTCAAGCGGTTCACCTATGCGTGCCGTTTTATCACCTATGGGCCGTATAGTCGGTGGGTGCTGGATATCGTTGACTCGGATAATCACCCTTTCTTTATCGGTCAATCCGGCCCCGTCTATGACCTGTATATCGACGATATATATGCCGACCTGCACGTTGATCGGTGTCCAGGAAAAGATACCGCTACGGGCGTCAAGCATGGCCCCGTCTGGCAAGTTAGACGAGGTAAATGTCAGCACATCCCGCTCGTTCGGATCTGTCGCATGCACAACAAACAACAACCGTTCTCCGTCATTTGCCGTCTGGTCCGAGATGCTTTGTAATGAAGGGGCATGGTGGATTTCATCAACCGTGATCGTAAAGGCCGTAGCGGCCTGGCGGCTGGTCGGGTCCGTAACCACAAACGATATGAGATGCTCCCCCACATCATCATGATACTGCAACCAGGAAAACAGGCCGCGTGTCGGATCGAACTCGGAGCCTTTGGGTCGATCGGGAGAAGTGTAAGTTAAGCCGGTCAAGCCGTTTAAGTCTGTTGCTTCAACAAAAAATTGAAGCCGCGCCCCTTCCTGGACGATTTGGTCCGCCAGCGGGAACAGAACCGGCCCATGGTCAACTTCCGTCACGGTGAATTGCATCGTAGTACTGTCAATCACCATGGTCGCATTACGAGCCAGAAACAGAATACGATGCGTACCGACCTGTGTATGATCAGGCGTCCATTCGAACTGTCCTGTACGCGCGTCCAGAACGGCACCGGGAATCTGATTCGGTGTGAGGAAGGTGTGGGGCGCGTCAGCGGGGCCGGTATATTGAAGGCGCCATTCAAACAGGCGGCCCTCGGGGGATTGCTGCGGGGGAATGTCGTTCAATTGGATGACGGTTTGCGCCCAGGTAGCGTTAGTAAGCATAAGGCAGAAAACAGTAAGCAGCAAGCGGTAGGCCGTAAGCAGAAAATCATAGCCCGGGGCTTCAGCGCCGGGATGGCAATAAACGGTAGCCCGGGGCTTCAGCGCCGGGTTTATAGACGGAAGGGCACCCAGTGCGCCGTGCGCGTATGAGTGCCTATCATATGGCGTTATAAAGATAGGCATTTATTCCTCCAGATCGGCGTCTTTCAATGCCGCCAGTAGACAGGGAACGCCGAAGAAGAGCAGGCTCAAATAGGTTGGATTCATACCGATATTACCAAGGCGTTTCGGATCGTCGCCCCAGTCCTGCATGTCCATAAGCTGGTGCAGGATGTCTCGACCGACGTCCAGGTAACGTGTATCGCCGGTGAGTCGATAGGCATACGCGGTATGCCGACAAAGAATGCCGCCGTAATGTTCCTTGAGAGGCCGGTCCGATGCAAAGGTATCTGGATAACCGCAAAACCAGTCTACAGCACGGCGATACACCTCCGCGACATCCGACCGGCCCGTCAGGCGGTGCATCAGTTCCAGACCAATCATCAGATAATGGGTCTGATACCCCTTTTGTTCTTCATAGGGCAACACACGGATAAGTCGTGAAAAAGAGCCGCCCAAGGCCAGATATTCTTCATCGGTAAACGGTTCTGCCGTACCCATTTCAACAGCCAGTGTGGTGCCTTCGGTCGCCAGGCCATAGGGCAATTGATTGGGTAGTTTGTCGGGCGTGGAAACCTGAAACCGTTTGTGCCAGCTGCCGTCCTCATTCTGACCGCGCGCGATGACCGCGTAGACTTCTTCTGCACGCTGCATGAAACAGGGCTCACCGGTCACTTCGAATAAGTATAACAAGCCGCGTAATGTATTAGAGATACTGCGTAAACTAAAGCTGTAGGCAGGATCTTCGGTCCACCGGTATCGCATAAAAAAGGCTCCGGCCTCTTTAATCACATCGTGCGCACGCCCATCACCGGTCAGATAATAATAGTCCACCCAGTTGTCGATAAACGTATGAGAGGCACAGGGCTCATCACTGAAATGGTCGGTACTGTGCCGATAGCATCCACCGACCATATAGGGTCGAAACGGATGCCAGTGGCAGGTATCTACATCTGTTGAATGCCGGGTCATGGCCTCACCCAGCTCAAAATAGCGAGGATCGGAGGTACGCAGGTACTGTATCCATATGCCATGCCGGGGGTCCCATTCACTGTTGCACCAGCCCCATCGGCCACGAAATCGCCAGTCGTTGTCGCCCTCGTCCCAAGCGGCCAGAATATCGCCCCAATCCAGAAAGCCGTACCATCGGCCCAGGTGTACATTTCTTAACATCCAGTCCGCAAAGCCGGTCATCATCCGTTCGCTCGCAGGAAAGACAGACGGATCATGAGGGGCAAATCCACCCGTCACGTCACATCTGGCCATCCAGGCTGGATCAACCGCAGCATGGGGCTGCATCAGCGTGGTACGTAGTGTTTCAACTGCCTCCGCCTGTTCCGTCGCGTCATAATAATGGACAAAACATTCGCTGGTCTTCGCAACGCCCGTGCCATCGGCATAGACCCCTTCCCCTTCGTGCCAGGCGACTTCTTCGGCATATCTGGACAAGGTCAGTTTTTTTCCCTCTGGATCACGCCGGAAATAAGTGGTAATACCATCCAGACCTGCGGTTATTTCCAGAGCGTTCGGATAGGTTTCCGCCATATGACGGAAAGCCACGCCCAGGCCTGTTGTGCCATCGTCGAGGGTTAACCAGCCTTCGGAACGCTCTCCCTCAGCAACAATACGCGCATTGAGGCCCTGATGCCGGTGGACCTGTACATGGTTATCCCGGCACTGAGCAAGGTGCAGGGTCTCTCCCTGGTTCAGTATACCCTGCTCCGGTCGATGTAAAGCGTAGGTATATCGCCGCTTCGAACCATTCAACGTGATGGGGATAGTCATCGCCAATTCATCGATCTCAACCTCACGGGGATTGCAGGTCATCACGAGGGTATGGAGTATTCTAAAAAAAGTATGCCCGGCATACGCGTAGATCCGTGTGGTACAACGCAGGGGCCGGTATCCGGCATAATGATGCATCGGGATATCCGCTTCCAGAGCCCCGTCGAGACGAATGACCGTTCGTAATGGCCCGGATTCTTCGATCGTCGCGGTATAGGCCTCCGAGGCCAGCGAAGCCCGGCAGACGCCGCCCATGCCGTACAGGCGTCTCACAGTGCCGCCTTGGGAGCAGCCTTCTGAAATCTTTCCCCACGCGTCGCCACCCTCATTTTGCTTTTCATATACCGTATATACGTCTACACCACTCGATGTGTTCCTGAGTGAGACCGATTCAAAGAGGCTATAGTGCTTCAAACTGATATGACATCGTAAGCGGCCGGTATCGATAATGATATGTTCGTCTGTTTCTTCAACCCGGACGGGTGAGGCATGATCGGGCACGCTTTTATTCACCTTATCCGCCAGAGTATACGTCAATGGACGATCTGTCGGACCGTCTGCCTGAAAATCGACCAGCACCCACCTGATACTGCCATCAGGCCAACGACCGAGTACTCGATATTGAACAGGCACGGGATCCCCAGCCGGATTTAACAAACAGAACCCAGCCGAATCCGTATGCATACCTTTCGGTAAAGGGACGCCCCGTGTTATCGGCCAGGCCTTCAAGGGCAACGAGGACTCACGGGTAATAGTGATCGGTATCGTCATAGTATTGGCGATGGACGGACGGATGGGCGCTTCCTCGAAAGTAGAGCTTTCGATCGCTCCGGGGAGACGTGGAAATAGAATAAAATAATACATTGTTTTTTGAATGGATCTTATGCATGATATGGGGTGATTCGGACGTTGTCAACCGTCCATTTCAATTTGATTCTATCCGTAAAATACCTGCGTAAACACGCACCTGTGTCCCGTAGAGGGTGTGATGTTACGTTATCCTTGTTCAACCCGTGGGAGTAAAACATGACCGACCCCATTCAATTGCAATCCATCACCATAAAAGGCCAGAATAACGGACCGAACCTACTCATTCTGGGGGGGATACACGGGGATGAATTTGAATCCATGTGGGCGATTCGGCGTTTGAAAAGCGCCCTAGTGCCT
>Ga0115002_10004122_pt1 | contig 17772 bp, 13 predicted proteins | sample ArcticOcean_MG_C_8_FD_89576 | JGI IMG/M metagenome (GOLD analysis project Ga0115002, IMG submission 89576) | Marine microbial communities from western Arctic Ocean - ArcticOcean_MG_CB11_86 | ecosystem: Environmental > Aquatic > Marine > Oceanic | place: Arctic Ocean: Canada Basin | collected... | reverse complement strand
TAGTCAGCATGTCCAGGGCAATCCACATGCGCATAATGACGCGCTTCGGTCTCGTACTCCACGTGGGAGGTATTAATAGTAATACCGCGTTCTCTTTCTTCTGGTGCTTTATCAATGCTATCAAAGGGCTTAAATTCTGCCAACCCTTTGGAGGCCAGTGTCTTGGTAATAGCAGCAGTCAATGTTGTTTTACCATGATCCACATGCCCAATGGTACCTATATTAACATGTGGTTTGTCGCGTTCAAACTTTTCCTTCGCCATGGTCTCCTCCTGTGAGAGCAAACGATCCTATAAAAGTCACATTCTTAACGTTTAAGTTTTTGCAGCACTAATCTTAGACATAATTTCTTCAGAAACACTTTTTGGCACTTCTTCAAATTTAGCGAATTCCATTGAATAAATCGCACGGCCCTGAGTTGCCGAACGCAACTTCGTAGCATATCCAAACATCTCACTCAAGGGCACTGTTGCATTAATCACCTGTGCGTCGGGACGATTGACTATGCCCACAATATGCCCACGCCTAGAATTCAAATCACCCATCACTTCGCCCACATAATCTTCGGGCACCACAACTTCCACATCAAAAACGGGTTCCATCAAATAAGCTTTCGCACGCTTGGCAGCCAATTGAAAAGCCATGGAACCAGCAATCTTGAAAGCCATTTCCGAGGAATCTACATCGTGATAGGATCCATCATGCAGTGTCACCTTCACATCTTCAATAGGATACCCAGCCAACACACCACCCGTCATCGCTTCGGCTATACCTTGGCGAACAGAATTAATGTATTCACCCGGAATAGCACCACCTGAAACTTTATTTTCAAAAACATACCCAGAACCTGGTTCACCGGGTTCCATATCAATCACAACATGCCCATATTGTCCACGACCACCACTTTGACGAACAAATCTGGCATCAACATCTTTAACGGCTTCTTTGATGGCTTCTTTGTAAGACACTTGAGGCTTACCGACGTTTGCAATAACCTTGAATTCACGCTTCAATCGATCTACGATGATTTCAAGATGCAGTTCACCCATTCCTGAAATAATTGTCTGCCCAGTATCTTTATCAACTGTGACATGAAACGTAGGATCTTCTTCTGCGAGTTTGGCCAGGGCCGCGCCCAATTGGTCTTGATCTGCTTTTGTTTTGGGTTCAATAGCCACCGAGATCACCGGTTTGGAAAAGGTCATCGATTCCAAAACAATGGGATCATCTTCAACGCAAAGCGTGTCCCCCGTCCCTGTATCTTTCAAACCAACAACCGCTGCAATATCCCCGGTAAAAACTTCGGTAATTTCTTCTCTCGTATTGGCATGCATTTGCAAAACACGTCCAAAACGTTCCCGTTTACCTTTAGTGGAGTTTAACACATAAGACCCAGTAGGCAGGTGCCCAGAATAAACTCGGAAAAATGTTAAACGCCCAACATAGGGATCAGTCATCACCTTAAAAGCTAAGGCCGAAAAAGGAGCATCGTCGGAAACAGGGCGAGTAAGTTGTTTCTCTATATCTCTTGGGGCATGGCCTTCAATTTCTGGCACATCCAAAGGCGATGGCAAAAATGTGACAATGGCATCTAAGAGACGTTGCACACCCTTATTTTTAAAAGCAGAACCACATAAAACTGGAACAGCCGAACCCGTGATAACTGCAGCTCGGAGAGCGCTTTTGATCTCATCTTCACTGATTTCTTGACCATCGAGAAATTTTTCCATGAGCGTATCATTGAAATCAGATATAGATTCTAGCAAAAGTTCACGGCCTTGATTAGCTCGCTCTTCCAAATCTTGTGGAATATCGCTCTCAATAAATTTGGAACCCGTTGGATCATCTTCATACGTAACAAGTTTCATTTTAATTAGGTCAAGGAGTCCTGTAAACAGTTCACCCGCACCAACAGGCAATTGAACAGGCACAAAATTAGAGGCCAACCGCTCTCGCATCATTCCCAACACACGTTCAAAATCAGCACCTGTACGATCCATCTTATTCACAAATGCAATGCGAGGCACACCGTACTTATCGGCTTGGCGCCAAACAGTTTCTGATTGTGGTTCAACACCACCGACGGCACAAAACAAACCTACTGCACCATCTAATACACGCAAAGATCGTTCTACTTCGGCAGTGAAATCAACGTGCCCTGGTGTATCAATAATATTGATGCGGTGCTCATCCCAAAAACAAGTGGTTGCAGCAGAGGTAATAGTAATACCACGCTCGCGTTCTTGTTCCATCCAGTCCATGGTGGCAGCACCATCATGAACCTCACCCATCCGCCGAAGGACACCCGTATAAAAAAGAATCCGTTCAGTAGTTGTTGTTTTACCTGCATCAATATGGGCCATAATCCCAATATTGCGGGTGCGTGCTAAAGAAAATTGTCTTGGCATAGTTCCATTTACCAACGATAGTGTGCGAATGCTCGGTTGGCATCAGCCATCCGATGAGTTTCTTCTCTACGTTGCATGGCACGTCCTGTTCCACCTGCAGCATCTATAAATTCACCTGCAAGGCGTTGAGCCATAGTCTTTTCACCACGCTCACGCGCAAATTGAATCAACCACCGAATAGACAGCGCCAATCGCTCGTCGGGGCGAACCTCTTCAGGGACTTGATAGGTGGCTCCACCCACACGATGAGATCTTACTTTTACAGCGGGTTTTACATTGTCTACAGCTTTTTCAAAAATCTCAATGCCATCATTGCCAGAACGTTCTTGAATCAAATCAAGTGCTTGATACAAAAGACGTTCGGCAACACTCTTTTTGCCATCGCGAAAAAGACAATTTACAAAACGCGTAACCAAGACACTGTGGTGTTTGGGGTCTCCTGGGAGCTGCCTTTTTTCTGCCCGTCGCTTACGCATAGCACGATCGACCTTTTCATGAAATTAAGAGGGACAGGCCACAATTACCCTGTGGCATGCACCAAGAGTCTAACTCGAATTTAACTGGCCTTTTTGGTACCATATTTGGATCGACGTTGTTTGCGACCGTCGACTCCAGTCGTATCCAGCACCCCACGAAGAATATGGTATCTCACCGAAGGCAAATCCTTTACACGTCCACCACGGATCAGCACCACAGAGTGCTCTTGGAGGTTATGCCCCTCACCGGGGATATACGCTGTTACTTCAAATCCATTAGTCAAACGAACACGTGCAACTTTCCGTAAAGCTGAGTTCGGTTTTTTTGGCGTAGTCGTATAAACACGTGTGCAGACACCGCGTTTTTGAGGACACCCTTTTAGAGCTGGTGCAGTAGAGCGGCGGCGTTTAACCTTTCGCCCTTTCCGAACCAACTGATTAATCGTGGGCAAATCCAACCTCCTTGAACAATTCTTATGAGAGACTTCCAATATAATAAGCTGGCTGATTAGTGTCAAGCATTAATTGGAGGCAATCCGACACTTTCGGCACCTTCTTCTGCTACTTGCACAAAAGAATCATCTTCTTCCACTATTTCATCACGCATGCCGCGATATTTTAATGCGCCAGTACCTGCGGGAATCAGATGTCCAATGATTACATTCTCTTTCAAGCCAAGTAATTGATCGACCTTGCCTTGAACAGCCGCCTCAGTCAATACACGTGTCGTTTCTTGAAAAGATGCTGCAGAGATAAAGCTTTCAGTTAAAAGCGACGCCTTAGTAATACCGAGCAAGATAGGTTGGAAAGTTGCTGGATCACCACCTTCTGTAATCACTTTGTCGTTGTCATCGCGAAAACGGAAACGATCTATCAACTCACCTTCCAAGAAGTTCGTATCACCTGGGTCAGTTACCTGAACCTTCTGAAGCATCTGGCGAACGATCGTCTCAATGTGTTTATCATTGATTTTCACACCCTGAAGGCGGTAGACCTGCTGAATTTCATCCACGAGGTATTCCTGCACTTTTTGGATTCCCAAAATAGCAAGAATGTCATGGGGTATCACCGACCCCTCAGACATGCGTTCACCGGCGATCACTCGGTCGCCTTCTTGCACACGTAGATGTCGTCCATAGGGGACGGTATATTTTCGTTCTTCACCGTCATCCGCAGTGACAAAGACAATGCGAGAACCACGTACAAGCCCACCAAAACTAATCACACCATCAATTTCGGTAACAACAGACGGGTCTTTGGGGCGACGAGCCTCGAACAATTCGGCCACACGTGGTAAACCACCCGTAATATCGCGTGTCTTGCTGCGTTCGCGTGGGATTTTAGTCAAGGTATCACCTGCTTTGATCTTATCACCATCACGAACAACCAAACGGGCTCCCAGCGGAATAATATAATGACCGAGTTCTTCTCCATCGTCACCGATAATGGTGATACGCGGCGACAAGGTTCGATCTCGATGTTCAATGACAACTTGAGCAGCAATACCCGTTGTATCATCTGTTTCTTCCCGATAAGTTACCCCTTCAGCCAAATCGACAAACTGAATGGTACCTGCCCGAGGAGAACAAATCATATTATTGTACGGATCCCAGTCGTAGAGGGTCTCACTTTCTTCAACCATTTGACCTTCTTGTACTTTGAGAACAGAACCGTGCGAAACATAAAAATGTCCACCGCGCGGACGACCTTGATCGTCTTGCACTTCGAGTTCACCATTTCGAGAGACTACAATCCAAGACTTGGCATCGCGTTCGACACATTCAAGGTTCTTAAACACGACACGCCCTGCACGCTTAGCGCCAATTTCGGCCTGTTCGGCAATACGGCTGGATGTGCCACCAATATGAAATGTGCGCAAAGTCAATTGAGTACCAGGTTCACCAACACTTTGCGCGGCGATAACGCCCGCAGCTTCACCCGTATTGACCAGTTCTGCTGTAGCCGGATTGCGACCGTAACATAAAGCACAAATACCTCGGCGTGTTTCGCACGTCAATACAGACCGCACGTAAACCCGTTCTACGCCAGCATCCGCAATCTTGCCAACCATTTCGTCGCCTAATAAGATACCAGCTTCGACAATGATATCTCCAGTCACAGGATCTTCAACATCGTCTTGTATGGTTCGACCAAGAATTCGATCGGCTAAAGATTCGACAATCTCTTCGCCTTCTTTAAGAGCTTCCATATCGATGCCCAAAATAGTGCCGCAGTCGTGTTCGGAAACAACCATGTCTTGCGCCACATCGACCATGCGCCGGGTCAAATAGCCGGCCTCTGCCGTTTTTAATGCCGTGTCGGCCAAACCTTTACGGGCACCGTGTGTTGATATGAAGTATTCAAGTACTGTGAGACCTTCTTTGAACGAAGAAATAATCGGCGTTTCGATAATTTCACCAATTGCCCCCGTCAACTTCTTTTGAGGTTTGTTCATCAACCCGCGCATTCCACCCAATTGCTTAACCTGATCATCATTACCACGGGCGCCAGAATCTTTCATGATGTAGATATTGTTAAAACCATCTTCGGCTTTTTCAAGAGCACCACTCATGACTTGGGCAATGCTGTTTGTGGTATGCTGCCAAACATCAATCACTTTGTTATAACGTTCACCCTCAGTAATCACACCGTGTGAATGCTGTTGCAAAATCTTCTCAACTTCAATCATTGCACCGGTGATCAGTTCTTGCTTTTCCGGGGGAACAACCACATCCTCGACAGAAATAGATATGCCCGACTTGGTCGCATACCGGTACCCCAAACCTTTTAGACCATCAAGGAAGTCTGTGGTAATACGGTTACCAAAGCGTTTATGAACATCTGCCGTAACTTTTCGAATACCCTTATCATCAATCAACTCATTGATAAAAGGCATACTCTCGGGCACCACTTCGTTAAAAATCACCCGGCCCACAGTTGTTGTCAGTAGTTTTCCCTTTACACGCAATCGCATTGCATCGTGCAAAGGAAGTTGCCCATGATCAAATGCCATCCGTGCTTGCATCGGGTTGCTAAACGCAGATAACTGATCTGTATCATTATGCACAATCTTTGTCAGATAGTACAAACCCAAAGCGATATCTTGAGGTTTATCAACGACCACTGGCGAACCATCTGCAGGTTTTAGCAGATTATTCGAAGACATCAACAACAACCGAGCTTCAATCTGCGCTTCAAATGACAAAGGCAAGTGCACGGCCATTTGATCGCCATCGAAATCTGCGTTGAAGGCTGCGCAAATCAAAGGATGGCAACGAATAGCCTTCCCTTCAACCAACACAGGCTGAAACGCCTGAATACCCAAACGGTGCAACGTGGGTGCCCGATTGAGTAAAACGCAGTGGTCTTGGATGATCTCTTCGAGAATATCCCAAACTTCAACACGTTCACGCTCAACCAATTTCTTAGCACTCTTTACCGTTTGCACAAGACCCTTTTCTTCTAAGCGACGAATGATAAAGGGCTTGAACAACTCCAATGCCATGTGCTTAGGCAAACCACACTGGTACAAACGCAAATTTGGATCAACCACGATTACAGAGCGGCCAGAATAGTCAACGCGCTTGCCTAACAAGTTCTGACGAAAACGACCTTGTTTTCCTTTGAGCAAATCAGAAAGAGATTTAAGTGATCGATTACCATCACCACGCACAGCACGCGAACGACGGCCATTATCAAAGAGGGCATCCACTGCCTCTTGCAACATTCGTTTTTCGTTGCGCAAAATGACTTCTGGCGCTTTGATTTCGATCAATTTCTTCAACCGATTGTTGCGATTAATTACACGACGGTAAAGATCGTTCAAATCTGACGTCGCAAACCGACCACCCTCTAAGGGCACCAACGGACGCAAATCGGGTGGAATAACTGGAATGACGTCTAAGACCATCCAATCTGGATTGTTATCCGATTGCCGAAATGCTTCCACCACTTTCAATCGCTTCAGTGCTTCTTGCTTGCGCTGAACGGAAGTTTCCATGCGCGCTTGTGTTCGCAACTCTGCAGAGAGTTCTTCCACATCGATAGAAGTCAATAATTTTTTAATGGCTCCAGCGCCCATATCCACTTCGAGCTTATGTCCATTTTCTTCGAACTCTATAACTTCATCTTCAGTTAAGAGATCTTTGAACTTAAGATCTGGTGCGTCTCCTGGATCAAGAACCACATAAGATTCATAATAAATCACACGTTCCAAATTGCGAATGGACAAGTCGAGTAAATAACCCATCCGCGAGGGCAACGACTTGAAAAACCAAATGTGTGTAACTGGTACCGCCAAATCGATATGCCCTAAACGCTCACGCCTTACTTTAGACTGCGTGACCTCAACCCCACAACGATCGCAAACCACTCCGCGATAACGAATGCGTTTGTATTTTCCACAATGACATTCCCAGTCCTTAACAGGACCAAATATGCGCTCGCAGAACAAGCCATCTCGTTCGGGTTTGAACGATCGATAGTTAATGGTTTCTGGTTTGGTTACTTCACCTCGAGACCATCCGCGAATGGTGTCGGGCGAAGCTAACTGAATGCGAATAGAATTAAAATCTAAAGGTCGGTGAGAATGATTGGTATCGGCCATGGGAAGTACCCCCTTTTACGATCGAATGACAAAAACAAAATCTCAAAAGATGACATCACAAAAGATTAACCTTGTGTGTCTTCAAGAACCACGTCGAGGCAAAGACTTTGCAACTCTTTAACCAACACGTTGAAAGACTCGGGCACGCCAGGTTCAGGTGGGTTCTCTCCCTTCACGATCGCTTCATAAATTTTGGAACGTCCGGCCACATCGTCGGACTTAACGGTCAGCATCTCTTGCAACATGTATGCAGCACCATATGCTTCTAGAGCCCATACTTCCATTTCCCCAAATCGTTGGCCACCAAACTGTGCTTTACCACCCAAGGGTTGTTGTGTGACCAATGAATATGGACCAATAGACCGAGCATGAATTTTGTCACTTACTAAGTGCGACAATTTCAGCATATAAATGACGCCCACCAAAACTTCTTTATCAAATTTTTCACCAGTTTTACCGTCAAATAGCCTCGCTTTGCCACTTTCTGGCAAATTGGCTTCGCGCAACAAAGCCTGCACGTCTTGAAGCGTAGCACCATCAAAAACTGGCGTCGCCATATGAAGCCCTAACTTTTGTGCGGCCCAACCCAAATGGGTTTCTAAAATCTGCCCTAGGTTCATACGAGACGGAACACCCAGTGGGTTAAGAACCAAATCGATGGGGGTGCCATCCTCTAAATAGGGCATATCTTCTTCAGGGACAATGATGGAAACAACACCCTTATTTCCATGTCGCCCAGCCATTTTATCGCCCACCATCAACTTGCGTTTGCGAGCAACATAAACTTTGACCAACTGCACAATACCAGGAGGAAGTTCATCACCACGAGCGATTTTTTCAACTTCACGCTCGAGTTCTTCTTCTGCTTGGTAAATTAATTGCTCAGACAAATCAATGAGTCGGTCAACCTTCTGGTTGATAGCTGGGCTATCACACCAACCATCCTCGGATTGAAGTGTGCTAAAGTCGAGCTTCTCAACTACCTTTTCATTTAAAACGGTACCAGCTCGCACGACAATCGAGTCATCTTCATTGCTACGCAAGGTATTAACTTTTCGATCCTCCAATAAAGCGAGGATTTGTTGAATACGACTCTCTTTGATTGACGTGACTTTTTCCGTTGTTTGCTTTTTAGCCGCATTGGATTTTTCACGATCTTCTTTGCGCGTTTTTTCATCGCGTTCTTTGCGTGAAAAAACTTTGCGATCCATGACCACACCATCCATACCGGGTGGGGCTTTAAGCGACGCATCACGAACATCACCTGCTTTTTCACCAAATATGGCGCGCAACAATCGTTCCTCTGGTGACAACTCGGTTTCACCTTTAGGCGTCACCTTGCCCACCAATATGTCGCCTTGCCCAACTTCGGCACCAACACGAATAATACCGTGTTCATCTAAGTTGCGTACAGCTTGTTCACTCACATTGGGTATTTCGCGCGTAATCTCTTCAGTCCCACGCTTAGTATCGCGTACCTGAAGCTCAAATTCTTCAATATGAATGGAAGTGAAAATATCTTTCTTGATCAAACGCTCAGAAATGATAATCGCATCTTCAAAGTTGTATCCATTCCAAGACATAAAAGCAACTAATACATTGGCACCAAGTGCCAAATCGCCCCGATCAGTGGCACTGCCGTCGGCAAGCACTTGACCTTCCTCAACTTTATCACCAGCACGTACGAGTGGGCGTTGATTGATGCACATGTCTTGATTGGAACGCTTGAACTTCGTCAAACGATATATATCTTCATCTGAAAGGTCTATGGCCTCGACACTACGAGCCTTACGACGTTTGATAACAATTTTGTTGGCACTAACATAGGACACAGTACCTGCACTCTTGGCAGTGACAACAGCTTTGGAATCAATTGCTATTTTGCGCTCCATACCCGTACCAACAATTGGAGCATCGGTAATAAGCAAAGGGACGCCTTGCCGCTGCATATTGGATCCCATCAAAGCACGATTGGCATCATCATGCTCTAAAAATGGAATCAAACCTGCTGCGGCACTCACCATCTGGAATGGAGATACATCCATGTAGTCAATCTGCTCGGGGCCAACGACAGGAAAATCACCCCGGCGGCGTGCTTGATTAACACTGGTCTCAAATTTGCCACCATCAGCAATTGACACATTGGCCCGTGCTATGGTATGGCGATCTTCTTCATCGGCGGGTAAATACTTAACAGTATCGGTCACCTTACCATCCGTTACGACTCGGTATGGCGTTTCTAAAAACCCAAAAGGATTAACACGCGCATAGGTTGCTACAGAGGCAATCAGGCCAATGTTTGGACCTTCAGGCGTTTCAATAGGACAAATACGACCATAGTGTGTATGATGCACATCGCGCACTTCAAAACCTGCCCGATCACGCGTTAAACCACCCGGTCCTAAAGCTGACAAACGACGTTTATGCGTCAATTCATCCAAGGGATTGGTCTGTTGCAAAAACTGAGACAACTGGCTGCTGCCAAAAAAAGCTTGTACAACGGTTGACACTGTGCGTGCATTGACCACATCATGCGGCGTTAATTGGTCGGAATCTCGAAGGCTCATGCGCTCACGAATCGTGCGTGCCATGCGTGCCAAACCAATTGAAAACTGGTTCGAGAGTAACTCGCCCACAGACCGAACGCGGCGATTGCCCAAATGGTCAATATCGTCGGTAAACCCTTGCCCCATAGCCAAAATGAGCAAATATTCGATCACTTGAATAAAATCATCAACACACAGCGTTGTAAAATTTAGCGGAATATCCATATCCAAACGCTGATTGATACGATATCGGCCAACTTCACCCAAATGGTAGCGGCGAGGGCTAAAGAAATGCCGCTCAAGTAACCCACGCGCGGTTTCTATGTTGGGCGGATCGCCAGGACGCAAAAGGCTATAAATCCGTGACAAAGCTTCTTCTTCATTGTCACAAGGATCTTTTGCTAAAGTGTTGGCAACAATACCACCGTCATTGGTCGAATCGATATCAATTATTGTGACTTGCTTGATCTTTTTTTCTTGGAGTGCGACAACCAATTCCGCGGTTAAAGTGGTATAAGCCTCTACAACCACTTCACCCGTTTTTTTAATGATAACATCTTCACTTACTACGGCACCGATCAACTCTTCATCAACCTTTGCCTGGGCATCCGAGTGGAATATGCCCAAAATCTCCTCACCCTTGCCATAACCCAAGGCACGTAGAAATGTTGTAACAGGCAACTTCCGTTTCCGGTCGATATGGACATACATGATGTCATTGATATCGAGGCTAAATTCAAGCCAAGCACCTTTGTAGGGGATAATACGCGCAGAAAACAGCCGTTTGCCATTGGGATGAATCGTGTCATCAAAAAACACACCTGGAGATCGATGCAATTGACTCACAATCACACGCTCTGAACCATTGATGATGAATGTGCCTTCTTCGGCCATCAAAGGCAACTCGCCCAAAAACACGGTCTGTTCGACGATATCTTTTACACGAAAATCGTTATCGCTTTGTTTTTCTCGCGAAACTAAACGCAAAGTTGCCCGTAAAGGGGCTGCGTATGTTGTCCCTCGCTCAAGGCATTCGACAACACTGTATTTGGGTGTTCCAATAGAATAACCCACAAACTCCAAAGAATAAAGATTGTGGACATCGGTAATAGGGAAGACACTATGGAAGACCGCCTGGAGGCCTTGCTTTGTACGTTCCCCAGGCGGTACTTCTCGCTGCAAAAACCAGTTGTATGAATCAAGCTGAATATCAAGCAAATCTGGCATTTCAATCGCAGGTGTAATCTTTCCGTATGACTTCCTCTCAATAAAGCCTTTATCTGCCAAGGGCTCACGCTCCTGTGCTGAAGTAACGGTCGATGATGGGTTGGAGATCGATAGCTTTTTGTTCTTTAAGACTACTTAACTTCCACCACTGCCCCAGCCTCTTCCAACTCTGCCTTGATTGTAGCGGCTTCTTCAGAAGAAACAGCTTCTTTAACGGCATTGGGGGCATCATCAACAAGGGCTTTGGCTTCTTTCAAACCTAAGCCTGTAATGCTGCGAACAACCTTAATCACTTGAATTTTCTTATCACCTGCGGCAGATAAGATCACATCGAATTCGGTCTGTGCTTCTTCAGCAGGAGTCGCTACACCAGCAGGGGCAGCCACAACAGCAGCCTGTGCCGTCACGCCAAATTTTTCTTCCAGTGCCTTGACCAGCTCGGCCAACTCAAGCACAGAAAGTTTTTCAATTTCACCGATTATTGATTCAACAGCCATTTTTTGTCCTCCGTCCACCTTAGATAGGAATTGATGTGGCAACTTGAGTTTATAAATAAGGCTTTTTTAGCCTTCTTCACTTTTTTTATCTACAACAGCTTGCAACGTTCCAACCAACTTTTGGATGATACCATTGAGTGCGTAAACCAAACCCGCAATGGGGCTTTGCATCGCCGTAACCATCTGGCCAAGCAAAACTTCGCGGGAAGGCAGCTTAGCCAAAGCTTCAAGCTGAGCGTCAACATAAACATCACCTTCAATATAGCCAGCCTTGATGGCGGGTTTTCCATCACTGGTTTCAGCAAACTTGGTCAAAACCCGTGCAGGTGAAACTGGATCGCCTTCGGAGCAAACCAAACCGGTAGGCCCAGAAAATAATCCATCAAGCCCCTCTACGCCTGCTTCTTTCACAGCGAGCTTGGCCAAACGGTTTTTAACCACCAAAAAGGATATATCTTCTTCACGCAATTTCTTACGCAATTCAGTAAAAGTGGGCACATCAAGACCAGTAAAGTCTGCCAGATAAACCCCTTTGGATTGCTTAAGCAATGCTGTGAGGTTTTCTACTGTGGCCACCTTCTCGGCAGTAGGCATCTAAAATTCCTTCCTACACAAAAGATCAGTTGGCAAATGTCGACCGATCCAAACGAATGCCCGGCCCCATGGTTGTTGACAGGGTAACCGAACGCAGATATTGACCCTTAGCAGCCGATGGGCGCGCCCGCACAATGGCATCGATAATAGCCTGCGCATTATCAACAAGGCGCGCATTATCAAATGAGGCTTTGCCAATAGGTGAATGTACATTGGATGTTTTGTCTACACGAAACTCAACACGCCCAGCTTTGGCCTCTTCAACAGCCCGTGCAACATCGGGTGTCACAGTGCCGCTTTTGGGATTGGGCATCAAACCACGCGGCCCGAGCACACGCCCTAACCGCCCAACTTGCCCCATCATTTCAGGCGTGGAAATGGCAACGTCAAAATCAGTCCAGCCGCCATTCACTTTTTCGACTAAATCTTCTGCACCAACCACATCTGCACCCGCAGCTTCTGCGGCGGCGGCTTGGTCGCCCTTAGCAAAGACTGCAATACGAACATCTTTGCCCAACCCATGAGGCAGAGCAACAGTGCCACGCACTTGTTGGTCTGCATGACGTGGATCTACACCCAAGCGAAATGTCAATTCGACAGTTTCATCAAATTTTCGCAAGGGCATTGTTTTGAGAATTTCTACCGCATCGGCCAAAGGATAATTGTTTTGGCGCTCAAATAATGCAGCAGATTGTTGATAAACTTTCGATTTTCCGCGTGCCATTATATCTCCTTCGTCACTATTCGACGGTCAGGCCCATGCTGCGAGCCGTGCCGGCAATCATACGCATGGCAGATTCAACACTCGAAGCGTTCAAATCTACCATTTTCTGTTCAGCAATTTCTTTCAATTGATCTTCCGTCACCGTACCTACTTTTGTACGGTTCGACTCGGGAGACCCTTTTGGGATATTCGCTGCACGTTTAAGCAAGACGGCTGCGGGGGGGCTTTTCAGTTCAAATGAAAAACTCCGATCTGCATAGACCGTGATGACGGCTGGAATGATCAGACCCTGTCGGTCTTGAGTTTGTGCATTAAACGCTTTGCAAAATTCCATAATATTCAAACCATGTTGGCCCAGTGCTGGACCAACTGGAGGCGTTGGTGTTGCCTGCCCTGCTGGAATTTGCAACTTAACTGTTGTAATAATTTTTCGAGCCATCAAGCCCCTCTTAATTGTTTAGGCATCAACCGCTTCTTCAACCTGCAAAACGTCTAGTTCAACAGGTGTATTGCGGCCAAAGATGCTTACCATCACCTTAATTTTACTCTTTTCGGGGTTGACGTCGTCAACCAGACCAATAAAGTCGCTAAAAGGACCGTCTATCACTTTTACTCGGTCACCTACTTGATAAGGAATATCTTCCGATTCTTCAACCAAACGGCGTTCAATTTGCCCTAAAATGCGTTGCACTTCGTCATTGCGCAATGGTTGTGGCTTGCGCCCCGGCCCAACAAAGCTCGTCACACCCGGCACATTGGTTACAAAATGGAGCGATTCTTTGTCCATATCCATTTCTACCAATAAATAACTGGGTAAAAACTTTTTCATCGAAGTTGTTTTACGTCCATCTCGCATTTCAACAACTTCTTCTTGAGGCACCACAACTTGCGCAATCTGATCGCCAATCATAGAATTCTCTTTGGCGTTCTCGATATAGCTTTTGACTTTATTTTCGTGCCCAGAATATGTATGAACTACGTACCAACGTTGTGCCATTGGGCATCTCCAGTTATATCAACACCAAGTCCATAATGCCTGCTAGAATATAGTCTACGATAAAAATAAAGATCGCCAACGCAAAAGATAGACCCAGAACAATGGTCGTAGAAGACTTTAACTCTTCTTGGGTAGGCCAAGTCACTTTTCCCATCTCAACTTGAACTTCTTGAACAAACTGGGCAATTTTACCGAACATAGGATAAAGTCTCAAAAAGAACACCCCGAACCAAAAATAGCGTTCGAAGCAGTCAATAAAATGGCAGGCCAGCCAGGACTTGAACCCGGAACCACCGGTTTTGGAGACCGACGCTCTACCAGTTGAGCTACTGACCCTGACCAAGAAAAATAAAATAATGAATACTGTTACAATAAATGGAGCCCACGACCGGACTTGAACCGGTGACCTCCTCCTTACCAAGGAGGTGCTCTACCGACTGAGCTACATGGGCATGACAAGCTATTTTCTGGAGCGGGAAACGGGATTCGAACCCGCGACCCTCAGCTTGGAAGGCTGACGCTCTAGCCAGCTGAGCTATTCCCGCCAATAAAGCAATAAAAAACAACCCTTTTCGCTAAAAGGGTCCAAACTCTGTGTATTAAAATTTCTGCCGAAGAATGTTTAATATATGTTAAAGGGGAAGGTGCGTCAAGATTTTTTTGTCGTAAGTATACGGTAGGTAAGGAGTTTTGATAAACCATATCAAACTTTTAAACGTGGGTGAGAAATAAAAATGGTGGGGAGTGGCGGATTCGAACCACCGAAGGCATGAGCCAGCAGATTTACAGTCTGCCCCTGTTGACCGCTTAGGTAACTCCCCACCCATTTTTAACAGGCGTAGAAAATACACGAACCCAGGCATGGAGTCAAGCCCAAAATGCGATCACACACTTTGTAAATCCGTCAAATCAAGCCATTTGCACATTGACAAAGCCATGACCCTTTGCTATTTTTGCCGCCACTTCATACAATCTAAAAAATCCACCCCATAAGGAGTTCATTTTCTATGACCGAGCCTATTCAAAATTACGCCCGTATAGGCATTGTACATTTTATGGCTTACAAAGCGTGTATTGGTGGTGATGGACCCATTCTAGAAACGCTTGAAAAAATTGCAACAGATCCCTATTTCCAAGTTGTCGAAGTGACCCACATGAAAGACCCGACCGTTCGTGCTCAAGCACGCGACCTGCTCAAATCGGCACATATGGATGTTGCATTCGGCGCACAGCCTATCTTGTTGGTTAATCAACTCAACATCAACTCACCCGATGCAGTTCATCGACAAGAGGCAATTGATGCGGTAAAGGCAGGTATCGATCAAGGAGAAGAATTGGGTGCACCTGGTTGCGCCCTGCTTTCAGGTGCCGACCCCGGCAACGAATCCCGCGAGGAGGGCCTCGATCTTTTGGTAGATTCATTGCGTCAATTGTGTGACTATGCAGGTGGTAAAAGCATGGACATCGTCTTAGAAACTTTTGACCGCTTACCCTTTGGTAAAAACTGCATCATTGGTCCCAATGCATTAGCCGTTGAGGTGTCTAATCGCTTGCGTAGGGAATATCCTAACTTCGGCTTGATGCTTGATTTGAGCCATTTCCCCCTACAAGGCGAAGGAACAGCCTACTCCCTAAACATTGCGCGTGATCACATTGTTCATATGCATGTTGGAAACTGTGTCATGAACAATCCTGACCACCCTGCCTACGGCGACAACCACCCTCGTTTTGGATGCGAAGATGGTGAAAACGATGTGCCTGAAGTAGTCGAGTTCCTCAAAGAATTGCTCAATATTGGTTACCTCGATCCAGAAAAACGGCCCATTTTGAGCTTTGAAGTTGCACCGATGGCAGGTGAATCATCTGAGGTTATTATAGCCAACGCCAAGCGCGTTCTCGATGAAGCATGGGCTCAGGTATAAACCAAATCTAAAATATGTCCAAAAGCCGGAGTTTCCCCAAAGGAAATGTCCGGCTTTTTTTTGAGGAGCATTTGATGATTCGTGACAAACGCAAATTACAATTTTACACTTCGAGCGTACTGACAACCTTAATGGTTGTTATGGGACTTGCTTGGGCAACACATGCCCTTACCATTTATCGCACCACGCTCGAAAGACAAATGGCAGAAGACAATGAAATTGTTAAAGCCAACTTAAGCATCATCATTGACCAAGTGACCAAGCTATATGTGGAAAGATCTCAGGTTATTGACCTAATTCAAAATGTTTTGGACGCACTCGAAGCCAAAGGTTGGAAAGGTTTTGCCTGTGTTTTAGATGAACAAGGTCATGTACTTGCTCACCCTGACCGCAACATGGTAGGCACGCGCCCCCCATCGAAACCTACGAACCCCAAAACCTTCTTGGACAACTCCCACCGCGAGTTACCCAACTGCCTCAAGTAGTACAACAAAGCTCTGCGATTTACCGTACTCAAGCAGACATTATTGCCATTGACTGGTTACCTGATTTGATGACCTATCTTTGTGTACATACTTCCCATCGCCCCATAACCGATCAAATTAACACCTTGCGAGAGCGCCTCATTGGTTTTGGGATGTTGATTATAGCCCTTGCAATTGCAGGTTCTTGGTTCTTTGTTGGTTGGTTGATCGTTATGAAAACCACCTGTCCCAATCAGAATATAGAAACAGAACCCTAGTACAAAACAGCGCCCCCATTGTCATCACAACCCCAGAGGGTATTATTCGTGACCTTACCCCCTCAGCAGAGCAACTCTTTGAATCAGACCGAGAGGCGCTTCTCAACACACCGCTGAACAGATTATGGCCCGAAAAGCACCAAGCAAAATACCAATCGCTCTTAGAGGTAAGATCGAGCCAAACAACTGAATATCATGACATAGATATCACGACAAGCCATAAACACTCAAGACCTGTAGACGTACGCGCCTGCCGCATAGAGTATGGTACCCAAGATGCCATTTATTTTTTAATTCGCGACGTGACAGAGAACAGACGCGCGAGAGAAGAGATGCTTGCAGCCAACCAACGGTTAAAAGACCTAGATCAACTTAAGACCGACTTTATCAATACAGTTTCTCATGAACTGCGAACCCCACTGACATCTATGCGTTGGTCAACGGAATCCTTATCGCAGCTGGTTGACCAACGTGATGAAACTGTTGCAAAATTGTTGCGAATTATTCGCGAAGACAACTATCGTTTGGCCAACATGATTGAAGAGCTTCTCGGATTTGCGCGTTTAGATGCGGGAAAACTACAGCCCAACATCACAAACGCCGACCTTGCCCAAATTCTGGATCGAGCAAGAGAAGAAATTTTTCCACTTGCCCAACAAAAAAATATCACTCTTGCCCAAATTGAAGGACCAGAAACACTTATGATTCAAGCCGACGCCGAGCAGATTCGCAGAATCGCAATCAATATCTTAGACAATGCCATTAAATATACGCCCAAAAATGGCCTCGTGTCAGTGTCTCTTAAACAAACAAAAGAAAATGCCATCATCCAAGTCACGGACACAGGTATTGGCATTTCGGAAAACGACCAAGCACACATTTTTGATAAATTCTACCGCACCAACCAAGCTGATGTTCAAAACGAGCGCGGCACGGGGCTTGGTTTGGCGATTGTCAAAGGTATTACGGAAGCACACGGGGGCACAGTTGTTGTGAATAGCCAGGTCGGGCGAGGCACTCTATTCCAGGTTAC
>Ga0115002_10004118_pt1 | contig 17786 bp, 16 predicted proteins | sample ArcticOcean_MG_C_8_FD_89576 | JGI IMG/M metagenome (GOLD analysis project Ga0115002, IMG submission 89576) | Marine microbial communities from western Arctic Ocean - ArcticOcean_MG_CB11_86 | ecosystem: Environmental > Aquatic > Marine > Oceanic | place: Arctic Ocean: Canada Basin | collected... | reverse complement strand
GACGAATTTAAAGAATTAATGGTTGAAACTCTAGGCGTTTCTACCATTGAAGAATTGTATAGGAAAATAATTTCTGGAGAAACAGAAATAAAACCCAAAAAATCAGTGGAAGTAGACGAATCGGCCATTGACGATGCGGAAACTAAAACAGCTGTGCAAATGGTGTATGAGTTAATGGTGGATTTGTCATTGAGTAGTTGGCTGATACCAGAATCTATTTACGACACGGGTATGCTAAAAAATTCGAACCTTAGCCAATTAGAAGCTGTTTCATATGAAGGTAATGGATTTAATTTACCCGACCTTGACCCATTGGACCAAAAACTAGCCAGTGGATATTTTAGAAAATTGAATACTACTGGTAATGCAGCACAATCTCATTTAACAGAAGCCAATTTACGATTAGTGGTCAGTGTGGCAAAAAAATATATTGGTCGAGGCATGGCTCTGTTAGATATGATACAAGAAGGTAACATTGGACTTATCCGGGCTGTGGAGAAATTTGATTATAGGAAAGGATATAAATTCAGCACTTATGCTACATGGTGGATACGCCAGGCTATCACAAGAGCAATAGCTGACCAAGCACGTACTATAAGAATCCCAGTTCATATGGTTGAAACCATTAATAAATTGATGAGACAACATAGAAGATTATTACAAGAGTATGGTCGAGAACCAACTCCTGAAGAAATTGGCGCAGCGATGGAAATAGGCCCAGAAAAAGTCGAAGAAATATTAAAAATATCGCAAGAACCCGTTTCTTTGGAAACTCCTATAGGTGAAGAAGAAGACTCTCATTTAGGAGATTTTATAGAAGATAGAAATGCCCCCGCTCCCGCAGATGCTGCTTCCTTCCAACTGTTGAAAGAACAAGTTAGTGAAGTGTTAGACACATTGACTGAACGAGAGAGTAGAGTCCTTCAGCTGAGATTTGGGCTTGAAGATGGAAGAGGGAGAACATTAGAAGAAGTTGGTAGAGAATTTGGAGTCACTAGAGAAAGAATTCGACAAATTGAAGCTAAAGCTTTGCGTAAACTTAGACATCCGACTAGATCTCGCAAACTAAGAGACTTCTTAGAATAAAACGAACAATCTACTGGAGCAGTAATAGATAATTATTTCCTGACCTGTACCAGTATTGATAGCTTAATCAGAGTGATATACTCAGATCAAGCAAGGTGTGGAGGGATGTGTAGTGGATAATTCAGAAGGGGTAGCACCTCAGTGCATGAAATGCCAAATAGGAGTATTAGTGCCATTGTCTGATTATGGTGGACAAGGAGCCGCAGTTCACTATAAAGCATGGGTATGTATAAACCCAGTTTGTGGATTTAATATTAAAATACGTAATGGCGACATCTATTTGAATGAGCCTATCAATCCTGGAGATGCGGTATCTAGAAACCGGCAATAATATAAATTGTACTGTCACTCTAATAAAACTCAGGTGAGCTAGTGTTAACTGGATATGATGATCTTCTAAGAAAAAAGAAAATTGCCTCGAAACGAATGGCAGTTATTTTAATTTCGTTAGGTGTAATGGTTATCATAATTACTGGAATGAGTTATGTTTATCTTACGAATATGACGTCGCCCGGAAATCCGACAATATTGGTTGAATATAATTATTCAGAATTAGGGAAAGAGTTACTGGATTCTGTTGCTCAACCAATGATTTATGAAGATGTTGATACTGAACTATTGAATGCTATTGATGGAGAACTTTCTATAAATACCTCTAGCCCATCATCTTTGATAATACCCAGTATTAATTTATATTCAAACGTGACCCCATTAATAGAAAAATATTCAGGAAACGATTCAACTGCAGCAGACTTAATGACGTATGCATCGCCTGCATATGTTGTAGGACACTTGCCCAAAAGCGCTAATCCAGGTGAGCATGGAAGCGTATGGTTGTTTGGTCATTTAGAAAGCCCATTTTTGAACGAAGGCTCAATTTTTTGGGACTTACCTAGTATTCAAGAAAAATTGACTCTCAATGAAAACGTGAATGTGGTTGTGATGAGCAGTAGCCATAAGACTATATACAGGGTAAATTCAGTTGACATAATAGAAGCAGGTGAATTTGAGTATGAAGATTATGGGAAAGCTACATTGCATTTAGTGACTTGTTACCCTAGATTGGAATACGACAAACGATTAGTGGTAAATGCGGAACTGGTTATCACCGAAAGAATTAATTAGTTACTTCGTCATTGGATTTATTACTGATACGGAGTCGGCGTAATCTTCTACCGAGTACCGATATTACTTGTATTGTGGAAGTGTCCGATTCTATAGTATCTCCCAATATTGGCATTCTTCCTAGTTGTTGAAATACATAGCCTCCAATAGTGTCAATACCGAACTCATTGATATCGATATTAATCATCTTAGAAATATCATCGACTGATGTACCGGCGCTGACTATGAACTCACCATTTTGCAGAGGGACAATTTCTGGGTTGGTGTTTTTTGTGAATTCATCTTCAATTTCACCTACTATTTCTTCTAACAAATCTTCCATTGTTACTAGCCCCTCTGTTCCTCCAAATTCGTCAACAACTATTGCCATTTGAATTGCATTGTCTTGTAAATCTTCAAGTAAGTCATCTATTAATTTTGCTTCAGGAACAAAATGTGCCGGCCTTATGTAGTCATGTAAGTTGGTTTCAGATTCATTTTCATTTCGTTGCTTGATGCTCAGAAGATCGTGAGAATGTATGATGCCAACGATTTGATCTGGAGTTTCTTGGTATACTGGAATTCTGCTATGCCCACTTTCTATTACACTTTGAATCATGTGATTGAGCCCGGATTTTATATCTACAGCAGTCATATCAAGTCGCGGGACCATGATTTCTCGCACAGTTGTATCATTTAGCTGAAGAATCGATCTAATCATCTCTTTGTCGTCAGAATCTAAATTACCAAGCTCGACTTCTCTATATACTAAGTCTTCTACTTCTTCTTTGGTTTCAGTAATACCACTAGTGGTATGTTTTGTGTCTGAAGAATTTGCTGTTGAAATAGAATTTAAAAGCCTTAAGATAGGTTTAGTAATTATAATTCTAAAAGGCTCTAGCTTTTTGTTAATTACTTCAACTAGAATTTCTAAACTCAAAATCAAAACTAATAAGACAATTAACATTTCTAATACGCCGAAAGAGTAGTTTCCTAGAAGTTGAATAATTATTATTAGTAGGAATGCTACAGACATAGCGGCAATACTGTTAAGTGAAATTTCTGCCACGGATCGTTTCCTAACAGTTCTGTTGGTCAGAGTTTTTGTAGTAAGACGTACGTAACTGTACAGGAGAGTAGCTATGACTGCGTAAGTCATAAAGCTGATTATATATATAGTGCTTAGTGATAAATGATCAGTATCCATATCAGCGTTATTAAGAACGCCGGATTAAGTACCTCAACCTTTCCAGTCTTTGTTGGGAGTTATTTTAGCAGGAACTCCTATCGCTCGTCTACCAGATGGTACATCTTTTGTCACTACTGCCCCCGCTCCGGTTAAACAGTTGCTTCCAATAATTAAAGGGGCCACTAGCATAGTATCGCATCCAATAAAAGTATTTTCTCCAATAATCGTACGATGTTTATTTACTCCATCGTAATTGCAAGTAATAGTTCCTGCTCCAATGTTAGTTCCTTTTCCTATAGTAGCATCACCTAAATAACAAAAATGCCCAGCTTTAATTTCTGATTCCAGCACTGTATTTTTTAACTCTACGTTATTACCAATGTGGACATTATTTTTAACTTCAGTATTTTCTCTTAAGTGACTGTACGGACCTACATGGCATTGAATCCCTATTGACGAGTCTTTTATAGTCGATGATTCCACTACAGAATTGTCGCCAATATTCCCATTCACGATAGTAGTGTTGGGACCTATTATGGCATTAGCTCCTATTTTAGTAGCTCCCTTAAGTGTGGAATTCTGTAATATTGTTGCATCCTGTTGGATACTTACGGTCGGTTCTATGTACACATTATTAGGATTGATAATTGTCACCCCTGACAACATTAATTGTTCTACGATTTGTTTTTGCATTACCGCTGTTGCTTGAGATAATTGAAGTCGATCATTAACTCCGAGCATTTCGTCACGATGCTTGAGTTTACTAAACCCTACTTTTAATCCCTTAGAATATGCTAGTTCTACAAGACTCGTAATATATTGTTCACCATTATGTTTACTGCCTAATTCAGAAGTGAACTCAGATACGTTTTTGGTATTCACACAATAGATACCTGCGTTGACTTCTGTTTGTTGGTCTGACTGGATTGTTGATTCATTGGCCTCTTCAATTTTGGTTACTAAACCTTCTTTATTCCGAATAACTCTTCCAAAATCTCCTGCTGTACAGTCCTGTAGAGTGACTATAGTAATAAAATTATCTTCACTTGAATGTGTCTGTATAAGGTCTTTGATACTGCCTTGGGAAATGAGAGGCATGTCTCCATTTTGGATGATTAAATTCTTAGGAACAGTCTCGCACTGTTGTAAATAAGATACCAACGCATCTCCGGTACCCTTTTGTTCTTTTTGCAAAGTGTACTTAATAGAATCATCTAAGGTTGCAGAGATGGGTTTTTTATTATCAGGAGACACAACTAGATTGATGTCAGTTATTCCTGTTTCTCTTAGCGCAGTTATGGGGAACTGGATCAATGATTGCCCTAATATTTTATGCAATACTTTTGGAGTATTCGACTTCATACGGCTACCTTTACCGGCTGCTAATATTAGTCCTGCCCAATTGTCCATTATTGCTCCCGCTTGGTTTCTGGTATTGATATAGATGATATAATTATACCAGTATATTGCCACTACAAAATTATTAGTAGTTTTAAGGATTTTGCATGAAAGAAATGTCTACAGAAGAAATAGCAATCTGCGCTAAGTTAGCTGGCATAAAAATCCCTGAAGATTTATTGATCCAAGTAGCTCATAACATTAACGGTACCTTAAAAGTATTAGATTCAGTACAAATATCGGGATTAGAATCAGTAGAGTCATTACCAATAATTATTAAACATTAATTAAGAGGGAATGAAATGGATATAGCCAAAGCTTTTCAGTTACCAGTAACCGAGTTACGAGAACAGATTCTTAATAAAGCTATTTCCCCAGTGGAACTAGTTCAGTCTTATTTAGATCGAATTTCCAAATATGACGATGTTTTAAGAGGATTTATTACAGTATGTGCCGACACAGCTCTAGAAGAAGCAAAAAAAGCTGAGGCTCAATTATCTCGAGGAGGTGATTTTGGCCCATTATTTGGAATACCGTATTCCATTAAAGATCAAATTTACACCAAAGGCATTTTGACCACTAACGGATCTACCATTTATGGAGATTTTGTCCCTGAATTTAATGGAACTGTTGAACAAAAACTGAAAGACGCAGGAGGAATCCTACTTGGCAAATTAAACATGAGCGAATTTGCTAGTGGCGATGCATCTGATCACCCATATGGTATGCCCAAAAACCCATGGGATATAACAAGAAATGCAGGTACATCTAGCAGCGGATCTGGTATATCAGCATCAGCTGACTTGAGTGCCTTTGTTTTGGGAGAAGATACAGCCGGATCCATCAGAGGTCCAGCAGCGTTTTGCGGATTAAGTGGTATTAGGCCTTCCTTTGGCAGAGTCTCAAGACATGGAGTATTTGGAGCTTCTTGGTCTATGGATACGGTCGGACCTTTGTCGAGATACGTTAAAGATTCGGCATTGGTTTTATCTGTGATAGCAGGGCACGATTCTAATGATCCATATTCTGCAAAAAACCCGGTTCCTGAATATGCAACTTTATTAACAGATAATATAAAGAACCTGAAAATAGGTTTGATTAAAGAGCGTATGGATCCGAGCTGGGGAGAGTCAGATGTTTTTGACCGCTTCAATTCTGCAGTTGAAGTTTTGAAAGGCTTAGGAGCTGATGTTACAGTAATATCACTGTCTAATATAGACTATTCGGCAATAGCCTCTGCTACTCTAATTAACATTGACGCTGCTTATTTGAACCGTAACTTGATTGAAACTAAATTGTCAGATTTTGATTATAATAACCAGATTAGATTACTTTCCGGAGCTATATTGCCTGCGGATGCTCATAAGAAAATTAATTCTATACGCGAAGTCGTCAGAAATGAAATATTAGCTGCTTTAGAGAGTGTAGACGTTTTAATACTTCCCACTTCACCTATAGTAGCTCCTAAAATACCAAATAAAAAAGGTATGGACAGTACACAAGAAATGGTAGATAGTTTTGGTGGTCGACGCCAATTCACTTCACCATTTAATTTAGCGAATGTTCCTGCTATTTCAGTTTGTTGCGGGTTTAGTGATGCTGGAATGCCAGTTGGAATGCAAATTGTATCTAAGCCGTTTAATGAGCAAATTATATTTAATACAGCATATGCCTATGAATCAGCTACTGAATGGACTGAACAAAGGCCAAACTTAGATTGATGGTAAATTTAATACTGTTCTGTATGTAAATAAACATTGTTGTTTATCTAGGGAATGCTTCTTTAACCCCGCTGTCTACTGGTATCATAGCTCCAGTTGTTTTGGCAGACCTGTCAGATGCCAAGAACAAAGCAGCCTCAGCCACATCTTCGGCTAACACCGGCTTCTTTAACAAGCTTCGGTTTTGATAGAATTCCTGAATGTTATCGACATCAATTCCATGAGCTGATGCTCGCGCTTGCTTAATTTTGTCTGACCACAGGTTTGTGCCTTGAAATACAGCATCAGGATTAATAATATTTGACCGTATTCCGTATTCTCCGCCTTCTAACGCAATGATTCGGGCTAATTGCCCTTCTGCAGCTTTTGCCACGCTGTATGCGCCGAATTCAGCGCCAGGTGCAGGAATGTTTTTAGTACCTATAAAAATCATACTTCCGCCAGTATTTTGAGATTTCATGATTCTCATAGCTTCTGACGCGACCAAAAAATGCCCAGTTGTGTTTATATCAAGGGATTTTTGCCAATCTTCTAAGGACAGTGTATCGATTGCTCCATCGGGGGCTATGCCTGCATTCGATACAAGGATATCTATGCCGCCGAATTGTTCAATTAACAGTTGGTATGATTTATTGATTGACTCTTGGTCAGTAACGTCCATGCTGCAACCGCTTATTCGTAAAGGATCTATGGTTTGCTTTAGTTCTTCTACTACTTGATTAACTTTAACTTCATCAATGTCAGTTAAGAAAACATGAGCACCTTGTGACGCAAACATAGTGGCAATTGCTTTTCCTATACCATTTGCCGCTCCGGTAATCAAAGCTATTTTGCTGGCGAGATCTTTATCTGGAGGAGCAAGTGTTAATTTGTATTGCTCTAAGGGCCAATATTCCATGTCGTAAGCATCTTGGTTACTTAATGATACAAATGAACTTATTCCTTCAGCTTTAGTCATAACATTGATTGTGTGATGGTATATGTCACCAGCTATGGTGGATGCTTTGTAATCTTTTCCAGTGGTTAGCATTCCTACAGAAGGAATTAATATTACTCTTGGGAAGGGATCTAATTTGATGTCACTGCCAGTAGTGTGAGTGTCGTACCACTCACTGTACTTTTGCGCGTAAGTTTCAAATTGTGTTTTAAGGCTTTGGTATGTAGTGGCAGAGTCTGCTTTTTCATCGAGCTCTAGCCAGAGAGGTTTTTGTTTGGTGTGAATAAGATGGTCTGGAGTTGCTGGCCCAATCTGGCTTAATACTGAGCTTTCTTTGTAAGTAAGGAATTCCATGATTTCGTCTGAATCATCGTATTTTAGTATTTTAGAAGTTTCTTTACTTATTAAACCTCTAATCACTGGTGATAAAGACCTAATCAAGCTTTTTTTGTTAGGAGAATGGGTATGGTGAGAAGTTGAAGGGCTAAGATCTTTAATCTTGTGTTCTTTTAAATATTCTTCAGCTTGAGTAACTAATTCGATGTGTAAATCGTAAGCTTCTTTGGCTGTGTCTCCCCAGGTAAAAAGCCCATGTTTAGCTAATACTACTCCTTTTAGAGAGGGGTTGTTTTTGACCTCTATTCCCACAAGTTTTGATAAATGAAAGCCAGGTCTAAAGTAATCTACCAGACCTATATCTCCGTGATACACATTTTTTAATACTTCTAAATGGTCTACATTATTTGTAAGTGAGACTATAGCGTCAGCATGGGAGTGTGCAACGCATTTGAAGGGCAGAAAAGCGTGTAATAGAGTTTCTACTGAGGGTCTGGGACTCTTGGGGTCCAACATACATTTATCTAAGTAATCTACCATGTCTTCATCAGTCATAGAGTCTCTATTTATTACTGGCTCTATGTCTTTTTGCCTCAAGTGGGCGAATTGGTTATGAACTATAGTTTTTAAGTCAGATCCAGATCCTTTGATTTTAAGCACTTCAATTTCATTGCCAGCAATATCGGGCTCTGTAACTTTGATTGATGTATTACCACCACCCCAAACTACTAATTCAGTATTTGCTCCTATTAGCCGGCTCATATATACCAAGCTATCTAAATCGTTCATGCCTGATGATTCTGATTCAGACCATAAATTGTCCATAATGCCATCCTACTTGTTTTTGTGTAAAATTGGGTCCAATATTGCACAATTATCTAATTTGTAATTTATGCTACAAGATACTTGATAATAATGCTAGATGAAATAACTATGATTGTGAGTTGTTTATTTACAATCTAATGCGTAAGGAGTAGATATGGAATTATTTGAATTAACCGCTTTCGAATTACAAGGCCTTATTAAAAATAAAAGCATCACAGCAGTTGAATTGGCTAATTCAGTGTTAAACAGATACAAGAATTTAGATGATAAATTGAAATCATGGGTATACATGGATGAAGAATCTTTTTTAAATACAGCACAATCACTAGATTCTGATTCTGGCATTAATAAACCACTAAAAGGAATTCCTGTTGGATTGAAAGATATATATTACACCGAGTCTATTCCGACGAAAGCTGGTTCTAAAGTTTATGAAGATTTTGTACCAGAATTTGATGCTACCACAGTAACAAAACTGAAAGAATCCCAAGCAAACATTATGGGTAAAACAGTAACGACTGAATTTGCATGTTTAGACCCTTCAGAAGCTGTTAACCCATGGAATCCCGCCCATACCCCGGGAGGCTCTAGCAGTGGTTCAGCAGTGGCGGTTGCTTCAATGATGTGCCCCATTGCATTGGGTTCACAAACAGTAGGATCAGTATTGCGACCTGCAGCATATAATGGAATAGTAGGATTCAAACCTACATCAGGATTGGTTAGTCGCTTTGGAGTAGTCCCAGTTAGCTGGAATTTGGATACAGTTGGTTGGTTAACCCGTTCTGTCCAAGATGCAGCTTTAACTTTGGATAACTTAATAGGATATGATCCTAATGATAATATTTCACAAAAATTTCACTGTTCTGAATTTTCAAACAATCTTGTAGGAGAATCAAAAAAGAAAGTAGCATTATTGACTGGATACTTTACTAACGACATAGATCCGGAAATAAAGGCTCATGTATATGACCTTGTAAAACAACTACTTAGCAACGGCTTTGAAGTTGAAGAAATTGCTCCGACAGTTGATTTTGGCAAAGCTTTCAAGGACCAACGTTTGGTCATGGCAGTAGAGGCTGCAGCTTTTCACAGAGAGAATTTTAAAACGAAAGCAGACTTGTATAGACCTAAATTACGGGCTATGTTACAACAAGGTTTGGAATATGGCGCAATACCTTATTCAGAGGCTTTGAGTGATTTAAAACAATTTAAGTTTGACATGATTAATTTCTCTGATCAATATGATTTTCTAATTACTCCGTCAACTCCAGAATTGCCACCTGGCGACTTGAGTACTACAGGGAGCCCGATGTTCCAAGGTCCATGGACTGCGATTGATTTCCCTGCAATAAGCTTGCCCATAGGTCTATCAGAAAGCGGTTTACCCATAGGTGCTCAATTGATTGCATCTCCGTTTAAAGATTTAGAGTTGCTACAGGCTGCATATCAGATAGAAAGCATTGTAGGATTTGATGCCCGCCCTAATTGTTGATTTCTGTTTTAAAAACGCATTAAGAGCCAACAGTTATTAATTGACTGTAATAAAATTGCTCTGCATAATATGGATTACATAATAATTACATTTTGAGGTTAACATGGTTGATGCAACTAGATCACGTAAATTATCCAGATCCGTATCTATAGCGGGAGTTGGAATTTGTAAATTTGGAGCTTTCCCAACTAAAACCACTAGAGATTTATTTGTCGAAGCGTTTAAAGACATGCAAGTTAATTTAGGCGATAAATTTGATGTTAAGGATATTCAAACTGCATATATTGGCAACTATTCATCAGACTTGTTCGAACGACAAGGACACACTGCTCCGATAATAGCTGATTGGATAGGCATTACACCTGTTCCTGTAACTAGAATTGAGAATGCTTGCGCCAGTAGTGGGAGCGCATTCCGAGAAGGAATATTAGCGATTGCTTCGGGGCTTTATGACATTGTATTGGTAGGAGGAGTCGAAAAAATGACAGATTTACCTACCGAAGACGTTACTGATGTATTAGCAACTGCAGCTGACGGCATATATGAAATCCCTGCAGGACTTACGTTCCCTGGCATATACGGTGAATTGGCGAAAGCTCATATGGATAGATATGGCACGACATCAGAACACCTAATGAAAGTTGGTATAAAAAACCATAAGAACGGTAAATTGAATCCTAATGCCCAGTTCAATGTGACAATTGACGATATGATGAAGAGCAGACAGGCACGAGCACAAGAACGAGGACAAGAAGTACCAGAATGGAACAACGAAATAGACTTTTTAAGTGATGACAAGGTTAACCCTATGATAGCTTGGCCGTTACGGTTATTTGATTGTGCTCCTATTACTGATGGAGCAGCTTGTGTGTTGTTAGTTTCTTCAGACATAGCACAGAACTTTACCGATTCTCCTGTAACGATTATGGGCACTGGCCAAGCAACCGGTAAGGCCTTGCATGATTCAGATGAACTAACATCGTTGTCTGCAGCAAAAATTGCCGGACAAATGGCGTATGACATGGCAGATTTGACTCCTAATGAAATACAAATTGCAGAAGTTCACGATTGTTTTACTATAGCTGAAATTGTTGCTACTGAAGATCTCGGGTTTTTTGCACCTGGTGAGGCTCCGCACGCTGTTGACGAAGGCCGTACATCTCGAGATGGCGATATGCCTATAAATACTTCAGGCGGTTTGAAATCTAAGGGACATCCTGTAGGCGCATCGGGTATTGGCCAAATTGTTGAAATATTCAAACAACTTCGTGGAGAAGCTGGTGAAAGACAAGTTGAGAAAGATCTTGAGATAGGATTGACTCATAACGTGGGCGGTACTGGTGGAACCTGTGTCGTTAATATATTTAAAAAAGGAATATAAATGGATTCAGCAGATTTTTTCGAAAATTTAAAAGATAATAATTTAATTGGTGTTCAATGTGAAGAATGCGGTGGATTAAGTGCAGAAATTAGATATTACTGTTCTGTTTGCCGAAGCTCTAACTTATCACCAAAACAATTTACAGGGAAAGGAACCTTAAGTACATTTACTTGTATATCTATTGTACCCACCAGAATGGCTGAAGAAGGATTTGGAAGAAACAATCCTTATTGCTCAGGGATAGTTACTTTAGAAGAAGGTCCTAGAATAAGCGCCCGCATCCTTAATGTTGATGCATTAAAGCCTGGTGAAATTAAAACGGGCCAACATTTGGAATTAGACGTCCAGGCTAGAGATACTGAACGTCCAATTCTCGCTTTTAAGTATTTAAGTTAATTAATCTATTCCCGAAGTTCCTACCCATCCAGTTTGTGATATGTCAATTATTTCACCGTTGGGTCCGGAATATTTTTTCTCTACGTTTGCATGTCTATTGTCCATCCCGACTCCTAATGCTTGGTTAATGCTGTCTCTAGGAGCTGAGTTGTTTTTTCTTAATTTTTCTTCCGTGTCTGCAATGTCTTCTACTTGGAATCCTATATGATGAATTCCTGAGTATTCTTTTCCGAATTCTTCCCCTGCAACAACGTCATTTTTGAAATTCAATATTGCCATATTGATATTGCCATCACTAAGGTAATATCCGTAGGCGTTTTTACCATCAAGTTTACCTACTTCTTCCATATCAAAACATTCTTTATAGAACTTGGCTGTCTCATCAGGATTTGTGGAGGATATAGCTATATGCTTTATTTTAGGCATTAGGCACTCCTTTTCTGTTGATTTTTGAAAATTGTAAAGCTTAGGGTATAAACTTACAACTAATGATAGCTGTATAACTTCAATTGGATAAAATAATCATCAATGTTAGAATTACGGCAGATTGGTATATGGAGGAAGTATGAGTTTTGAAGGTAGAATGAAATTCGGTGTATTTATGGCACCTTTCCACAGAGTTGGAGAAAACCCCACTTTAGCATTAGAACGAGACTTAGAAATAATCCAATGGCTGGATTATTTAGGATACGATGAAGCTTATATCGGAGAGCATCACAGTGCAGGATGGGAAACAATTTCATCCCCAGAAGTTTTCATAGCTACTGCTGCAGAAAGAACTAAAAACATTCGGTTGGGTTCAGGAGTGGTCAGTTTACCGTATCATCATCCTTTTATGGTGGCTAATAGATTTACATTATTAGACCACTTAACCAAAGGTAGAGTTATTTTAGGAGTAGGGCCAGGAGCTTTGGCATCTGATGCTTACATGCTTGGAATTGACCCTACACGACAAAGACAAATGATGGATGAATCTTTAGGAATAATAAAACGTCTAATGACTGAAACTGAGCCAATTACATACAAAAGCGATTGGTTTGAATTAAATGAAGCAATACTTCAAATGCGACCATACCAGCAGCCACATATTCCTATGGCAGTAGCTTCAGTCCAATCTCCTGCAGGTGTTACAGTAGCTGGCAAATACGGTGCATCAGTTATCTCTTTAAGCGTTCCTAGAGGAATGATTAGAGAAACTAATCTCCAAGAGTTATGGTCTATTTGTGAAGCGACTGCTGAGGAACATGGACAGATAGTACGAAGAGAAGACTGGGCTTTATCTGTAGGTGTTCATTTGTCTGAAACCAGAGAGCAGGCAAAAGAAGATATAAGAGTTGGAGGTGCTAGAGTTACTAGAGAATATTTTGATCAAACTTTAGGTAATGCTGGCCCAGATGTCCCAGACAATCAAATAGTGGATTATATGGTAGAGAACAACCAATGGATCGTTGGCACTCCTGATGATTGTATAGAAGCAATTAACCGATTACAGGAAATAAGTGGCGGATTCGGTAAATTCATGATTAGGGTAGAGGATTGGTGTTCACGAGAAAAGAATTTACACAGTTATGAGTTGTTAGCTAGGTATGTAATGCCGCATTTCCAAAATACTTTGATTGGTATTGAAGCTTCTAACAAATGGGCAGCTTCAGTTAAAGATAAATTGCAAGTTAACAGAAGAGCGGGTCTTCAAACAGCTTCAGATGATCATTATCAAGGAACAACTAATTAAAAATTTGATTTAGCATTGGCTTTGAGTGACTATGAGAAAAACTAAAATTGTTATAACCATTGGACGATCAACAGATTCTCCTGAAGTGATTGATCAATTAGTTGAGCATGGTATGGACTGTGCAAGATTAAATTTCTCTCATGGAACTTTTGACAGTCACGAAAAAATTATAAAAGCTGTAAGAGCTGCATCAGAAAAACATAACAGACCAGTGGCTATACTACAGGATCTAGGTGGCATAAAAATGCGCCTAGGTAAAATTGACGGCCAAATCCAACTGAATCACGGAGACTTAGTATCTGTCATAGCTGCTGAGTCTTCAGACGATCCTACAATTATTCCCTTCCCTCAGCCAGAGATACTAAAAAATCTCAGTGAAAATAATTTGATATATATTTCTGATGGAACGATATGTCTGGAAATATTATCTAATGTTGACGGTGTCATTTCCTGTAGGGTTAGAAATGGAGGAATGATATCTTCATTCAAAGGATTAAATTTACCAGGAGCAATGATTGATCTTCCAGTTCTTACAGAAGCAGATAAAAAAGCAATACACTTTGGTATTGAGCAAGGTGTGGATTGGGTAGCTGTGTCCTTTGTTAGATCTTTAGCAGATGTACGTTACGCGAGAGATTATCTGAAAAAAGCCGGTAGCACAGCTCCTATGATGGCAAAATTGGAACGTGCTGAAGTTGTAGAAAACCTAGAAGAAATATTAACTGAAGTTGATGGAGTTATGGTTGCTAGAGGGGATTTAGGTGTCGAAATAGACATGGTTGAAGTTCCCATTATTCAAAAAAATATTGTGTCTAAAGCAAAACAGGCTGCGAAAGTCTCGGTAATTGCTACACAAATGTTGAGATCTATGGTAGTCTCTCCGACCCCGACCCGAGCTGAAGTGTCAGACATTTGTAACGCAGTACTTGATGGTTGTGATGCTATTTTATTGTCTGATGAAACAGCAGTTGGAGCATTCCCAATAGAAGCTTTGACAGTAGCGGCAAGAACTATAGAAAAATCTGAAGAGATTTACCCTTATTATCAAGACCTTAGTGAAAATGATAGAACTCAAGCCATTGCATCAGGAGCCGCACGGATAGTACGGAGCTTGGGGGCTAAGCCAGTTGTAGTTACTAATTCTGGAGCGTCGGCTCGGCAAATTTCAAGATTCAGACCAGATAGTGAAATTATAGTGTTAACCCATCATAAAGAAGTTTTGAATAGACTAGCTATACTTTGGGGATGCACAGCCGTAGGGGTTGTACCTGTAGAACGTGATTCTAATAAATTGGTTGCAAGTATCGTTGATACTCTCCGTAGTTCAGGCAAAATAAGTGATAAAGATTTGATAACAATAGTGTATGGCTTGATGACAGGAGTTACAGGAACTACAAACGCTATGCAAGTTTTAGACATGCAAGAATATTTATCTAGTGAATAGGGTCCGAAGTGATGGATTGAATTATGACTAGAGCTTTATTATCAGGAATGTTAATCTCTATGTTTGTATTGGTAGGTTGTGACCAACAAACAAAAACAGAATTCATATCTCAATCCACTGTGATTCCAGATACTCCGATTCCGAATACTCCTATGCCTACTAAAATAGAGGCACCGAAAATTAAGGAAAAAGAATCTCAATTACCCAAGCCGCCACAAGGAAAGAGCGATCGGATCAAGGCAGCAGCTTCTAAATATTCACTGGTTGGCATCATTCAATTTGAGCTAGATAATCCAGAAATTGTTGCGATTGAACAAATGGATTCAGGGAGTATAGTTGGGCCCAGTGTAGTCCAGCTGTTAAATGGTCAATACCGTATGTACTTGCAGAGTAGACCCAAAGGCTACTCTAGATTGATAGATGGATATGAAGTAACTCATATAGTTAGCTTAATTTCAGATGACGCTCTCACTTGGGAAATAGAACCAGGCGTTCGTATTGAACATGGGGGAGTTGACGATTTAGATTATCAGGCAGGAGAACCGGAGGCATTTATTGGAAAAGAAGATAAATATTATATGGCTTACACCGGTAGATATTTAGGTGTTGATGAAGAGAATGGGAAAGACCAGTTGATGCATCGAATACTATTTGCGACGTCAGACGATGGATTAGAATGGACAAAAACAGGAACTCATTTTGCAGGTGAATTGAGAAACGATTTCGCTTCTAGTGCTGATGTTACTTTAATTGATGATGAATACGTAATTTATTACAGTGGCGGAAGGGTTATCGCTAGTACTACATCTGCTGATGGACTAAATTGGGAAAAAGGTTCTGTCCTTTTTGGTTTTGGCCATGATTCAACTGTAGTGGAATACGAAGACAATTATTATATGTTTGTGAAAATTCCAAAAGAATTCTATTATGAGAAAAACCCTGAGCTAGAGAAAGATATATTGGGTATGGTTATGTCCGAAGATGGGATTAATTGGCCTAAAGAGTTTTATCAGGTTGTCGTGAATGACGAGTATGGCGATGAAATTCCAGTTTTTGAACTACAAGATCCGGGTTCAGTAACATTGCCGGATGGTTCTTTCAGAGTATTTCTAAATAATAATATGGGTAAGGCAATATACTCAATTAAGCTGATTGGACGGATTCCAAAACCTTAAAGGAAAATTAAGCTTTGCCTAATATAACGTTATTAATAGCTCAATCGTTAGATGGATATGTAGCAACAGAAGATGGAAGTGTTGCGTGGTTAGATGACTTCAATAATTTTGATAATGAAGATTATGGATTTAATTCATTTTATGAGTCAATTGATACGGTTATTGAAGGGAACACTACATACAAACAATTCGAAGCTAAGCATGAAGGTAAATTCCATTATGTTTTTAGTCACAAAGAATATTTTTCAGATAATTCGCTTAAGTATGTTGAAGGTAACGTTAAAACTTTTATTGATGGTTTAGATCAGCAGCATCAGAATATTTTTCTTATTGGTGGTCCCAACCTTATGAGTCAATTTTTATTGGAGAACTTAATTGATTCAATGATAATCTGCACAATGCCTGTTCTATTGGGTGCAGGAATATCTCTATTTACGGCAGACGAATTTACTAAAATTGAGTTGAAAATTAAACTAACTCAAAGCTATGCAAACGGTGTAGTAAAAGTAGAATATCAACTCTGATAATATCTATTAAGTTTTAGATTGTATTCGAGGATTTAATTAATAGAAAGGCAGTAATTTTAGTTTCTGCACAATTTGGTAACTTGAATGAACTTTATAATAGGACCGAGGTAAGATATGACAACAAAAGTTATAATATATGGCGTGGGTCAAATGAATATGGTGGCTACGAGATTATTAAAAGACAGAGGCATTGAAATTGCAGGAGCAATTAATAGACCTGGCCCTAAAATCGGCAAAGATTTGGGATTGTTGGCAGGTATTGGTTATTTAGACGTCCCCATATCTGATGATCCAGAAAAAGTGCTATCAAAGACAGCAGATATAGTTATTGTTGCAGTGGCAAGTGAATTGCCCACAATGTTTCCAATCTACAAACAATGCTTGGAAGCAAAAAAAAATGTAGCTACTATAGGAGAAAGCTCTTCATTCTCTTGGAGATTATACCCTGAACTAACCATCGAATTAGATAATATAGCAAAAAAAAATGGCGTTACAATAACTGGAACTGGTGCACAAGATTTTGGCATCGTGCATCTAGGAATATTGATGTCAGGAGCATGTCATACGATAGACAAAATTATCTATCGTTGTTATTTTGACCCAACTAACTTTGGAGAAGAAACACGTGCCACATTATCAAAAAGTCCAAGCATGTATACAACGTTTTGGGATAATGTGGCTTCAGCTTTGGATCTCACAATTATTGATGTTAAAGAAAACATAGATGATAGTGGAACACAATTAAGTATCACAACTGAAGAGGGCATAAAAATGATTGGAGAATATAAATTTACAACTGAAAAAGAATTCAAAGAGTGGGAGATACAAGGCGAGCCAAATCTCAAAGTAAAAGTAAATGGGTTAGGTTCGCCAGTGGTAACATCAGTTCAAACTGTAAATAGAATCCCTCATATTCTACAAGCGCCGCCTGGTTATGTAACTATTGAGAAATTGCCAATTCTAAAGTATCAAAGTTTCTGGAGTAAACAGCCTACTGAATAACTGGTAACGTTTTAGGAAGGTTAGTCGCTCCAGAAAGATGT
>Ga0115002_10004116_pt1 | contig 17791 bp, 16 predicted proteins | sample ArcticOcean_MG_C_8_FD_89576 | JGI IMG/M metagenome (GOLD analysis project Ga0115002, IMG submission 89576) | Marine microbial communities from western Arctic Ocean - ArcticOcean_MG_CB11_86 | ecosystem: Environmental > Aquatic > Marine > Oceanic | place: Arctic Ocean: Canada Basin | collected... | reverse complement strand
GCCATTGTCACCGGCGCCAGCCGGGGCATCGGCAACGCGGTTGCGCTTGCCTTGGCGGGCGAGGGCGCGCGCGTCTGCGTCACGGCGCGCAATGCCGATCTGCTGGACGAAACGGTTGCCGCCATCAACGCCGCCGGCGGCGAGGGCATGAGCGCGCCCGCCGATTTGACCGAACCGGCAGGCTGCAATTCGGTGGTCGAGGCTTGCGCCGGCATTTGGGGCGGCGTTGATATTCTGGTCAATGTGGCCGGCGCGGCGAAGGGCGGCGATATTTTGAACCTGGACGCGGAGCTGGTGACCGATGCCCTGTCGCTCAAATCGTTCGGCTATCTGCGCATGGCGCAAGCGGTGATCCCGCATATGCAGGCGAACAAGTGGGGCCGTATCGTCAATATCGGCGGCGGCGCAGGCGCCAGCCCGGCGCGCGGCAATATCCCGACCTCCATCGCCAACGCCATGGTGGCCAACACCACAAGGGCCTTGTCCGACGCGGTATCGGGGGACGGTATCTTGGTCAACGTCATCAATCCGGGCATGACCAACACCCAGCGGGCGCGCGACATCCAGCAGGCGAACGCCGATAAGGCGGGCGTCAGCGTCGAGGATTTGCTCAAAGATCTGGGCTCGAAACTGCCCGCCGGGCGCATTGGGGAGCCCGAAGAGATCGCCCGCGTCGCCTGTTTCTTCGCGTCCGATGCCTGCTCTTATGTGTTCGGATCATCCGTTTACATGGATGGCGGCCAGCGCCGCTCGACGCCCTAAAAATAGCCGAAGGAGGCGGGCATGGACAAAAAACTGGATCAGGATCGCCCCGGCAATTGGGACGCCGAGATGGCGGCCTTGCACGAAAAGACGGCGGCGCTCGGCCTTTACGAGTTCTGGTCGGTGGGCCAGCAAGGCGAGCACGAGGCGGTGCGCGATCTGGCCAAATTCCAAAAGGCGCAACCGCATATCTGGAAATACAGCGACATCCGCCCGCTGCTGGTCAAGGCCGGCGAGTTGATCCCGATGGCGGAATCCGAGCGCCGTTCGCTGATCATGTGCAACCCCGCGCTGGAAGGGCTGATCGCCACGACGACCACCATGTTCGCCGCCTACCGCATCAACAACCCGGACGAGATCGCGCCGGCGCACCGCCATTCGCCCAACGCCATCCGCTTCGGGCTGACCGGGCACACAAATTTCACCGGCGTCGAGGGCGAGCCGATCACCTTCGGTCCCGGCGATCTGGTGCTGACCCCGCACGACACCTGGCACAATCACGGCAACGAGGGCGAGGGCGATGCGGTCAATCTGTCGGTGCTCGACATGCCGCTGGTGAATGTTTTGAACGCCACCTATTTCGAAAGCGAATATTTCGAAGAGGATGATGCGGGCGCCCAGCAGCGCCGCAACACCCAGGAGGACCGTTTCCATCCCGACTATTCGCATCGCACCTATGGTCATGGCGGGTTGCTGCCGCGCACGGTGTCGCATCAGCGCGGCACCGGCAATGCGTCGCCCATGTATGTCTATCGCTGGGGCCCGACCCGCGATCTGCTGGAGAATTTGCGCGAATCCGACGGCAGCCCCTATGACGGTGTGATGGTGGAATATGTGAACCCGACAACGGGCCAGCCAACCTTTTCCACCATGACCTTTTTCGCACAAATGCTGCGCCAGGCCGAGAAAACCCGCCCGTCGCGCCAGAACGCCAGCCTGATCTATACGGTGTTCGAAGGCTCCGGCTATTCCATGGTTGGCGATACCCGCTTCGACTGGGAGCCGTTCGACACCTTCTGCGTGCCCGGCGGCGAATGGGTATCGCACGTGAACGAAACCCCTGGCGGCGATGCCATTCTGTTCGTCTCGTCCGATGAGCCGGTGCTCAAATCCCTGCATTTCTATGTGCGCCACGGCATCGATGAAGACGGCAACGAAGTCTTGTTAGAATTCTCCAATAAATGGTGAGAAGCCCCTGACATGCCCCGCATGACGCAAGACCTGTTGATGGTCGGCTCTATTCCGCTACCCACGGTTGGCGATGTTTTCACCACCTGCTCGGACATGTTCGGCGAGCATTTGCCTTGCGTGCCGGACGGCGAGGTGGGCCCGCGCCTGGTTTGGGTGAGCTATCTTTATGAGCGCTTCAAAACCCTGGCCGAAGTGGAGTTCAAGCCCATTCCGCCGGAGATGCGGGGCGATATGGATGTGCGCTACAACCGGGTCGCCGCCGCCAGAGGCGCCGTTCATGCGGACCGGGCGGACAATCATCTGGTGGTCAGGCAAGGCGTCGGCCAGATACGCCTCAAGGATCTCGGCTATTCGGCGGCGGCCATCTCATCTTACTCCCAATTTACCAAGCTCCGGGACGAAGGCGTCATTCCGGCCCATATGCGCTTTCAGGTGGCGATCCCGTTCACCCGCGGCGCCTTCGGCAATTATTTTCGGAAACCCGATGATTACCGGATCATGGAAGAGGCTTACGAGGAAGTCGCCAAGCGCGAACTGGCGGAGATTATCGACGCGATCCCGGCCCGGGACTTGGCCATCCAGTGGGACGTTTGTTCGGAAATTCTCGATGTGGATGGTTATTGGCCCTGGTGGCCGGCGGGCGACAGGGATCAAAAGATCGCCATGAACAGCGATCTGGTGCGGCGGCTGGATATGGACAAGCTGCCCGATGACGCCTGGCTCGGCTTTCATATCTGTTACGGCACCATGGGCGGCTGGCCCATGCTGAAGCCCGAAAGCGTCGCCTCGTCGGTGGCGCTGGTCAACGCGCTGGTGGCAAAGACGCCGCGCCAGACCGACTTCGTTCATATTCCGGCGGGGCGCAAGGCGTTCGGCGCGGACTATTTCGCCGGCCTTGCCGATCTGGATATTGGCGATGCCAAATTGTACCTGGGCCTGATCCACGATTCGGAAGACGGCCTTGATGATTTTCGCCGGCGCTTAGGTGCCGCCAAGGAACACCGGGCGGATTTCGGCCTGGCTTCGGTCTGCGGCTATGGCAGATGTAATCCGGAAGAGCTGGCGCACGCCCTCGATGTCCATCGGGCGGTCATGGAAGACGTGGCCAAGGGCGCTTAGTTCACCCCACCCTTAATCAACCATCGCGAAGACCCGGGCCGGCGAGCCGTCGAGGCCTTCGAGGCGCAGCGGCACGGCGACCAGAGTGAAATCCTCTTCGCCGGCGATGGCGCTGATATTGGTCAGCATCTGAATAATGATGGTGTTGTTGCCCAAGAGCGCCCGGTGGTTGGGGCCGGGCGGCCCGCTCGTGTCGCGCTCCATGCCGTCCCGCCAAAACGGAACTTCCGGAAAACAATCGATGGCCACGGCGCTGACGCCCCGCTCGATCATCAGCGCAGAGATGCTGGTATCCAGATAGGTCATATTGTCCCAGAAATCATCCGTGCCCCAGGTCTTCTCGGTCCAGCCCGTATGCAGGATCGGGATCACCGACGCATCGATCTCGACGCCGGTGGCGAGCACCGCATCGGCGGTCACGGGCCCGCCCGGCGGCGTATCGGTCAGCGGCACGATGCGGCCCTTTTTGACGATCTTCTCCAGCGGCACTTTATCGATGGTGTCGCCGTTTTCGATGAAATGGGCGGGCGCGTCGATATGGGTGCCGATATGGGTGACGATCTCCACCCGGCTCATCATATGATGGGTGATATCGGGCGCCGGCGCTGTTTCCAGCCCGTCCCCCTGGATGCGCCCAAGATGGTCCTCGGAAAGCGCCGTCAGGACCACGCAGCGGGTCGGGTTGTCGTCATATTCCCCGATTTTGGGAATGCCGGTCATGTGGCGGTTGATGGGCAGGCTGAGATCGACAATATGCATGACTATTCCTCGCCGTTTTGAAACTGGGTAAACCATCCTAGTCGGCAGCCCCGGCCAAGGAAAGATGGCTTTGAATTACCGGGTTTGGGCGATATCATGGGGGCCGAAATTATCTCAAGGGAGATCAGGACATGGGTGTAACGATTGAAAGTTTTTCCGGCGACTGCCACGACGCTTTGAAGGCCGATCCTGGCAAGGGCGGCGTTGAAAAGGTGCGCCAACTCCTGCAAGAGGTTCTGAAAGACGGGGACTTTATCGAAACCCATCTGGGCCCGGACGCCGACAGCCCGCGCAACATCATCTACGAAGACCCGGAACTGAAGTTCTGCATTATCGCCCATGTCTATAAGGGCATTTCGGCCGGCAATCCCCACGATCACGCCGATTCCTGGGCCATCTACGGACAGGTCAAGGGCGTTACGCGCATGACCGCGTGGCGCAAAATGGCCGCGCCCGATGGCGACAAGCCGGGCCAGGTGGAAGAAGTGCGCACCTTCGATCAAAACCCGGGCGACGCTTCGGCCTGGCATGTGGGCCAATTGCATTCGCCGGCGCGCGACGGCGAAACCCGCCTGATCCGCATCGAAGGGCGCAACATGGACGGCGTGACGCGGGACAAGTACGAGCGCCCCGCCGCTTAAAAGGATAATCTCATGACCGCTCCAAGCGCGCCCAATGTGAGCGCGGAAGATATGCGCGCCCGCATCACCGGCACCGGAGAATTGGCGCTTCTCGATGTGCGCGAGACCGGCATCTTTACCACCAATCATATCTTGTGCGCGCGCTCGGTGCCCCTAAGCCGCCTCGAAATCCTGATCGATGATCTATTGCCGCGCAAATCGGTGCCCATTGTGGTCTGCGATGCAGGCGGCGGGCTGGCCGAACGGGCGGCGGAAAAGCTGGCCGGGTTCGGCTATACCGATATTTCGGTTTTGGCGGGCGGCATCGATGCCTGGAAAGACGCCGGCTATGTTTTGTTTTCGGGCTTCAACGTACCCTCCAAGGCGTTCGGCGAATTTGTCGAGCACCGGCAAGCGACGCCCAACATTTCGGCCGAGGAACTGCACGGCCTGATCGAGGGTGATACCGATCTGGTGGTCCTGGATTCGCGCCCTTACGATGAATATCACCGCATGAATATCCCCACCGGCATCGATGCGCCGGGGGCCGAGCTGGTCTACCGGGTGCACGAAATGGCGCCCGACCCGGCGACCCTGGTGGTGGTCAATTGCGCCGGGCGCACGCGCTCCATCATCGGCGCCCAATCGCTCATAAACGCCGGCATTCCCAACAAGGTGATGGCGCTTACCAACGGCACCATGGGCTGGGTGCTGGCCGGCTATGAATGCGGCAAGGGGTCCACCGACGTGGCGCCGCCGCCGGGCGATGCCGGGCTGGCCGCCGCCCGCCAAGCCGCCGACCGGGTAACGGTGCGCTACGGCGTTAATTTCACTTCCATGGCCGAAGTGGATGGCTGGCGGGGTGACGCGAGGCGCAGCCTCTATCTTATCGACGTGCGCACCACCGAAGAATACGAGGCTGGTCACTTGGCGGGCGCCATCCATGCCCCCGGCGGCCAGCTTGTCCAGGGGACCGATATTTATGTGGGCGTCTTGAACGCCCGCATCATACTGATCGATGATCAGGCGGTGCGCGCCGTCATGTCCGCCCATTGGCTGATCCAGATGGGCTGGACCGATGTGCATGTGCTGGATGCGCTGGACGGCGCCGAGCTGGTGCAAGGCCCGCACAGCCCGAATGTTTATGGGCTGGATGGCGCCGCCCCAGACGCAGTGGATGCGGGCGAACTTAAAACCATGCTCGATGGCGGCGAGACCGTGGTTGTCGATCTCGCCGACAGCCGCGTCTATGGCCAAGGTCATATTCCGGGCGCCTGGTTCGCCGTCCGCTCGCGCCTCGAAACGGGGCTGCAGGCCTTGCCGGAGCACAAAAATTTGGTGCTGACCTCCGAAGATGGGGTATTAGCGCAATTGGTAGCCGGTGAGGCGGCGGCTTTGTCGTCGGCGCGCATAAGCGTTCTTGCCGGCGGCACACCGGCCTGGACGGCGGCGGGTAATCCGCTGAAGGACGGCCCGGAAAATCTGGCCGACGAAGCCGACGATGTGTCCTTGAAGCCCTATGACGGCCCTGGCGGCGCGGAGGCCAGAATGCAGGCCTATATCGATTGGGAGCTGGATCTGCCGCGCCTGATCGAAGCAGACGGCACCTCGGATTTCAGGACTTTTCCATAACGGGAATTCATTGATTCTCCATAACGGGCGGTAGTAGGCTAAGTTTACGACGCCTGGGCTCTAACTGGAGAATTACCATGAATTCTATCCGCAACGGTCTATTGTCGGTCGGGCTATTGCTGCTTGGCGCCTGCGCTGGCGTCGATGGCGATGTCATTGTCGCCGTGCCGGCGTACCAGGCGCAAACCGGCGCTTCCCAATTGTCGGCTGCTCCACCGATGGCGATCAAGCTCGGCGCTTTTCGGCGGCAATTGGGCACTGGCGAGCTACCCGGGCGCATTGGCGAGCGCAAGACAATCGGCAATATTTCCCTCGGTTTGGTCTCCGTCAATCCGGCGCCGGGCAAGCTGGTCCAGAATGCCTTTCTCGCCGAAATCAAGGCCGCCGGTCACCGCATCGATAATTCCTCCGCCGCCTCGCTCGAGGGTAAAATTTACCGTTTCGCCCTTCGCACCCCTGTTACCGCTCTTTATTGGGACGTGCTGCTGGACGCAGAAATATCGGTTTTGGTCAAAAACGGTTCAGCCCGGCGGACCGGCAGATATTCCGCCGTCTGTACGGAGCGCACCTACGCCTGGCCCGGTGAAGATATTATCGCCCGAGTTATTAATGGCTGCCTTGCTGAAATGACTGGAAAGTTCCGAAATGACCGAGCCAGTGTCCGCCTGCTCGCCGGTAAATCCTAGGCCCCGGCGCTTTTCTTTCCTGGCGACGGTATCGCTGATGCTGGTCCTCGCCGGATGCGGGGTGCGTCCGGCGGCGCCGGGTATCGAGGCCGGCGGCGTCGACCGTTATGGCCATATCACTTTCGTGCCGCTGATTGCCGATGAGGTTAGGCTGGTATGGCGCGATGGTGCCACCAGGGAAGCGGGCGAGCGCCAACGAGTGGGTTGGAAGACCCAATTGAACGCTGGGCAAATTGCGTCCGAACTGTTGAGAGAGGCAGGAACGCCGGTTACGGCAATTGAAGACGTCAAGGGCGCACTCCTCGGATCAGACGAGGATACCCTATGGGAGACGCGGGTCTGGCGGCGCCTGAAGGCGACTGGCCGGCTTGATCCCAGGGGTGCCGTCATAGTACTGCGGCAAAACGCGCTGGATGCCCAGGGACGGCAATATAATCCGGCCCGGGATTTCCTCGCCCTAGGTCTCGTGGGCGTCGTGATTGGGGCCGCTACCCGCGATGATGCGTTCCAGCCGAGCTTCATTCTGGCCATCAACACCGGCTTTCAAGCCGCCTTAGGTGGCAAATCCCGGTGCTCCATTGGCTTCGATGCGCGGCTTTTGGATGCAAAATCGGGGGCAATCCTGGGCAGCGTCGATGCCGTCCTCGGTCAAGAATTGTTCCCGGTTGAGATCGAAAATAAGAAATGGCCGGAATTCAGCGCCGATGAACGGGGCCTTGCCAAAACCTATTGCACTGCGGCCCTGAGACGCGGTATCGCCCAGGCGATGAGTGAATTGGAAATCACCCGGCGCCGGTAAGAACCCATACAACCTGGCATTTAGTAATCTTCGCCGACTTATGTTAATCTCATTTATCGAAATACCAAAGGGAGAGAGCCATGCGTTTTCGGATTTTCTCTTATCTCATCGCTTCGGCACTTGCCGCCCTGGCCTTGATGCAAGGCCATGCGATTGCCGCGCCGCAGATACTGGGTCTGGTCGCCCTGGCCCAGCCGATAACCCTCAAATGCGAGGACGGGGTCTGCAAGGCCGAATTCTCCACCGTCTGTCTGCAGGAGCACCGTAAATCGCCGGTCCCCGGCACCGCCTATAAGGCGTCCGGGCTTTCGTCGCTGACCTTGGCGGTTGCCGGCAAACAGATCGACGTCACCCGTCTGGCAACGATCAAATCGGTGCGCAATTTTTCGGCCGTGTCGATCAGCCTGCCGGAGCGCATGGTTGCGATGCATGGCGCCATGGCAAGCCTCAAGGTGGCGGCCATGTCGTCGCTGATCCCGGTGGCCAAGCCGGGCGATGCCGATCCCCATAGCGCCGCCGAGATTTTGCGTTACACCGGCCCATTGCGCTCCGTCGCCAAGCGCGTATTCCACGATGAAAGCAGCAATATCGCCGCCCTCGCCGATCTCAACCGGGTGATCAACATCATGCCCGACCGCTTGGGCGATGACGCTAAGGGCTTCGAGAAAGTCTGGCGCACCGTTTCCGCCGGCAAATCGGCGCAGCGCTTGTCGGCAGCGGTGGTGCAAAGCTGCCGGCACGAGTTCAAGCGCGGCATGCTGACCACCATGCGCTCCTGCATTGTCTATAAGCATGACGAGCTGGCCTCCGACACCACCAAGAAGGTCTGGAAAGCGCTGAAGCCGGGCGGTTGAGAAACGGCGATTTCTGCGCTACCCATGGCGCATGCTTATCGCCCAGATTTCCGACACGCACTTAGATTCTCTCTCCCCATTCGCCGCTAACCGGATGCGCGATTTGGAGCGTTGCGTGGCCGATATCAATGGGCTCGATCCGCGCCCCGACGCGGTCATTCACACCGGCGATATCACCCATAACGGAACGCCGGCGAAATACGAGGCGGCCGTACGCATTCTGGGGCAGCTTCGCCCAACCCTCCACGTCGCCGCCGGCAACCGCGACGACCGGGCCTTGATCGCCGCCAACTTTGCCACTGGCCGGGACCTGTTGGCCGATACGCCGTTCGTTCAATATAGCGTCGATAACTATCCGGTCCGCCTGATCGTCCTCGACAGCTTGAGCGAGACCAGCAACATGGGTGCTTTTTGTGATGTCCGGGCGCATAGCCTCGGCCAAGCGTTGGCCGAGGACACAGCCAAGCCGACGGCCATATTCATGCATCACCCACCGTTCGAGGTCACCCAGTCGAAATTCCGCTTTCAATTCGATGATTGGGATGCGGTCGGGCGTATGGCCGAAGCGATGGCGGGGCATGGCCAGGTGGCTGGCGTCTTTACAGGCCATGCGCACCGGGATGCCAGCGGCATGATCGCCGGCGTACCGGCCGGCAGCGTGCCGAGCGTCGCTATCGATCTGCGCCTCGGTGCGTATTCTGGCGCGGCCGAAACCGCGCCCGTCTATTATGTTCATAGATTTGAGGGAAGGCGTTTCACCACTGAAACCCGCATTGCCGATCAGGCCTAATCGACGATGTGGTAGACCGGCGCCTTCTCCATCTTCCACTCGTCGCTTTCCCGGTCGTATTGGGACAGGGTGAAGCAGTGCCAATCGTCATCATCGAGCTTCATGTGGTCGCCCCGGTAGTAATAGCCGGGCCACCTGGTTTCCTGGCGGAACAAGGTATGATGGGTCACCGATTCGGACGTCACCAGCCGGTGATTAAGCTCCCAGGTGCGCTGTAATTGGTGCAGATCCTCGGCCGCCACCTTGGGCATATCTTCCTTCAGCATGGCCAGCAGCTCAAGCCCGCGCAAAAGCAATGGCTCGTTGGTCATGTAGTTGGTGCTGGTGCCGCCGACATACTCGTCCATGATTTTTTCCAGGCGCTGCAGGCCGTGGATCGGCAGGATGTAGCTCGGCGAGACGGTGCCGCCGACGATCTCGTTGCGGCCAACCTCGTATAGCTCCATCGGCTGGAAGACCACTTGTTTCAAGTTCTCGAACTCGGCCTCGCTCACCTCGGGCGAATTATCGCCCATGTCCATGACGTATCTGACCGCGGCCTTGGCGGCGATGCGCCCTTCCGTGTAGGAGCCCGACGAGAATTTGTGGGCGCTGCCGCCGATGGTGTCGCCGGCGCCAAACAGGCCCTCGACGGTCATCATGCGGTTGTATCCCCACTGATACTCGGACGGGGCATAATCTTCCGGACCACTGGCCCAGGCGCCGGAACAGGTGGCGTGGGAGCCCATCACATAAGGCTCGGACGTGGTCAGTTCGGGATTGGTCTCCTTGGGATCGATATTCTGCGATGCCCAGACAACCGCCTGGCCGATGGTCATGCCGAGGAAGTTTTCCCAGCCGACGGTTTCCAAGTGCGGATCCTGAAAGGCTTCCGTGGTTACCATGCGGATCGGCCCACGGCCGGCCGCCACCTCTTTCAAGAAGGCGTGGTTGCGAAGGCATGTGGGAACCGGATGACGGTCGATATAATCGCCGACCAGCTCCTTGGTATCGTCGTACCAGGTGCTTTCGTATTCGTTGCCGTAGGCGTTTTCGGTGTAGGTCTTGAGGTGCAGGAAATAGGCGCCGACAGGCCCGTACCCATCCTTGAAGCGGGTCAGGACAATGCGGTTTTCCATCTGCGTCATCTTGGCGCCAACCTGAATCGGCAGGGCATAGGCCGAACCGCTCGACCAGGGCGCATACCAGGTGCGTCCCATGCCCTCGCCAACGGAGCGCGGCTTGAAGATGTGCGATGCGCCGCCGGCGCCGATAATGACGGCCTTGGCGCGGAATACATAAAAATCACCGGTGCGGACGCTGAAGCCGACGGCCCCGGCGGTCCGGTTGGGGTTGTTCTTGTCGGTCAACAGGTGGGTAATCATGATCCGGTTGTAAATTTTGGTGGCCGCCTTGCGCGCCGCCTCGGCGACGATCGGCTTATAGCTTTCGCCGTGGATCATGATCTGCCAGGAGCCTTCGCGAAGATAGCGCCCGGTTTCCGGGTCCTTCATGATCGGCAGGCCCCATTCTTCGAATTTGTGCACCGTGGAATCCACGTGCCGGGCGATGTCGTAGCCCAGATCCTCGCGCACCAGACCCATCAGGTCGTTGCGCGCGTAGCGGACATGATCTTCGGGCTGATTCTCATCCCACTGCATGCCCATATAACAGTTGATCGCGTACAAACCCTGGGCGACCGCGCCGGAACGCTCGATATTGGCTTTCTCGACGCAGACGATCTTCAGATCGCGGCCCCAATAGCGGCTCTCGTAGGTCGCGCCGCAACCGGCCATGCCGCCGCCGACAACCAGAATATCGGATTCCACATGAATGGTTTTTCTGCCACCGAACCAACCCATCAGATCACGCCCACTTTGAGTTGATCCGGGCGCAAGGCGGGCAGACCGCCTTCGATGTTGAGCGCATCGGGCTCATGCGCCAGCTCCTGGGAGTTTAGATCCTCGGCGCCTGGGACACTGTATTCCGCCGGCCCCTTGATCGTTCCCCACGGCGTGGTGCGGATCGGCGATTCGAAATTCTTTTCGCGTCCGTCGCGGAACTTGACCTTCCACGATATGGTGCCTTTTTCCGGCTCGCGCAGCACTCGGACCGAGTGGCCGAGGGGCGCAAAGTCGGCATAGCCCCGAACATCGATGGCGTCCTGCGGGCAGGCTTTCACACAGGAATAGCATTCCCAGCACATATTGGGCTCGATATTGATGGCACGGCGATAGGTCTTATCGATATGCATGATGTCGGACGGGCAGATGTCGACGCATTGTCCACAACCGTCGCAACGGGACATATAAACAAATGTTGGCATGGTCGTTCGCTAACTCCTGTATCGAGAGCCGGTGATGGTTCGATCAATAATGGTTGGACTGTTGCTGCTGCAGGGTTTTGCCGAATGTTTCGGGATTGTTGGTTGGCGCCGGCAGGTTGCTGCGCGTGCCGTTGGCGTCCGAGACGCGCTTTTCGAACGCCGCCGCCGGCTTATAGAACATGTGCGAAAACTTGGACCAGGGGACCGATCCGAACAACATTGTGGTCGCCACGATATAGGCGCCAAGCACTATGGTTGCCGCGCCATTACCGGAGGCTTGCAGATACGACCAGACAAGCCCCAGGGTCACGGAGATAACCAGGGACAGAATAAACAGATCGGCGCGTATGATGCGGAAGCGCGAATGGCCCTCGGCGAGCACGTCGACGCGGATGAAGAACCAGAACCAATAGCCGCCGGCGCACACCATCAGCGCCCCGATATGCCAAAGCTGCGGCCAGATGGCCGGCGTGGCGGTGGCTGCTGTCGGAAAACCAAACGTCATGACGGCAGTGGCGGCGGCATAGAGCACAAACCCATACATGGTCAGCAAATGCGCGACGCGGCGGCTTTGATTGCAGAACTCGCCGGACGTTATGGCATCGATGGCGGCGGTTTTTACGGCGATGGACACCATTTCGGCGGCGCCCACATCGGTGCCTTGGGATTTCGATTTGCGCCAGTTCTGGAAGAAGTACTTGGCGCTTTTCTTGTGCACGATATCGAACAGGGTACCGGCGGCGACCAGGAGGATCATGACAACCACATAGGTCTGCATGACCGTGGGGGAAATCAGCGATGAAAGCTCGGCGAACGGATTGCTGGAGAACATCAAATGGCCCAAATTTTGTTAAGTTTTTGCGGTCCTAGGTGCCAACTTTGGCATGGCTGTACCGGTAGTGCAATCAGGTGGCGGACAAGAATTTGAAGCCCCGCACCCGATGGTATTTACCTTACCGGCCTTGTTAAAAGATGGCGGAAAACGAGTCAAACATATTTACACAATTTTTTCGTAAATTGGGGCGCGTCAGCTGGCCGCCGCCATCTTGCGCAAGGCGGCTTTGTCGATTTTGCCGACGCTGGTTTTGGGGATTCCCGCCACGATTTCGATGCGCGCCGGGTTTGCTCTATTTGTGGCTGGGCGCCAACCGCTAATGACGGCAGACCTTTCCGATCGGTCCCCGCGTCGGTCGAAATTCGTGGCGCAATTACGGTCGACTATTGTTCTACTTGAGATTGAATTAAATCGATTTTGGTTCTACTATTAGGCCCGGATAGCCTTTCAGTGCCAATGGTATGGAAGGAAGAAACGAGGTGGCCCTCATCCGTTGATCAAATGATCGAGTTGCCCGGATCAGAGCCTACGATTAACTTCGCACGAGTAGGAGATTTTGCAATGGCAGTAGATGAAAAGGGCGGCCCCAATTGGATAAATTCTGAGGAGGCGGAAAAGCTAGGCATTGACGATGCGTCTAAAGAAATCAAAGCGATGGCCGGAAATCAACCGGTAAAAATCACGCTAACGGAGGAGCAAATGAACGCCCTACGCCGGCAGTGGCAGGGGCTAGATAACGGACAGCCGGCAGAATTAACTTTCGAAGTGGAAAGCCAGGTCACTGGTAAAATTCGCGTCGCGGCCTATGGATATTTCTCGACCACTTGTTGCGCCTGATAGGTGTCAAGTCGCATAAATTCGGATATTGTTGTCCGACGTTCCGACTGTTTGGTCCTTCGTTGGGTTGCTGGCGAACTTTTAGCAAGTAATTACGCGCTTGGGCGAGAGGCGATTATTCCCAGTGCCTTGGTCGAAGCCATTGACTCGCTAAAAGGTCCAGTAAGTGTCTCGGATTTGCGGAAACGGTGGAGTTTTCATGAGAACGTTGAGGATTTCGTCGAGAGCTTGGTAAACGAGGGGATTTTGACCATAGTCGGGTCCGAGGCCGACCGCCACGAGCAAGATATCGATGCCGTTTGGCGTTGGGGGCAGCCAACCCGTTGGTTTCACTTTAGTACGCAACAACAGGAATTTCTTGGAAATCCAGAAGCCGAACGCGTGGTTCTTGCGGAGCGAGCGCTCGATGATCCACCACCTGAAGCATTTTTATCTCGCGGGAGTATCGATATTTTATTACCGCGCGAAATGCCTTCCCTCCCCGGATCGCTTGAAAATGTCCTCGAAAATCGACGAACATGCCGTCAGTTTGCACGAAAAAATATTTCGCTTGAGACTCTTTCTTGCATTCTGTACTCGGTTTGGGGCGCGCGAAAAAAAATCAAGGATCCACCGTTCGGTGAATTCGTTTTAAAAAGTAGCCCATCAGGCGGTGCGCGCCATCCGACGGAGGTGTATGCGATTGTTCGTCGAACAACTGATGTGGAGCCGGGTCTGTACCATTACAATGTCTCCCGTAACGGTTTGACCAGAATTCATAATGATGTTTCTGAAGAGGTTGTATCTAGGCTTTGCAGGGGCCAAGAGTGGTTTAAGGATGCAAGTGTCTTATTCCTCATGACGGGTGTTCTACCTCGTATAATGTGGAAGTACCCAATCGATCATGCCTACCGAGTCCTTCAAATGGATGCAGGGCACCTCGGCCAGACGTTTCATCTTGTTTGTACCGCATTGGGTCTTGGGCCGGTTACCACCGCGGCCATCGATTTCAAGATGGCAGAAACCGTCCTACAAATAGATGGCGTCCGAGAAGTTGTGCTGTATATGGGAGCTACGGGATATCCTGCTAGTCAATAGAGATTGAATATGTTGGAAATCGTCGAAGAATTATTTCCGGTGAACCGGTAGCCTCCATAATTTAACCGAATTTGCACATCAAAATATCGTCATCCCCCCACCGCCATCTTGCGCAAGGCCGCCTTGTCGATCTTGCCGACACTGGTTTTGGGGATTTCCGACACAATTTCGATGCGCGCCGGGACTTTGTATTTGGCGAGATTTTGGGCGCAGTGGGCGCGGAGCGCACTTGCGTCCGCACCGCCCGCCAGTACCACATAGGCAACGATCACCTCGCCCCGGTAATCATCCGGGATGCCCACCGCCGCCGCTTCGGCGACGCATGGGTGGCTGTAGAGCACTTCGTCGATCTCGCGCGGGTAAACGTTGTAGCCGCCGGTGATCACCATGTCTTTCTTGCGGTCGCGGATATAGAGGTTGCCGGCGCTGTCGATCTCGCCGATGTCGCCGGTGTAAAGCCAGCCGCCGCGCAAGGTGGCCGCCGTCTCATCGGGCCGGCCCCGGTAGCCGGACATAACTTGCGGGCCGCGGGCGCGTACCTCGCCCTGTTCGCCCACGGGTAATATTTGGGTGCCGGTTTCCACATCGACGATTTCGATCTCGGTCTTAGGGAGCGGCTTGCCGACCGAGCCCGGCACGATCCGCTTGCCGTCCCAGTTGACGGTCAGAACTGGCCCGCTTTCCGACTGGCCGAAGCCTTCCAGAACCACACAACCGGTGATCGCCTGCCATTGGCGCAAAGTTTTTTCCGGCAGCGGCGCCGAGCCGGAATAGACCGAGCGCAACGATGAGAAATCACGGCTCTCGAAGCCATCGAAGCCCATCAGCCCATGCAGGATAGTGGGGCCCGCCGGCAGCCGGGTGATGCGCTCGGCCTCGATGGCGTCCAGAACCGCACCGGGATGAAAGCGGGGCAGGATGACCATGGCGCCCCGGCAATAGACCGCCGGGTGCAGGCAGACGGAGGAGGCGAACACATGAAACAGAGGCATGACGCAAAGGATGCGCTCGTCCAAGCCGCTCAGGGGCCAGGCGGCTTCGCGCTGGCTGATATTCACCGACAATTGCCGATGGGTGATGTTGACGCCCTTGGGAATTCCGGTGGTGCCGCCGGTATATTGCAAGGTGGCGAGATCGTCCGGCGCCGGCAGTTTATCCGGCAGGCGCACCGAGACATCGGTGCGCCATGTATCCAACAATCGTCCGCCCTCGCCGACCGCGATTTGGTGGGCGATGCCGAGCCGGTCGGCGATAGGCGCCACCAAATCCGCTGCGCTTGCGTCATAGACCACGATGACCGGATCGGCGTCGGCAAGCACTAACCTAAGCTCCCGCGAACTATAGATGGGATTGACCGGCACGATCTGCGCGCCCGCCGCGTGGCCGGCGAAGCTGGCGATGGCCATATGGATGGAATTGCCGCAGATCAGTGCCACCCGCTCACCGGCGGCGCCAAGCGCGATCAATTCCGCCGAAAAGCCGCCGACACAGCGGATATATTCGGTGTAGCTGAGGCTATTGCCTTCGCATAACAACGCTTCCGTGTCGCCGCCGGCTCCGGCAAGCATATGAACGATGCTGTCATAGACTTCTGGCAGGCTCATTGGTCTGGGATGATGCCGCGGCTGCGAAAGGCGGTCAGATCATCGTCGCCATATCCGGCTTCGATTAGCACCGCGCCCGTATGGGCGCCGTATTTTGCCGGGAAGCTCATGTCGCCGCTCTGGCCCTCGATATGGACCGCGGCCGGCTGCATGCGGACGCTGTGGCCGTCTGGCGCAACTGTCCGGGTCAGGGCGCCGGCCAGGGCTTCCATATGGATCACGTCGGTAATGGTGTTGATCGGCGCGTGCGGGATTTGTGCGCCGGCTAAATCGGCGAGCATGTCCCGGGTTGAGTGCGCGGCCATGATGGCGGCGATTTCGGCGTGCAGGTTCACCCGGTCTTCGAGGCGGCCATTGTTGGATTTGCGCTGTTCGCTGGCCAGGCCGGCGAATTTTGGGATGGCGATGAAACGCTGCCATTGGACGTTCGAGCCCTGCGCCATATAGACGAAGCCGTTTTCGGTTTTATAGGCGTTGGTGGGGATGAATTTCCGGTGCTCGTTGCCGCTGCGGGTGATCTCCGATGGATCGCAATCGAAATCGATCAGCGGTAACGTCGTGATCAGCCAGGACGCGGCGGCTTGCAGCATGGAGACGTCGATGCGCTTGCCCTGGCCGCTTTCGGCCTTTTCCGCCAGCGCCAGACAGACCCCGGCGAAGACCTCGTCGCCGGCCTTCAAATCCACCAATGGGATACCGCTTAAAGTTGGCGGGCCATCCTTTTCGCCGGTGATTTCCATGAAGCCGGCCATCGCCTGCACCGCCGGATCATAGCCGGGCATATCGGGGTAATCGGGCCCCATGGCGGAAATGCCGGCCCAGATCAGATCGGGCTTGATGGCACAAAGGGTCTCGTAATCGATGCCTAAGGATTGGTAGCGGCCGGGGATGGTGTTGCAGCAGAATATGTCCACGTCCAGCTCGGCAATAATCCGGTGCAGGGCGTCCCTTCCATCGGGCTCTTTCAGATTGAGGGCGATGGCTTCCTTGCCCACGTTGGGAGCAATGAAATAGGAATGGCGGTCATCGTCGGCGACGCGGGAGCCGATATAGCGGTTGGGATCGCCCGGATAATCGCGCCCCGGCGCCACCGCTTCCAGGCGGATCACCCGCCAGCCAAGCTGCGCAAAACGCAAGGTGGCGCTCGGCAGGGACAAGGCCTGCTCCATGGAGAGGACGGTTTTGGGTTTCATTTTTCCGGTGGCCCGCCGTGCAGGGCGCGCACCACTTTTTCCGGCGTGATCGGCGGATTATCGAAGCGCACGCCGATGGCGTTATAGACCGCGTTGGCGATAGCCGGCGCAGGCACTATGGCGGGCAACTCGGCGATGCCCTTGGCGCCGAAGGGTCCTTCGGGCTCGTCGTTCTCGATAAAATGATAAGCGATCTCCGGCATCTCCGGCGCGGTCGCAACTTTGTAGTCGCGGAATGACGGATTTTTGACGATGCCGTCCTCGATGCGCAAATCTTCGGTGAGGCCATAGCCGATGCTCATGGCGATGCCGCCCTCGATCTGGCCCTCGATACCGAGGGCGTTGACTACCCGGCCCACGTCTTGGACCACCGTCATCTTTTGCACCCGCACATGGCCGGTCATTGTGTCCACTTCCACCTCGGCCACATAGGCGGCATGGGCGTAGGCCGCCGACATGTCGCCGTAGTGATTGTCGCCCTCGGGCTCGCTGGGCGGCTCGTAGTAATCGGTGACCATGACCAGCTCGGCATCCTCGCCGGCGAAATGCATGGCGCGCAAGAGCCGGTCGAGGCGGACAATGGATACGCCGTTATCCGATTGCACCACATGGCCGCCGCGCAGCTCCAACTCTTCGGCCGGCACGTTGGCTTCTTTCGATGCGGCGGCGAGGATTTGCGCCTTGGCCTTGATGGCGGCGCGGCGGGCGCCGTTGCCGGCGATGAAGGT